>Ga0153928_1000475_pt1 | contig 19845 bp, 22 predicted proteins | sample TSNJ012MetaG_FD_106656 | JGI IMG/M metagenome (GOLD analysis project Ga0153928, IMG submission 106656) | Attine ant fungus gardens microbial communities from New Jersey, USA - TSNJ012 MetaG | ecosystem: Host-associated > Fungi > Mycelium > Unclassified | place: USA: New Jersey, Wharton State... | reverse complement strand
CGTCGAACTTCGGATGTATGGGATGGCCGAGCATGCGCAGCCGGGACGGCGGCACGCCGCGCGAGAGCGCACGCGCGTAGACTTCGCGAGCGGGAACGACGACCGCATCGGCCTCGGGAACGAGCCACGATTCGTGCACTTTGCCGAGATCGGTGACGACCGTCACTACGGGAACGTGTTGCATGTGCGCGTCGTCGCGCGCGCGCAACGCCGCGTGATTGAGCAGCGGATGAATCGAGACGATGACGTCGGGCCGGTAGGCAATGAAGAGATCGCGCAACCGCTCGCGATAGAGCGGCTCGCAGAAGCGCACGAGCGCCTTATAGCGGCGGCGCCCGTTCGTCGCGTGGTAGAGTGCGCCGTAGACCGGCGGCGCGTAGCGCAGCGCCATGCTGTAGCCCAGGCCGAGTTGGGTCAGCGGAAAGGCGCAGTGAGCGGCGACGTCCTCAATTCGGCACTCGAACGCGTCGGGAAGCTTGATTTCGTCGAGCGCGGCAGCGATGGCGTTGGCGGCGCTCCGATGGCCGCCGCCCGTATCCGAGATCAACAAGAGCGCCCGTTTGGTCATTCGATCTCCCGATTAGGCTCTGGCAGGCACCCTCCTCGCGGTGCGCCTGCCGGCATTTCGCGCTCGGCGGCTCGTCGGAGCGAGCCACGCCAAAAGCGCTCGAGCCGGCGGATCGTAAAAGCGAAAAATATCGCCAAACTCGATATCGGGGTTTCGGTGATGGCCATCATGGTCCTCGGGAAGCACGACGCCCAGGAGCCGGAGGGCAGTTCGGAGCCGCGGGGGCGTACGCCATCCAAGCTCGGTGGTGTGGCGCCACCAGACGTGGAGCTGTCCGAGCGCGAGGCCCGCCAGGGCTCCCGGCCAGGAGAGGCGCCAGAGTAGAGCCGCGACGACGACGTAGGGCACGGCGCCGAGAAATCCGTCGAGCAGCACCGCCGGATCGGTCGATAGCACCGCATGATCGAAATAGGAACGCCGCCGGTCGTGATGCGTCCGCAGGTGAAGCGTGAACCACAGATGCTGTGGAACGTGATAGAAGAATGTCGAGCCGAAGTCGCCGGCAACGAGCGTAACGACGAGCGCGGTGATGAAAAAGATACTCGCGGCGATCTCGTTATGTAGCTGCACGATTGCTCCCATATACCCCACATACCACACCAACGCTCGGAAAGTCGCATCGGTGCATCTCTCGCGCGCGCTTAACATCGCGTTAAGCTGGCCGACGCCCATTCACGTGGACGCGCTCAAAGGCGCCTTATTGCTGCGCGACGGGGCGCCGGTTGCCGAGCCGGACCTAGCAATCGCTCGCGCGATTCTGCGCACGAACCCACGCATCGCGCAAGCCGACGCTCTGCTCTTTGCCGGCGCGACGGTGCAGGCGGCGCAGGCGAACTCGCTGCCGCCGGAGTTTCTCGGCGCAACGCTCTTGCAAGAGTCGGCGTACGACCCGCGCGCGTTCTCATCGGCCGGCGCGATCGGAATCGGACAGTTTATGCCGGAGACCGCGCAAGATGCGGGTGTCGATCCGTACGATCCGTATTCCTCGATCGACGGCGCAGCCGCGCTGCTGGGCGGCTACGCATCGGCGTATGCGTTTCGTTACGCGGATCCCTATGCGACCGCGCTCGCGGCCTATAATGCCGGTCCGGTCGCGGTGGAACAGTACCGAGGCGTTCCGCCGTACGACGAAACGCGGGAGTATATCGCGCTGATCTTCGATCGTTGGGCCCGCATCGTTTCCTATGAAACTCATTAGCGGCAAGCGTCCTTCGCTTTTCGAAGGGCGCGCAGCCCAGGCTTGTCGAAGGGTCAGGATGACAAGAGCGGGTGGCGGAAGAAGGCGAGCAGATGAAGCTTCACGCTAGCGTCGCTCTTTCACTCGTCGCGCTCGCGTCAACCGGATGCAATCTGCAGGCGAGTCCGGCAGAGAATCTGCAGTTCCATCCGCCGCCGGGATGGCAGTCGTCGCCGGGAATTCTCGGGTTCATGCAGTTTTGGCGCCCGCCAAACGACGAACACGTCGTGCTGATGCTCTTTAAATCGCCAAAGCCGGTTTCGCCCAGCGAAGTATTCTCCAACGATCGAATGGGCGACACGCTCAAGGATACAACGATCGAGCGCCGGCAGAGCGTCACCATCTGCGGGCACCAGCCGGCGACGTACTTTCAGGCGCGCGGGACTTCTTCACGCGGCGAGGCGGCTCGCGCCGAGCTGATGCTGAGCACCGTGGCCGGCGCGACGTACTTCGCGCTGTATGTCCGGCCGATCGCGACCGCGCCCGATGCGGCAGCGGAGGCCGCGCTGCGCGAGCTCTGCGCGAAGCCCTGATCGGTTGGCTTTACCTCATGCACTAAAGCAGCTCGTCGCGCGTCAGCCGCTCGGGTGGACGGCGGGCGACGGCCAAGGCCCGAAACTGCGGCGCGTCCTGGGCTGGCCCTCGCTGACGGCGATCGGGCTCGGAACGATGCTCGGCGGGATCTTTCCGACGATCGGCGCCGGCGCCCATGCGGCCGGCCCGGCCGTCATTCTCGCGTACGTGCTTTCGGGGTTGGTGAGCCTCTGCGTCGCGCTCTGCTACGCGGAGTTCGCCTCCATGGTGCCCGTTGCCGGAAGCGCGTACACGTACGCCTACGCAACGCTCGGCGAGCTGGTCGCCTGGGTCATCGGCTGGGATTTGATCTTAGAGTACGGGCTCTCACTCGCGCCGACCGCGTCGTCGCTCTCCGATTACTTCCAGCATATGCTCGCCAACGTCGGGATCGTTTTTCCCCTCTGGGCCCAAACTGCGAATCTGCACGGCGCGCATCCCCAGATCGATCTCTTCGCTTCGATCGTAACGCTCTTGATCGCGCTCCTCGTTGCCGTCGGGATTCGAGAATCGGCCGGCGTGAACGGCGCGCTGGTCGTGCTGCAGATCATTTCGATGCTCGTCTTCATCGCCGCCGTCGCGCACGCGGTTCATCCATCGAATTTGCAGCCCTTCGCGCCGTTCGGTTACCACGGCGTGCTCGCGAGCACCGCATTGGTTTTCTTTGCGTACATCGGTTTCGATACGGTGACGGTCGCTTCCGAAGAGGCGAAGCGGCCGGAGCGCGACGTGCCGATCGGAATCATCCTCGCGTTGTCGCTCGGCGGGATTCTCTACGTGGGATTGACCCTCTGTACGGTCGGCGTACTGCACTTCGGCATGCTCTCTGACGGCGCGGCGATGCTCGATGCGCTCGGCGCGGTAACGAAGAGCCACACGCTCTACTGGATCGTTGCTATCGGAGGACTCGCCGGCAATACGACGGTGATGCTGACGTCGCTGCTCGGCCAAGTGCGGATATTCTACGTGATGGCGCGCGATCGTATGCTGCCGCCCGGAGTCGCGCGCATCCATCACCTCTTTCGCACGCCCGCCCGAATGACGGTGATCACCGGAGCGATCGTCGCAATCTTCGCGGCGGTGCTTCCCTTGACCGACCTGCTCACGCTCGTGAACATCGGTACGCTCGCCGCCTTTGCGATCGTCTGCGCCGGCGTACTGGTGCTGCGCATCATCAATCCCCACGCGAAACGTCCCTTCCGAGCGCCGCTCCTGCCCCTATTTGCCATCGCCGGTGCGGCGTCGTGCCTCTACCTCGTGACGGGGCTGCAGGTCGCGACGTGGGTTCGGTATGGAATTTGGTTCGCGGTGGGCATAGTCGTCTATGCACTCTATGGCTTCAGGAACTCGCGCTTGCGCGCCATTAAAGGGGTTTAGCCCGTGCCTATGGGATGAGGGCCCCCAGTGAGCCTGCCCACCGCCGTCTCGGACCGCTTCGAACTCATCACGGTGCCCAGCTCGCGCGGCGTCCCTTCCTTCGCGGAGGACGTGGCTCGAGGCCTCGCGTCCGAACCGAAGCGCCTTTCCTGCAAGTATCTCTACGACGACATCGGCTCAGCGCTCTTCGATGCAATCACCCGCTTGCCCGAATATTACCTCACCGCTGCGGAGACGGAGATCCTTTCCGAGTGGGGATGGCAGATGGTGCGCCTGCTCGACGCGCCGCTCGATTTTCTCGAGCTCGGCAGCGGGAGCGCGGTCAAGACGCGGCTTCTGATCGGCGAAGCGCTGCGCGTTCAGAGCGACCTCTGTTATAGCCCGATCGACATCTCCACCGAAGCGCTGCGCGCCTCCTCACTCGCGCTCGTCGAAGCGTACCCGCGGCTGCGAGTTCGCGCGTATGCCGGCGACTACTTCGACGTGCTCGACTCGCACGCGGTGCGCTTGGAGCGAAAAATGCTCGCGATGCTGATGGGCTCGAACATTGGAAACTACGAGCCTGGCGAAGCGCGCGAGCTGATGCGCTTGCTCGGTGCTGCGTTGCGGCCCGGTGACGGGCTCTTGCTCGGCGCCGATTTAAAGAAAGAGCCTGCGACGCTCGAACTCGCCTACGACGACCCGGCCGGCGTAACCGCCGCCTTCGACCGCAACTTGCTGGCGCGCATCAACCGGGAGCTCGACGCCGATTTCGACGTACGCAACTTCAAGCACGTCGCGCACTACGACGAGAAGCGCGGCTCGGTGGATTCGTTCTTAGAGTCGGTCGAGCGGGCTTCTATTTCGATCCGTGCGCTCGACCTGCGAATATCGCTTCGCGCGGGCGAACGGATTCAGACCGAATCGTCGTATAAGTTCACCGACGAGGAGATCGCGCGGCTCGGGCGCCGCGCCGGTTTCCGTTCCGCATCGACCTGGCACGACCGGCGCGAACGTTTCACCGTGCACCTGTTGGTGAGGGAGTAGCGCTCCTCTCGACTAGCCGAAGCGCGGCGTCAACCGCGATCGCAAGCAGCGATGCTGCGATGCTTCCCGCAACGATCATCGCGGGTTGATGGAGCGTCAAGCCGTTAAAGATCAGCACCCCGAGCCCAACCCCGCCGACGTAACCGCCGAGCGTCGCGATGGCGATCATCGCGATCGCCGCTACGCGAACGCCGCCGATCAGAACCGGCAGCGCTTGGGGAAACTCGACGCGCAGGAGCACTTGGCCCGGCGACATCCCGGCGCCGCGCGCGGCATCGAGCTGCGCGCGATCGATCCCGGCGATGCCGGCAGCGACGCTGCGCGCGAGCATGAACTGCGCGTAGACGACGAGCGCGACGAAGATTGGAAGGAAGCCCAAACCGAAGGCCTCGACGAGCACGGCGAGCAGCGCGAGACTCGGAATCGTGTAGATTGCCCCGAGCGTCCCCAGTATCCAGGGCGCCACGCGCGGCCGGCGCGCCGCATAGATGCCGAGCGGCACCGCGAAGAGCAGAGCGACGGCGAGCGCAGCCGCGACGAGTTCGACGTGGCCGAGCGCGAGCGCGGCGACGCGCCAGGGATGCGAAGAGAGATAGTTCATGCGGGCTTAGGACCTCAGTAACTCGCGGCTGCGCACGAAGTACTGCCGGTAGACGTCGTCGCCGGCGTGGACGAGTTCGCGAACGTATGCTGACGCAGGCTGCTCGAAGAGCTCGAAGGGTTCGGCGACTTGTTCGACGCGGCCGGCGCGCATCACGACGATACGATCGGCTAAGCGGAAAGCCTCGTCAACGTCGTGCGTCACGAAGAGCGTCGTAGTCTTGAGTTCCGATACGATGCGCACGAGCTCGCGCTGCAGCGCCGTCCGCACGACGACGTCCACCGCGCCGAACGGCTCGTCCATCAGTAGCGCACGGGGACGCGCCGCGATCGCGCGCGCGACGCCGACGCGCTGCGCCTCACCGCCGGAGAGTGCGCTCGGGCGGCGGTGCCGGTAGGTCGCAGGGTCGAGCCCGACGAGGTTCAAGAGCTCGTCCACGCGCTCCGAGATCGCGCGCGCATCCCAGCCGAGCAGCGAAGGAACGACGCCGACGTTCTGTGCGACCGTCATGTTCGCAAAGAGCCCAACGGCCTGAATAACGTATCCGATGCTGCGGCGGAGCTCGACGGGATTGCGCTGCGTGACATCAGTCTCGTCTACGAGCACACGTCCGCAATCGAGCGGCACGAGCCGGTTGACGGTTCGCAGCAGCGTGGACTTGCCGCAGCCCGAGGGGCCGAGCAGCACCACGAGCTCGGCGCCGCGCAGCTTTAGCGAGATGCCGTCGATTGCGTTGCGATCCGATCCCGGATAGCGAGCGGTCGCGTTCTCGAAGCGGACCGATGACGGATTCATCGTTTCAAAAACTCGGCCGCGACGTCGGCGGGATCTGTTTGGTCTTTTTCGACGGAGGCGTTCATCGTTTGCGCGGCGCGATCGGTGATGCGCCGCGAGACGGGATCGAGAACGCGCGGAATCTCTGGCCAGCGGTCGAGCGCTGCGGCGCGCACAACCGGCGCGACGTTATACGCCGACCAAAAGTGACGATCGTCGCGAAGAACGACGAGTGAATCGGTCGCGATTTCGCCGTCGGTCGAGAAGGCGCTCGCGATGTCGGCGCGGCCCTCGAGCAGCGCGCGGTACTTTAAGGCGATGTCGTACGTGCGAATCTCCGCGAAGCGGAAGCCGCCATAGAAATGCTGCAGTCCCGGAAGACCGTCGGGCCGCGCGAGGAACTCTTGAATCGTCGCAAAGCGCAGCGCCGGCGCGGCGCGCGCGACGTCGGAGAGCGTGGTAAGCTGTTTGCTCGCGGCGATGCTCTGCGTGGTCGCGAGCGCCTGTGAGTCATTCATTGGCGCGGGCGTCAGCCAAATCAGATCGTAGCGCTCCTTGAAGAGGCGCGAAACGGTCGCGTAGGCCGCGCGCGAATCGGCGATCGGCGGCAGATGGAGCACGTCGATCAGCGCCGTACCGGTGTACTCCGGGTAGAGATCGATATTTCCGCGCCGCATCGCGGCCATCGCGATCTGAGTCGAGCCGAGATTGAAGAGCCGCTCGACGCGCATGCCGGCAGCTTCGAGCGCCTGCGCGTAGATCTCCGCGATGACGAACGACTCGGTGAAGTTCTTCGAAGCGACGCGAATCGCGGAACCGCTCAGCGAGCAGTTCGTGAGCAGTGGGGCCGCCATCAACGCCAGCGCGCCGCGTCGCGAGATCACGTGCGCGCAAACCGATTGCCAGCGAAGCCGAGTGAGAAGTCGGCTGCGAGCGCGAGCAGAGCGACGACGGTCGCGCCGGTAAAGAGCAGCGCCGGGTCATCGGTCTGTAAGCCGCGCACGATCTCGTCGCCGAGTCCGCCCGCGCCGATGAACGTCGCGAGCGTTGCGCTTGCGATCGTCTCGGTTGCCGCGGTGCGCAGACCCGCGAACGAAATGGGCAGTGCGAACGGCACGACGACGCGCGCGAAGCGCTGCAGCGGCGTCATACCCATACCGGCCGCGGCGTCGAGCGCGGCATACGGAACGCCTCGGATGCCGAGGTCTACGTTGATCACGATCGGCGGAATCGCCAAGAGCGCGAGCGCGACGATCGCGGGTGCGGCGCCAACGCCGAGCCAGGGCAAGAGCAGCATCAAGACCGCGAGGCTCGGCAGCGTCCGCCCGATTCCGGCCATCGCAACGACCGCACCGCGGAGCGGCTGCGACTCGGCGGCGAGGATGCCGAGCGGCACGCCCGCGGCCAATGCAAGCGCGAGTGCCGAGAAGGCGAGGACGAGGTGCTGGACGACGTGCGCCCCCAGATCGGCCATTGCGGTCATGAAGCCTCCTAACAAGTTTTTTGCCGCTCGGGAGGCGAAACCCGGTCTGAACCGCCAAGCAAAAGAGACTCGATGATTACCCAGCCGAATCCGGCATCAGCTACCACTCCGGTTACAACGCTCGACGATCCCTCACTTTACATCAGCCGCGAGCTTTCCTGGCTTGAATTCAACGACCGGGTTCTCGAGGAAGCGCTCGACGCGCGCAATCCGTTGCTCGAGCGCCTAAAGTTCGTGGCGATCTACGGAACGAACCTCGACGAGTTCTTCATGATCCGCGTTGCCGCGATCAAACAGCAGATCGAAGCGCAGGTCGTGCGCCGATCCGAGGACGGACGAACCCCAACCGAACATCTCGCTGCGATCTCCGAGCGTCTTCGCAAGTCGCTGCCGATGCAGATGCGGCTCTTGAACGACGAGCTGCTTCCGGCGCTCGATAGCCGGGGCATCCGGCTCGTCCGCGTCTCCGAGCTCGACGACGAGACGCAAGCCGCGCTCGAGCGGACCTTTGACGATACCGTCTTTCCGGTGCTGACCCCCCTCGCCGTGGATAGCGGCCATCCATTTCCCTACATCTCGAACCTCTCGCTCTCACTCGCGGTCGAGCTCGAAGAGGCGACCAAGGACGGCATCGAGCTGCATTTCGCGCGCGTGAAGATTCCGCCCACTCTTCCGCGCTTCGTCGCGGTCGAAGGCAGCCCGGCGAACGAGCGCCGCTTCGTGCTGCTCGACGATTTGATCGCGCATCATCTTGACGTGCTCTTCCCCGGGATGCACGTGCGCGATTCGTATCTCTTCCGGGTCACGCGCGACGCCGATCTCGATCTGCAGGAAGACGAGGCCGACGATCTCTTGCGTGCGATCGAGTCCGAGCTGCGGCGGCGGCGGTTCGGCGAGCCCGTGCGCCTCGAGATCGAGCGCGGCATGCCCGAGTACATGCGGGACTTCCTATGCAACTCGCTCGAGCTCGAACCGGTCGACGTCTACGAGATCGAAGGCCTCATGGCACTGAGCGATCTCTGGCAGATCATCAGCATTCCCGGACACGACGATCTGCGCGACAAGCCGTTCATGCCGGCGATTCCGAAACGCCTGATCGGCGCCGCCGACATCTTCGCGCAGATTCGCGAGGGTGACATCCTGCTGCACCACCCGTACGATTCGTTCGATCCGGTGGTGCAGTTCCTCACGCAAGCCGCCGAAGATCCGAAAGTGCTCGCAATCAAGGCGACGCTCTATCGGACCTCTGGAAAGAACTCGCCGATCGTCCGCGCGCTGCTGACCGCCGCCGAGAACGAAAAACAAGTCGCGGTGATCATCGAGCTCAAGGCACGTTTCGACGAAGAGAACAACATCGAGTGGGCGAAGCGGCTGGAGCGCGCCGGCGCGCACGTCGTCTACGGATTCGCTAACCAAAAAGTGCATGCCAAGACCCTCCTTGTCGTGCGTGAAGACGAAGACGGGCTGCGCCGCTACATGCACTTCGGGACCGGAAACTACAACGAGAAGACGGCGCTGCTCTATACAGACCTGAGCCTCTTCACGTGCCGTCCCGAACTCGGAACCGACGATGCGCAGCTCTTCAACGCGCTCACGGGTTTTTCGAAGGTCATGGATTACGAAGAATTGTGGGTTGCGCCGGTGACGCTCCATCGCGAACTCGTCGCGCGCATCGAGCGCGAGACAGAGCACGCGCGCGCCGGCCGCCCCGCCGGAATTCGCGCGAAGATCAACGCGCTAACCGAGATTCAGGTCGTTCGCGCGCTCTACCGCGCCTCGCAGGCGGGCGTGCCGATCGATCTGCTCGTGCGCGGGATGTGCGTGCTGCGTCCCGGCGTGCCGGGCGTCAGCGAGAACATACGCGTCCGCAGCATCGTCGGCCGATTCCTCGAGCACTCGCGCATCTACCTCTTCGAGAACGGTGGCGACCGTGAGACGCACATCGCGAGCGCCGACTGGATGGGCCGCAATCTCGATCGCCGAGTGGAGCTTGCCGTTCCGGTGCTCGACCCGGTCATTGCCGAGACGCTCGCGTCGCACATCTTGACGGTTCTGCTCTCGGATAATGTGAAGAGCCGCGAACTTCAAGAGACCGGCAACTATTTGCGTCTAACGCCCGGCCCCGGCGAGATGCCGATCGACGCGCAGCGCGTCTTTCTCACGCAGGCGCACGGTTAGCTAACTCCAACACGACTTTCCATTCGTGCGGCATCACCGGCTGCACCGAGAGGCGCTGTCCGCGCCGCAAGAGCGGCATGCCGACGAGACGCGGCTCGGCGCGCATCCGCGCGAGCGTGACGGGATGCGCGAATGCTTCGACGTACCCGACGTCCACCATGAACCAGATCGGCTTGCCGGGTTTCGTGCGCCCGTCAAAGTACTCGCTTTTGCAGTCGAACTGGGTGAAATCCGGGTAGGCCTCTTTCACGACCTTGCAGATGCCCATCGCCGCCGGCTCGGCGACGCTGGAGTGGTAGAAGAGCGCGAGATCGCCGAGCCGCATCTCCATCATGTTGTTACGCGCCTGGAAGTTACGCACGCCCGTCCACGGCGTCGTCCCGTCGGCGTGCAGTTGGTCGAATGAGAACGCGCTCGGCTCGGTCTTGAGCAACCAATACCTCGGCATGACCGGCTCTTTCGCCGCCGGGGGCTCGTGTGCTATCGTGTTGCGGCATGCAAAAGCGCGTCACGCGGGCTACCGCCTCGGGCTGGGAGGGCGTCGAGCCGGCCGGCTATACGCCCGAAACACCGGGGACCGGCGTTGCGCGCCACACGCTCGTCGGCAGCCGCAAGAGCGACCCCAATGAGCCCGGACCGCGAATGGAGCTGCGCTACTTCGAGGTTCAGCCCGGCGCCGCGTCGCGCCTGGAGAAGCACGAGCACGAGCATTACGTCATCGTGCGCCGCGGCCTCGGCTACGCCGTCATCGGCGATACGGCGACGGAGATCGGACCGAACGACGTCATCTACGTCGCTCCGCTGGAGCTCCACCAGTTCGTGAATCGCGGCGAGGAGCCATTCGGGTTTTACTGCTTCGTGGATTGCTGCCGCGACTTTTCGCAAGCGCCGTCGAGCGAAGATCTCGCACGCCTCGAAGCCTCACCGGCCGGCGCGGTCGCCAAGCCCTTTGCCGTTCCGCCGCCCGTAAAACGCTAGCTAAGAGTTACCCGTTTCGACCGGGCGCGAGGGATCCGAGCACCACTCGCTCCACGAACCGTTGTAGACGCGCGAGCCTTCGAGGCCCGCGTGTTGCATGGCAAAGTAATTGACTGCCGCCGAAACGCCGGAGCCGCATTGATGAACCACGCGATCGGCGGCGAAGCCGGCACGTTCGAACTCCGCGCGTAACTCATCGCGCGATTTCAGCGTGCCGTCCGCGCGGAAGTTCTCTTTGAACCAGCGATTCATCGCCCCGGGGATATGGCCGGCGACCGGATCGATCGGCTCGGTCTCGCCGCTATAGCGTTCACTCGCGCGCGCGTCAACGAGCTGCATCGCGGGTGCGTGCAAATGTTCTTGGACGAAATCCGCGTCCACGAGCAGATCGGGACGTAGCCGCACCGTAAGAGTTCCCTCGGCGACGGACTGATTCGGCGCGGCGGTCACGGGATAACCGCGCGCCGTCCACGCGGCGAAGCCGCCATCGAGAATCGCGACTGCATCGTGGCCGATCCAGCGCGTGAGAAACCAGAAGCGCGCCGCGAACATATCGCCGCCGGCATCGTAGGCGACGATCTGGCTCGCGTCGCTTACGCCGCGGACGCGCAGAAAACGCGCGAAGCTTTCGGGATCGGGGAGTGGATGGCGTCCGTTTTTGCCGCTCTTGGGGCCGGCTAGATCGTTCTCGACCTCGGCGAAGAATGCGCTCGGAATATGCGCCTCGTCGTAGAGCCGGCGACCGAGTGAGAAATCCGCGAGCGCATGCCGGCAGTCGAAGACGGCGAGATCGGAATCGCCGAGGCGCGCCTGCAACTCCTCGGGCGTGATGAGCGTGGTGAAGTCCACTACCGAAGGTTGATCGTCTGCTTCGTCTCGGGCGGCGGCGTGCCGAAGGCGTCTTGCAGCGTCGCTTGGAGTTCGCCGCTCTCGGCCATAGGGCCGAGAATGTCGGTATCGCCGTAGAACTTGCCCTTGATGAAGACCTTCGGCAACGTCGGCCATTCGGTCATCTCGGAGAGCGCTTCGCGCTTGGGCATGTTCTCGAGCACATCGACGACCTCAAACGGATAGCCGAAACCGTTGAAAAACTCGATCGTCTCGAGCGTGAAGCCGCAGCGCGGCGCCGTCTTCGTCCCTTTGCCGTAGACGACGATCGTGTTTTCCGCTACCTCGCGCGCAATTTCGTCTCGGTAATCCATGTGCTAACCCTCCTCAACGACCGTTTTAAGTTCGACGGCATGAACGCGGCCGTCTTTGAGCGCCGCCTTGAGCGCTCCGTAGACCAGTTGGTGCTGCTCGATGAGCGTCTTGCCTTGGAATTTCTTCGAGCGGACCGTGACGTTGAAGTGATCCATCGTTCCGGTGCGATCGAAGATGCCGACCTCCGCGTCGGGTAACGCGGAGCGAATCAGTTCGGTCAACGCGTCGTTTCCGATCACGAGCGCAACCGCGGCGAGGCGCCGCCGTGGAGCGCTTCCGCAAGACCGCGCGCTTCGCCCAAGGCTTCGGGCAGCCGCGTCGATCCTTTTGAAAGCGCGGCGGTAACGCCGCTCGCGAGTACGATTCCGGTGACGCCGATTAAAATCGCCGGCACACCGGTAGCGCGCAACGGTCCGATCTCGATCGTGAACGTCCGCTGGAGGCGTGCCACGCCGCGCAGAAAGGCGCGCAGCCCCTTGACTCGATTATTCATCGCCGCGTTCTACGTCGTCTTACGTAGGAAGGCCTGGGCCCGCGCATAGGCAGAGGAGGCGAGGGGCCCGAATGCCGCGCATCAGTGCCCGCCGCCTCTCGCTCGCTCGTTGCTTTGGTGATCGCCGCTGCCGCTGCCGCTGCCGTGGTCGCGCATGGGACGATTGACGTCATTGCCGACTTTCTCGTCGCGCATGCGAGCTACGATGACGTTGCGAGCCACGACTCACGCGGGCTCGTCGTCTTGATTGCCGCAGTTGTAGCGGGTCTCGTCGCCCTGCACGGCTTGCGGCTCTGCTGCGACGCAGCGGCCAATCGAACGCTTACGTCGTCACCGGGGCCCAGCTGGCGAAGCGCGCCCATCTTCGCCGGCGCCACGATGCTGCTCGCGTCAATAATCGTTCCGGCGATGGAGCTGTTCGATTCGCAGCTCGCCGGAACGGCGCTGACGGGCCTCGACGACGCTTTTGGCGGGTCGGTTTTCCTCGGTTTGGGAACGACACTCGCCTGCGCCGGCGCGATCGCCATTGCGGTCTTCGCGTTGGCGCGCTGGATTCTCTCGCATCGCGATCGCATCATCGCCGCGATCGCCGGGATCATTCGCACACGTTCGCAAGCGGATGCCGGACCGCGGCGATCGCGCAGCTTTACCGGCGCTCCGATCTGCCCACGCAGGCTCTCCGCGCTGCGCCGTGGCAAACGCGCGCCTCCGCGTCCTGCCCTACGCTATCCCAAAGCATCACATTTACATTGCGAGGGCAGATATGCTTCCTGTACTCATCGCGGCGTGCTGCATGATCGGCGGCACCGTCCACACGCCGAGCGGCGCGCCGATCGCTCGGGCGGCGCTCACCTTGCGCGGACCGGTCACGGCCACGGCGACGAGCGACGATCGCGGCAAGTTCTCGGTATCCGTTCCACCGGGGCGCTACGATTTGACGATTGTCGCTCGCGGCTATGCCGTCATGACCGTCAATACCGGCCAGGTCGGTGACGGCGCGAACTTCGACATTTTGCTCGAGCCGAGCGATACTCCAAAGCTGCGAACGATCGGTCGCGTCACCGTTAACGGCGGCTTCACCCTCGATCGCGATGTCGTCCCCGAATTGGACGTCTCGCGCGCGCAGATGGACGCGCTGGGATACACGCAAGTAGCCGAGGCGCTGCAAGCCGTACCATCGGTTGTAATCCAGCACCCCGATTCAGGGGCACCGACCGCGCCCGAGGTCGTCTCGCTTCGCGGTCCCGATCCGTCCGAGGCGATGGTTACCCTCGATGGACAGCAGCTCAACGACGGAAATACCGGCGACATCGACCTCTCGCAGTTCGCGGTGCCGGCGTTCAATAGCGTCAACGTCACCGAGGGGCTCGGACCGACCGATCTCGAGGGAAGCAACACCTTCGGCGGCGCGGTGAACTTCGTCTCGCTGCGCCCGACACAGGACGACCACCTCAACTTCTCGGCCTCCGCAGGCTCGTACGGCACGACGCAAATGTGGCTGAACGCGACCGGGACGGTCGGCAAGCTCGGATACGCGCTCGCAGGCGATAACTTTCAGCAGACCGGACAAGTCAACGAATACGACTGGGTCGTCCCTTCGAACAACTTACCGATCTACTGCGGCCGGCAGACGAAGACCAAGACGCCAAACTGCCCCTTCCACGTGCACCTCGGCTCGTCAATCGCGGCGCGGCTCGGGCTGGTCAATCTCGACTACAATTTCTCACAGCGTGCCGACGTCGGCTTTCGGGTTTTCACGTTGGGCGACGTACGCGACGAATCGGGCGCGCTCAACGGTATCGCGGGTAACCCCACCTGCGTCTTTAGCGGACCGGGCCCCGCCTGCGCGTTCGGTCCGCCGAGCTCGAGCGACTCAAATGAAGTCCCCAATCCGGTCTTCGACGATCACGTCGGCCAAGGAAGCGCGAACTTCGCGCAGAGCATTCGCGCGTACGAAGCGTATTCGCGCGCGCCGCTCGGCGCTGGAACGCTTACGGCGAACTTCTATGCCGACAGCAACAATATAGACTTCACGGGCGGCGCCGTCTCGCCGTACGACGTCGCGCATCTCGACGCGCGGTATAACGAAAGCCTCCTCTGGGGGCGCAGCTTCGACGAGAGCGAGTTTTCATTCGGCGGTTATCTCCGCCAAGAGTCGCTTTCGGGCTTGGGGATTCCGGAAACGCTCGCGCAGAGCATCGATTCGTATTTCATTCGCGGTTCTCAGGAGCTCGGCAAAAGCACCCGTCTCTCGGCGGGACTCTACGACGCCGACTACTCGACCTTCGGCAACACGCTGAACTGGCGTCTCGGCATCAGCGAGGATCTCGGGACGTCGAGCGACGTTCACTTCTCGGTCGGCACCGGCTTTCGCTCGCCGCTGCTGGCCGAGCGTTACTTCTTCCCACCGGTCCTCGTCAACGGTAAAGTAGAGCCGAACCCGGCGCTCGGCCCGCTCGATTCGAACTGCGTCGTCCCCAACGGCAACCCGAACGAGCAGCCGGAGCATGCTACCGAGTACGAACTCGGTTTCTCGCATCTCTTCTCGAGCACGTCGAACCTCGACGTCTCGATCTACCGTTCGAACCTACGCGACACGATCGAGAACTACTATCCGGGCGGCGGCGCGCAGAGCTTCTGCGGGACCCCGCTGGGTTTTGCGTACGAGATTCCGATCAATATCGGCAACGCCGTCTACGAGGGCGCCGAGGCGCGCTACAAGGAGTTCTTCCCGCGTCTGAGCCTCACCGCAACGCTTTCGTACGGGCTCAACGTCGCGTATCCGTACGCGCTAGGACCCTTCGTCTCCAATCCAACTTCCGGCGGAACCCTGGTAGATTACCAGCAGTTCCTGGGCGTTCCGCAGCAACAGGGTTCGGTCGTGCTGACCTGGGCGCGCGCGGGATGGCATGCCTCGACCGCGCTTACAATTGCCGGCAACAATAACACGCTCAGTCAACCGCCGTATACGCTCGTAGATGGCGCAATTGGCAAGAACTTCGGCAAGATCGACGTCACCATCGCGGCGACGAACATCTTCAACGCCGCCGCCGGACCGTTCACGCTCTACCAGGCCGGCGTTCCGTACCGTGGCCTCTACCCGGGGCCGGAGAACACGTCGTTCCTCGCCAATACGCCGACCGATGCGCTCTTCATGCAGCCGGCGGCGGTGAAGTTTATCCTCACCGTGCACGAATGAGCGGTTCGATGCGCGCGCTGCGGCTGCACGAGATCGGCGGCCCGCAGAACCTGCGTCTCGATGAGACTCCGCTGCCGAGTATTCGCGACAACGAGGCGCTGGTGCGCGTCGCGGCGGCCGCGCTGAACCGGCGCGATCTCTTTGTCACGCAGGGACTCTACCCGAATATCCGGCTCCCCGTAACGCTCGGCTCCGATGGCGCGGGCGAGATTGCCGCGCTCGGCGCCGTCGTTGCCGGGTTAGCCGTCGGCGACGAGATCGTGATCGATCCGATGATCGGCTGGGGCGACGATCCGCGAGTTTGGGATGCCGCGAACTCAACGATTCTCGGCATGCCACGCGACGGCACGTTCGCCGAGTACGTTGCCGTACCGATCGAAAACTGCTATCGCAAACCCGCCACGCTTTCGATGCAAGAGGCTGCCGCAGTTCCGCTCGCGGGACTGACCGCATATCGCGCGGTCTTCACGCGGGGAGCCCTACGGCGCGGTGAAACGATCCTGATCACGGGCATTGGCGGCGGCGTGCAGAGCTTCGTGCTGCTCTTTGCGAAGCACGCGGGAGCGCGCGCTATCGTTACGTCGAGCAGCGACGAGAAGCTCGCGCGCGCCAAAGCGCTCGGCGCCGACGTTACGCTCAACTACGCGACGAATCCGGATTGGGCGAAGCAGCTGCGCGCGGCCGGTCCCATAGATGTTATCGTCGATTCATCCGGCGGCGATACGCTGCGCAAAGCGCTCGAAGTCGTGCGCCCGGGCGGGCGGATCGTCATCTACGGCGGAACGAACGGCGATGCCACGATCAAGATGTTTCCGCTCTTTTGGAAGCACGTCTCGATCTTAGGCACCTCGATGGGAAGTCCGGGAGATTTCGCCGCGATGCTCGAGCTCTTCGAGAACGGGCTGCGGCCGGCCGTGGATCGCACCTTCCCGCTCGCCGATGGCTCCGCTGCATTCGCACGCATGGCATCATCCGATCAGTTCGGGAAAATCGTCTTCACGGTTTCGTAATCCTATTTTTCCCTTTTGCCGTAGCAGGTGCCGTTGGGCGGCGGCTGATTACGGTAGATCGGCCCGGGATGCGCCACCGGCATTCCACTCTTAGGCCAGAGGATGACGTCGACTTGTCGGCTCGGCGTCAGCTTCAACTCGCAATTTATGACGGCGCGCGACTTCGATTTCGCGTTCCCGCCGACCCAGAGGTCGAACCACAGCTGATAGCATCCGTTGCTGCCGCTTCCGCTCGTCGGACCCGATGCCGCGCAAAGGTCCTCGCGAATGAAGTACTGCTTGAGGAACGGCGCGTAGATCTTAATGCCGTACGGAATGCGCTTGTCGTTCGAACGCTCGGTCGCGAACGTCGTGGGGTTGCAGTAGGTGCCGTCGCCGCCGGCATGCCGATGAATGACCGGATGCGCAATCTGGTTCCCCGGCGGCGAGTTGTCGGGCCAGCCGTAAAAGGTGATCGTCGCTTTCACGATCGCGGGCTCTTGCTTGACGACGTAACAAGACGAGCGATTTTGCGCTCCGGATGGAGGGCTCGTGACCGGGACTCCGCTCGATCGCATGCAGGACGCGAGCGCCAGAGCGGCTACGATTGCGGTGCGGCGATGCATAGTTTCGAAAGTGTTTCGCGCGGCTAGGCTCTGCCCTCCGTCAGCCGGTACTCGCGCAGCGATTCGAGCCGCAGCTCGGTGCCGAGCTCGGCGACGATCACGGCCGCTTCTTCGGGGCCCACGACCTCTTCGATGCGCGGGTTGAGAATCGCCGATTCCTCGCCGGTCATGGCGCGCGCGAGCGGCTCGGAGCGGACGCGTCCTTCATCTTCGAGTGCGACGAGATGCGCGAGGATCTGACGCGCCATCGCGGGCCAGAGCACCTGGCGCTGCGGCGAATAGATGTGGCGCACGAGATCGGGGATCGTAAAGGGACGCTGCTCCAACGCCTCGAGAATCTGCCCCTCACGCATTTGGCGGTGCGCGATGTATTCGGCGATCTTTGCGCGCGGGTCGGTCACCGCGGGTCCGTGACCGCCGTAAATAACGTGCGCGTCGCCGAACTCGTCGGCGAGCCGCCCCAGGGTATGCTGGTAGGCGCGCATCGCACCGCCCGGAGGGGCAATGACCGTCGTCCCCTCGCCGAGGATCGTATCGCCGGTGAAGAGCGCGCCTTCGCGCGCGAGATAGAAGATCGCGTGATCGTTCGTATGGCCGGGCGCGTCGATCGTTCGTAACGCGAGATCGCCGGTGCGCAACTCCGATTCGAGCGGCAGATCGGCGTCGTGGGGAGCCCTGCTCTTGGGATGCGCGTAGGTGCGCGCGCCGGTCGCCGCGGCGAGCGCCGGCGCTCCGAGCGCGTGGTCGGGATGTGCGTGCGAGAGCACGATCGCTCGGATTGCCAGGTTTCGCGCGGCCGCTGTACCGAGGATCGCCTTCGCGTGCGATTCGATCGACGGCCCCGGATCGATAACGAGCGCGGTGCCGTCGCCGCAATCGAGCAGGTACGTGTTCGTTCCCTGCAGCGTCATTGCCGACGGGTTGGGAGCGCGAACGACCGTTACCATGCGTTTTCGAGCTCCGGCGGGATCGCGAAATCGCCGGGCGTTTCGTTCGGGAGGATTGTCAGCACCCGTTTCGCACGCGCGAATTCGAGCGCCTGGTCGAGCGAAGCAAACGATTTCAAGCGTTCCAAGTGTTTGATGGTCGGATAGACGAGATGCATCGTTCCGCTGCGATAGCGCTCGAGCGCCGCGGCCGGCGCGATCCAGATGCCTTCGTGCATTTCGAATGCATCGGCGAGCGCGGCCTGATCCGCCGGAGCGGCGGCGAAGAAGAAGTGCGTGTTGTAGCGACGCGGCTCGCTGCGCGGCGTGATCCAATGCGAGAAGAATGACAGCGCGGTCGCGTCGGAGTACCAGTCGTGCGCGCGAAGAAAATCGGCGAAAGTGAGTCTTCCTTCGCGCACTGCAATCCTTTCGGGGGAGATCCGCTCCCAATCCGCGCGCGCGGCTTCGATCGGAGCCCCCGTCGCCGTGCGGGCCAGCAGCACGCCGGCCTCTTCGAAGAGCTCGCGCAGGGCCGCAATCGAGAGCGCGGCGGCGACGTCGCGTTCGATCGCCGGTTCGTCGCAGGCGAGTTCGTCGGGAACTTTTGCGCGAAACTCCCGGTCGAGGCGCTCGGAATCGATTCCGATCGTACGCTCGCGCGATGCTTCTGAAGCGTCTTGAGGATCGATCGTTCCGCCGGGAAAGACGAACGCGTCGGGAGCAAAGGCGCTCTTCGCGCTGCGGCGCGCCAGATAGACCTCAAATGGCGGTCGAGCGAGAATAACCGTTGCGGCTAAACGCACGCTCACGATCGGCGCCCCACGCGGCTAGTCTCTCGGCATCGATGCGCGAATACCTCTGCATGCGTGTTGCGTTAGGCAGCGATATGGCAGGCGAGCTGCCGGAGGCGATCGACCGGTGGCTGCGCACGCACGATCACGACGTCGTGCACTTCGGCGCGCTGGCACCTGGCGAGAACGATGCGTGGCCCTCGGTTGGGAACGCGGTCGGCGAGAGCGTGGCGCGCGGCGACGTGAAGTACGGTGTGCTCTGCTGCTGGACCGGCACGGGCGTGAGCATCGCCGCGAACAAGGTTGCGGGCGCGCGGGCGGCGCTCTGCGCCGACGCCGCGACCGCTGCCGGCGCGCGCGAATGGAACGATGCGAACGTGCTTTGCATGAGCCTGCGCCTCACGAGCGTCGCGCTCGCGCAGGAGATGCTCGAGGCCTGGTTCTCCGCCACCCCGACGCAAGATCCGAAGTACCGCGCGATGATCGATGAGGTCCGCCCGCGCTAACGTCCGTACGGAAAGCAGAGGGGTCGGGCACTCGCCCGACCCCCGTATCCAATCTGCCGTTCACCGGAGTGTAGAACTGACGCTACACGTCCGGCCCTCTCTCACGGCGGTTTCGGCGACGCGTGTGCCGTCCTGACCCGAGAGGCCGATGATAACAAAATCACCCACCCGGATTCAATACGTCGGGCAGAAATAACCAGCCGCAGAGGAAGAGCAGGCTCCAGTTGACCGCATGGGAGGTCCAGCAGTACGGGCATTCGCGGCGGGTCACATAGATCAGTGAATAGCCGAGCACCGCGGAGGTCGCCGCCGCG
>Ga0153928_1000474_pt1 | contig 19873 bp, 19 predicted proteins | sample TSNJ012MetaG_FD_106656 | JGI IMG/M metagenome (GOLD analysis project Ga0153928, IMG submission 106656) | Attine ant fungus gardens microbial communities from New Jersey, USA - TSNJ012 MetaG | ecosystem: Host-associated > Fungi > Mycelium > Unclassified | place: USA: New Jersey, Wharton State... | reverse complement strand
TTAATTGTTATATCTAAGTCCGTTTCTATAAGCTGCCGTTACTGTCACCCACTAATTTGTGAGGGGCTTGTTTGCTATACTCTTTTTTATTGGTTTACCTCTATTTCTTTGTTTCAAACTTTCACTTTCCTCCAATTTATTTAATAAAATAATCAGTTGGTATGGGAGTTCCTTTGCCACCCTTCAAATATATCTACAATCTGCCTGTTGACTTATCAACATATATGTCATATTTAGCTATGGAGGCTTTATTTCCCAAATACTCGCGTTTTAATGCGTGTGCATCAATATCATTTCTCTCTAAATACTTGTCATCTACTTTATTGGGATTCTTTGGTTGCTGCTCTGATCCGCTTTTAGCTCCATCATCCCCTTTGGGCTCACATTGTACTTCTTAGAACAAAGAAATGCCGCTAGATAACCTTTAATAATCCAGCGGTATTTTTATACTGTTATAGTTTTACCGCCCTATGAAGTGACACTCTGTATGCTTTTTAGCTATGATCTAAACCATTGCTGGATCAGCCGCAAACCATGTATATGTTTCCTCTTTCTCTATATCACTCATAGTAAGCCATGCGACGTAAAATCTAATCTCATTTAACTCTACATTGGAACCTAGTCTTAAGATCATCCCATCTTCTTGATATTCATAACAAATACCCGAAATGTCACCTATTGTTCCAATACTCAACTTGATATTGTTAGATAAAAAACTGATGAGTGCTAAATTTTCTCCTGTTTCTGATCCGCTTTTTAGCACCATGCCACTTTCATTCTTTATTACACATTCAATAGCTACTTCACCATTTTCTTTGGGTATGTTTTCCATGAGTATATTGTATCTTTTATCAACCTTAAAACTGCTTCCAATTTGGGGAAGTTCAATTGCTTGATATTCATGCGGCTTTCCATTGGTAGCAATATATATTTTCCCAAATATTGTTTGTAACATAGCGTTTTTTTCCCTATTAGACAATTGTTATGACAAATAACTTGTGGAAATAAGTACTCCTGTAGCGTTGGCAGATACAATGCTGTCTCAGCTCCACCATCCCCTTGGGGCTGGGATTGATTCTCTATAATCAAATGGTAAAACGCCCGGCTTTCCTACATTTTACCATACTTTTCTCATGATATCATCTGTTCTTTTTCGTCTGCCACTTCGGCACTTCACATAACCGCTGTCATGTTTCCCTGCGTATCGTATTGATAGCTGGTAACAGCACCCTCCTGATCCGTAATAGAAATAAGCCGTCCTGCTCTATCATAGGAAATAACTGAATATCGGAGCAAAAAGGCGATATAATTCATTGTGATTGTCCCGTCTTTTTGTTTGCCCGCCATGGGCGGGCAAACAAAAAACTGTTACACAGATTATCCATATAACAGCTTTCCTGCAGGAATCGGAAGCTCCGGTACCAGGCTGCCGATTCCCTCCCTTCCTTGCAACATCCCCTTGCTTGTCCTTATTTTTGATCTAAACGTGCAAAAATCATATCATAGCCGTCATTGCCATAATTCAAAGAACGATTCACCCGGCTGATAGTCGCCGTAGATGCCCCTGTCTTCTCAGCAATTTCCAGATAGGTCTTCCCTGCCCGCAGCATACGCGCCACCTCATAGCGCTGGGCAAAAGAAAGAAGCTCATTCACCGTGCATACATCCTCAAAGAAAGCATAGCACTCCTCAATATTTTGCAGCTCCAGTACCGCCTGGAAAAGACCGTCTACAGCTTCCGTCTTCAACTTCTTATTCATCAAATCTCCTCCCGGACATAAGATTAACTTTCAATACAAAGATTTTAACACTGTGAAGTCTTAATGTCAATCAAAGTTTTAGCACTGTGAAGTCTTACATCCAAACATCCACTAACTCCAGCTCCGGATCCAGCAGTACCACATGGCTCGTCTTCCCCAGCTCTATGGTACCGTACTCCTCATGAACGCCGAGACTCCGGGCCGGATTCACCGTCGCCGCTCTTAATGCCGAAGCCAGAGAAACTCCTGCCTCCTTCACGGCATAGCGCAAACAGTCCATCAGATTCTTCACAGATCCTGCCAGTATATTGCTTCCGGCCATAACAGCCTTTCCCTGTTTCACCTCTGCCGGCTGTCCACCCAAGTCATACATTCCACCCGGCATTCCGGTCCCCCGCATACTGTCACTGATCAGAATTATGCGATCCACTCCAAACATTTGGAATGTGTTACGGATCATGGCCGGATGTACATGCTGCCCATCACAGACTAATTCCACAAAGCAGCCGCCCTCATCCAGAGCCGCTCCTACCAATCCCGGCGCCCGGTGATGCATCCCCTGCATCGCATTGTACAAATGGGTCACCTGAGAAGCACCGGCTTCAAAGGCTGCCATTGCCTGAACATAATCCGCTGCCGTATGTGCCAGCGAAAACCGAAGAGATCCCCGCATATTCTGAATCAGATCAAGAGCCCCCTCCAGCATAGGATCAATGTCTAAAATCTTCAAAAGGCCGGCAGCGGCTTTCTGCAAACGTACTACCATACTTGTATCCGGCAGGCAGAGCGCCTCCGGATTCTGTACACCCTTCTTCTCTCCGCCCAAAAAAGGCCCCTCCATACGGATTCCCCGCAGAACAGCTCCCTCTTTTCCTTGATACGAAGCCGCGCACTGAAATATCTGTCTCAGCTGCTCCTCGGTCAGTGACATAGCAGCCGGGCAAATATCCGTAATCCCATGCGCTGCCTGATATCGGCAAATAGTCTCCAACGCCTCCAGGCTGCCGTCACTAAAATCCACTCCGGCACAACCGTGAAAATGCAAATCTACTAAACCAGGGATCACATACAGCCCCGACGCATCCACTACCTGCCCATCCCGGCAGCCGGCAGCATACCTGCCGTCCTCAATATAAAGATCCCGTACCTGAAACGTCCCATCCGGACCAAATACATTACCGCCCTCTATCTTCATTTTGCTCCTTCCGGACTACATACTAACCCTATCATAGCAGTTTTCCAACCCACTGTACAGTCAATTCACCACTTTACAATACCCTGCATATACTATAGCATTCTTAATATCAGGAGGATTTCATGAAAAAAATCCTGTCATCTATGTTTGTGGCAGTGCTTTTCGTCTGCTCTCTGACCGGCTGTAGTAAGAGCGATCCGGAGCTGACAAAGGTAAAACTCAGCGAGGTTGCACACTCCATTTTCTATGCCCCTCAATACTGTGCCATCGAACTCGGCTATTTCCAAGAAGAAGGAATTGACCTGGCACTGGTAAACGCTTCCGGTGCCGACAACGTAATGACCGCTTTGATTTCCGGCGACGCCGACATCGGCTTTATGGGAAGCGAAGCCTCGATCTATGTATACAACGAAGGCGCCGAAGACTACGTCATTAACTTCTCTCAGCTAACCCAACGCGCCGGGAATTTCCTCGTAGGGCGCGAAGCGGCAGAAGACTTCCAGTGGAAAGACCTGCATGGCGCCAAAGTTCTGGGCGGTCGAAAGGGCGGTATGCCCCAGATGGTATTTGAGTACATTCTCAAACAGCACGGCCTGGATCCTGTCACGGACCTTACCATTGACCAGAGCATCAGCTTTGGCTTAACGGCTGCTGCCTTCACCAGTGGCGATGCGGATTATACTGTGGAATTCGAACCCTTTGCCACCAGCCTGGAGCAGGAGGATGCCGGATATGTAATTGCTTCTCTTGGCGTGGATTCCGGCTATGTTCCCTATACGGCTTATAGTGCCAAGAAGAGCTTCTTAGAAAAGAACGGCGATACAATCCAGAAATTTACCAACGCGATACAAAAAGGTATGGATTATGTAAACAGCCATACGGCTGAGGAAATTGCCAAGGTGATTGCACCGCAATTCCCGGAGACCGATGAAGAGACGATCACCACTATTGTAAGCCGTTATCTGGAGCAGGATACCTGGAAAGAAAACACCATCTTTGAAGAAAGCAGCTTCACCCTTCTGCAAAATATTCTGGAAGAAGCGGGTGAACTGGGTGCCCGTGTCCCTTATGACGAATTAGTGAGCACCGAATATGCAAAAAAAGCTGCCGGGCAATAACCGGCAGCCAAAGTTTAAGACTAAGGAAGGATCTAACACTAGATCCTTCTTTGTATTTCCTGTCCGGTAGGAGTAGCGGCCAGTCCGCCTTCACCGGTCTCCCGCAGTGCAGCCGGCATCCGCTCTCCCACATCCCGTATAACGTCAATTACCTCGTCCGGGGGAATCTGGCTGCGGATTCCGGCCAGAGCCATATCAGCGGCGGCTAACGCATTAACCGCCCCAATGACATTCCGCTTCACGCAGGGGACTTCCACCAGTCCGCCGACTGGATCACATACCAATCCGATCAGATTCTTCAATGCCATTGCCGCCGCATGGATGACTTCCTCCGGATCTCCATCCCGCAGAGCCACTGCACCGGCGGCCGCCATAGCCGACGCCGAACCAATTTCAGACTGACAACCACCCAAAGCACCTGAGATAAACGCCCGATTGGCAATCACTTCACCGACACCGCCGGCCACGTACAGAGCCTCCAGCATTTTTTCATCGGACAGTCCGAAGCGGTCCTGCATCGGAAGAAATACTGCCGGCAATACACCGCTGGCACCGGCCGTAGGCGCCGCTACTACTCGTCGCATACAGGCATTGGACTCTCCCATTTTTACTGCGATTTCCATCACACGCCCCATGAAATCACCACAGAGCATCTCTCCCCTGCCTCTGGCCTGCTGAAGCTTCTCGCCGTCATTTCCCACCAGCCCGCTGGCAGAGCGGAGGTCTCCATTATAATCCCGGTTCGCTTCCTTCATAACCTGATACATGCCCAGCATTTTTTCCAGGGAGTCCTCTCTGGTTACCTGGCGTTCCGCGATATCGTCTTCCAGAATCATTTCCCACAGAGGGAGATGATTCACCTGTGCCAGCTTTACCATCTTATCTAACGATTTAACCATGCTCCTCCTCCAAACTAAGATAGGTAACCTTCCAGATTCCGTCTCGCTGCTTTAGCCATTCTCTCCCGTTTACCGGGATTTCCTGGTCGCACTCGACCACCATAACCGCATAGCCGCCCCGCACATCCCGGCTAAGCTGCAGGGCGGCAATATTTACATGATAATCACTGAGCATGGCAGCCGTGTCCCGGACCTGACCGGGCTTGTCCTCGTTATGCACCACCAACGTTGGAAAATCCCCCTGGAAACTAACCGGCAATCCATCAATTCCGTTGATGCTGACCCGTCCTCCGCCCAGCGAAGATCCTACGATCTCCAGGGATTCCCCGGAATCTCCCGTCAGGTTCAACTGTACCGTATTCGGATGAGCGCCTGTCAGGTTAGCCGGCTCAAACTGAAATTCCAGCCCGGCCTCCTCTGCCAGGGAAAAACTATCGGGAATCCTCAGATCATCGGGCATTAAACCAAGCAAACCGGCCACCAGCGCCTTATCGGTGCCGTGCCCGGTTCCTGTGGCGAGAAAAGATCCATGCAGGCCGATTACTGCCTGTCGGATATCCTCTCCCATCATTCTTCTGGCCAGATATCCAATCCGCACCGCACCGGCCGTATGGGAACTTGACGGCCCCACCATCACCGGTCCGACAATGTCAAATACATTCATGGGCACCTCCATTTCATGAACTGGAAGACTGCGTACTAACGGATAATTTCCAATGCCTTATTCAGCTGCGTATCATTCTCAGATTCGCCGGTCTTTTCGTCATCCGGCTGCTCGGCCTCTACAATAGGGGTAACTCCTACGCCATGAATGTCGGTGCCGTTAGGCGTAAAATAATGCGCCGTTGTCAGCTTTACGCCGGACCCATCGCTTAAGGAGTAAAAGGTCTGCACAATTCCCTTGCCGAAGGTCGTAACACCCACCAGCTGCGCGCGCCCATTGTCCTTCAGTGTACCTGCCAGAACTTCGGATGCACTGGCAGAATTCTCATTTACCAGCACTACCAACTCACCGTCAAACAGCTGATCATCCGTTGCGTTATAATCCGTCCGGCTGCCGCTCTTGTCTTCCATATAGAAAATATTGGCCTCCGGCAGGAAAAGATCCGCAATATCTACCACACTGGTTAACAATCCGCCAGGATTATCACGCAGATCCAGAATCAGCTTCTCCATTCCCTGAGACTTCAGGTCTTCAATCGCCGTTGTCATTTGATCCAAGGATACATCATCGAACTGCACCAGCTGTATATAGCCGATCCCGTCTTCCAGCATGCGGTATTCCACCGTATCCACCGATACCTGCCGGCGTTCCACCATGATATTCAGCAAGTCCGCTTCCCCGTCGCGCTGGATCTGAAGTTCTACCGAAGTGCCTTCTTTTCCTTTAATATATCCAACTACCTGGTTTAAATCCATTCCAGTAATATCCAGATTGTCCACACCTGCAATGATATCACCCTTCAGGATTCCGGCCTCCTTCGCCGGTGAATTGCTGAAGACATTTACGATTTGGATGGTTCCGTCCTTATCCTCGGTAACTAATACGCCGATTCCATAATATTCTCCATTGGCACTCTCCAGTATATCGGTGTATTCTTCCGGCGTGTAGTAGACCGAATAGGGATCCTCCAAACCGGATACATAACCCGCTAATAATCCGTCCGCCAGCTTTCCCCTATCTACGTCAAATATATAATAATGATCAATGTACCAGTCGATTTCACTCAGCTTTTCCTCGACCTGACCGCTCCAGTCAGCGTTCGCTGCCGCTTGGGTACTATTCTCTCCGGATGACTTGCTGCTAATCGGAGAAGTCGTCTGCATTACCATCACCATTACAATCGAAAATATTACAAAGGATCCTATAAATCCAATTAAGAGTCCCTTTACAAGATTACGGTTCTTCTCTTCCAATTACTTACTCCCTTCCCTATGTGCTTTCCAAAAGATATTAGCGCTTATTATACTCCATAATTGTGAAAAAGAAAAGAACCAATAGAATTTTTTCTGATAATCACTAACTGTAATTTATTTTTCCACACTGTATGAAACTTACAATTTCCGCCATTATAACATAGAATGTAAGTATTGGTTTAATCATTCCATTTTGGTATCAATATCCTATGACCCCACATCATTTTATTATATTACGAAAGGACAAGGTTTATGACTAAGAAAAATACGGACATCCGGAAAAAGCCAAACGACCTGAATGATCCTGCTATCGGTCAGCGGATCCGTGAACATCGAAAGAGGATGGACCTGACACAGGATGAACTGAGCCAGCATCTGCTCTGTACAACGAATTATCTGGGACAGATGGAACGTGGCCGCAATATTTCCTTTAGCTTTGCCAAAAGAGCCTGCGAGTTCTTTGGAGTCTCTTTTGATTACCTGCTCTATGGCAAAGAGCATGACCGGCAGGCATCCATTCTCCGGGAATCTTCTGTCTACCAGACCACTCCGGATCTGATCCGGCTGCTGGAAACCTGTACTTCCAACGAATTAGATTACTGTGAGAACCTGGTACGTACGGCGCTGACACATCTCCGTTCCTTCCGGGACCGGCCCGAAGAAACGTAAATTGACTGAATGATAAAGCTGCCGGGGAAGTTGGAATTTCACCTGCTTCCCCGGCAGCTTTTTGTTATTTCTTCTTTTTTGTCTCAATCGTTTTCTCTTTAATTTCGATCTTTCCTTCCTTCAGCAGACGGCCTACCGCCCGCTTAAAGGCATTCTTACTCAATTGCAATTCCTGTTTAATCTGCTCTGCATCGGCTTTATCGGTAAAGGGCAGCACGCCATCGTATTCCTGAATTGCATTCCATACCCGCTCCGAATCCTCATCCATCTGGACATACGCTTTCTTACGGCCGCTCAAATCCAGCTTACCGTCCGGGCGGACCTTCAGAACTCTGGCGGTCACTTGCTCTCCCACCGTATACCGGGTATAGAGCTCCTGCTCCGGAATCATTCCGAAATACCGGTCATCCACAGCCAGAAAAGCACCCAGCCCTTCCTTTACCTCGTAGACTGTGCCGCTAACCCTGTCATTCTTCTGGTAAGTGGCATCATTCTGAAGATAGGGATAGAGATTCATCGTAGCGCAGAGACGCTGGCTCTTATCCACGTAGAGCGCCACCAGCACCTCCATTCCTGGCTTCAGCCGCATCCGCTGTTCTTTAAAGGGCAAGAACAGATCCTTCAGCAGTCCCCATTCCAAAAATGCTCCGATCTCTGTCTCCTGTGCCACCTTTAACTTGGCAATTCCCCCCACTTCCATGGGCGGTGTCTTGGTAGTGGCGATCAGGCGGTCCTCCGAATCCCTATAGAGAAACACCGGAATCTCCGTGCCGGGCCCGGCTCCCTCCGGTACCTCTGCCCGCGGGAGAAGCACGCTGTCTTCCGATCCCTTTTCTCCCAAATAGGCACCTGCATCTTTCATCCGCAGCAGCGTCAATGTCTGTACTTTTCCTAATTGCATCATTCTTGTCCTCCGTCCTGACGGTCTGGTACCCGCGCCTCTACCACCGCGTAAGGTTTCCCTTCCTCGCTGCAGAGTGCTACCACCGTCCATTCCTCCCGCTGTCCTACGCGGGGATAAACCATATCTCCCAATTTAGCCGCCAGCTTGTACTCCGCACGCATTTCTACGATCGGCCGGTCTGCCGGCAAATACTCAAAAGCCATTCGGATATACTGTCCGTTATTTACATGGAAATTGTTATCTAAATTAATCCGCCGTACCGGAAAAGGCTCCAGGTCCTCCATCTGCTCCGGCAGAATTACCTTCTTAGTATCGGAGTATGGCATCGGAAGCGGCTCATACTGCCCATAGGGTGCCACATCCTCTTCTTCCGGCCGCTCTGGCCGTCCGGTCTCCGCATTATAAAAGAACCACACCGAATCCGCCCGGACAGCATAAGCGCCGGATGCATCCTTCATGGCAAAATTCCTTCGTCCATAAAAACGGTCAAAGGCATAAGCCTTTGTTTCCACCTTCACCTCTTCGCCCAGCATCGGATAACGGTCAATCAGGATCTGCCAGTAGCACATCAGCCAAGCCTTCTTCCGCTCTTCCAGGTAGGCAACTCCTCTGCCCAGTTCTTCGGACTGGAAAGTACTGCAGTCCTGAAAATAATTCACCAATGCCGGCAGGGTCAGACACTGATCCGGCCCCACTTCACTGTACCGGATTCGGCTGTCTAAGGAATACATAAAACATCCCTCCATTTTCCAGAATAACAAAACCCTTGTAAAAGAGATTTACAAGGGTTCCCTTCGCTGGGCTACAAGGATTCGAACCTTGAAATGACGGAGTCAGAGTCCGTTGCCTTACCATTTGGCGATAGCCCATTAACTAACAACATTTGGTATTATACAGTATTTTTTTTCGTTTGGCAAGAGCTAATTTTATTTTTTTAATAGCATAATTTTATTTTTTAATGGCACCGGCGGCCTTTTTTGCCTGGATACTCCAGGCGGCCTTAACGGGCCGCCTGATAGTCCTCCACAAACCGGTACAATACTTCCATCTGCTCCGGCGTCCCGACCGTAATGCGCAGGTAATTGTCGATCCGCGGCTTGTTAAAGTACCGCACATAAATATCCGCTTTCCGCAGCGCCTGGAATAATTCGGCTGCCGGCAAGGTCTTATGGGTCGCAAAGATAAAGTTCCCCATCGGCTTCGGGAAGGTAAAACCAAGGGACTGCAGGCGTTCTTCTGCCTCGTTCCTGGCAGCAATAATCTTCTGGATCGTGTTCTGGAAATAGACCTCATCCCTCACCGCCTCCGCACCCAACAGCAGCGCCGTTTCATTCATGGTATAAGAATTAAAGGAAAATTTTACACTGTTCAATGCCTGAATCAGATCCTCATGGCCGATTGCATAGCCAATCCGCATACCCGCCAGCGAGCGGGACTTCGAAAAAGTCTGTACCACCAGCAGGTTATCATACTTCTCTGTCAGCTTCATCGCAGATTCCCCGCCAAAATCGATATAGGCCTCATCCACGATTACCACACTGGAAGGGTTAGCGCGTACAACCTCTTCCACAGTTTCCAACGGCACATATAGGGAAGTAGGCGCATTTGGATTCGGGAAAATAACACCGCCGTTTTCCTTATAATAATCTTCCTTCACCAGGCGGAACTCCGCATCCACAAGCTGTTTCTCAAAAGGAATCCGAAACATATCCGCCCATACCTCGTAAAAGGCATAGGAAATATCCGGGAACAGAATCGGCTTATCGGAGTTAAAGAACGTCATGAAGGCCATCGCCAGCACGTCATCCGAGCCAACCCCCACGAACATCCTCTCCTTCGGCACCTGATAATACTCCGCCAGTGCGCTTACCAGCACCCCACAATTGGGGTCCGGATACCGGCGCAGATGATTCGCCTGGATCTGCATCAGCTTCTCTGCCACACCAGGAGCCGGCGGATAAGGGTTCTCATTGGTATTCAGTTTTGTTACATTGAGAGCCTTTGGCTGCTCACCCGGCACATAGGGCTCTACCTGCCGGACATTCTTCATCCAGGGTTTCATTATGACTCCTTTACATGTCCTTTGTCCTGTAGCATCTGCACCACCTGATCCACATATTGATCACAGGCTTCCTGAGTAGAGGCTTCCACCATTACACGAATCACCGGCTCGGTGCCGCTTTCTCTTACGAGAATCCGCCCCTCCTCTCCCAGGGCTTCCGCCACCTTCCGTACCTCTGCCTGTACATCCGGGTCATTCTGTGCTTCAGGCTTGCTCGCCACACGGACATTCTTCAGCACCTGAGGATAGATCGTAAGACTCTCACACAGCTTACCGAGAGACTCCTTTTTCTCCAGCATAACCTCCATAATCTTCAACGAGGTTAAAATCCCGTCTCCGGTGGAAGCGTATTTGCTGAAAATAATATGTCCGGACTGTTCTCCACCCAGACGGTGCGCGTTCTCCTGCATGTTTTCATACACATACTTATCCCCTACAGCCGTCTTCACATATTCAATCCCCTCTGTATCAAAGGCTTTGTAAAGACCAAAGTTGGACATAATCGTCGTCACGACCGTATTATTACTGAGCAATCCTTTTTCCTTCATATACTTGCCGCAGACATAGAGAATCTTATCTCCGTCCACCACATTGCCATTTTCATCCACGGCAATACAACGATCCGCGTCACCGTCATAGGCAAAGCCCACATCCAGCCGGTGCTCCCGCACGAAATCCTGCAGCACATGAATGTGTGTGGATCCGCAGTCTTTGTTAATGTTTGTGCCGTCCGGATTGTTATTGATTACGTAGGTAGCGGCACCAAGTGCATCGAATACACTCTTGGCAATCATAAAAGCACTGCCATTGGAGCAATCCAGTCCCACCCGCTTATTCTTAAAGGAACGGGTCGCCAGTGTAATCAAATAGCCGATATACCGGTTCCGGCCTGCGGCATAATCCACTGTGCGGCCGATCTCCTCCCGTCTGGCCAACGGCGCTTCCGGTATCTCACCGTCCAGATACCGCTCAATCTCCTGAATAACCGATTCTTCCAGCTTCTCTCCCCGTCCGTTCAGAATCTTAATGCCATTGTCATAGAAGGCATTGTGGCTGGCCGAGATCATAATACCACAGTCAAAATCCTCCTCCGTCCGTACCACATAGGCCACACTGGGCGTAGAGGTAACATGCAGCAGATAGACGTCAGCACCGGAAGCCGTAAGACCTGCCGACAATGCATCCTCAAACATATAACTGCTTCTTCTTGTATCCTTGCCGATAGCAACCCTACATTTATGATCCCGGCCATAATGCCAACCCAGAAAACGACCGATCTTAAAAGCGTGCTCAACTGTCAGATTCACATTGGCTTCCCCACGGAAGCCATCCGTACCAAAATATTTCCCCATGAAGTTTCCTCCCCATCAGAGCGTAATTATTTTAGCATTATAGCACAGGCGGAAACACAGCGCAACCCAGCCTTCGCTATGAAATAAAAAGAGGGGGGATAAAAATCACCCTCTCATCTGTTATAGAAAATATTTTACGCCATATAGGACCGGCGAATCCGTTCCCGATCTTCTTCCTTCAGATCTACCCATTCGACATAGGGAATCCGGCAAGCTTTCATGGGAGCACCACAGTCATAGCAATCGGACTTCAAAAACTTTGAAACCACCCGGACCTTACCGCAGGCAGGGCAGATAAATACTCGCATCATTTGTTAATACCTCCACTTCACTATTATACATAATTTTTAGAGGATCGCAAGCAAAAGCCTTGCTTTTTCATATTTTTCATACTAGAATAAAAATTGGTTTTTTATATATTGACAAAGAAAGAATCGGCGCGCTTCCCGGAAATGCGTCTTTTGGAGGAGAATATGAGAAAAATACTGGAACAGATTACTGCCCGCATGCAGAATGCCTTTGAAGCCTGCGGTTATTCTACCGAATTCGCCAAAGTCACCCTGTCCAACCGGCCGGACCTCTGTGAATACCAGTGCAATGGTGCCATGGCAGCCGCTAAGACCTATAAGAAAGCCCCCATTGCAATTGCGCGGGAAGTGGTAACAAAATTGGCGGGGAACCCGATGTTCTCCATGGCCGAAGCCGTAAATCCGGGTTTTATTAACCTCAGCCTGGGGGAAGCCTATCTGGCAGAATACCTGAATGAACTGGAAGAATCAGAGAATTTCGGCATTGAGCCTACCGGATCCGGTCAGACTGCCGTCCTGGATTACGGCGGCCCTAATGTGGCCAAGCCCCTGCACGTAGGCCATCTCCGTGCCGCTATTATCGGCGAAAGCTTAAAACGAATCTACCGCGCAAACGGCTATCAGGTAATTGGCGACGTTCACCTGGGTGACTGGGGCCTGCAGATGGGCCTGATCATTGAAGAGACGAAGCTGCGCCAGCCGGAACTGCCCTACTTTGACACGGCTTATACCGGGGAATACCCCGCAGAGCCACCCTTTACCATTTCGGATCTGGAGGAAATCTATCCCACCGCCAGTGCAAAGTCAAAGGAGGACGAGGCCTTTGCGAAGGCTGCCCATGACGCAACGGTGAAGCTGCAGCAGGGAGACCGCGGATACACGGCCCTGTTCCGCCATATTCTGGATGTGTCCATCGTGGATCTTAAAAAGAACTATCAGCGTCTGAATGTGGAATTCGATGTCTGGAAGGGGGAAAGTGACGCCCAGCCCTATATCCCTGCCATGCTGGAGCAAATGAAGCAGGACGGCCTGCTCCACGAGAGCCGCGGCGCGCATGTGGTGGACGTACAGGAAGAACAGGATTCCAAAGAAATCCCCCCCTGTATACTGATCAAATCCGACGGGGCCGCACTCTACGCCACCACGGATCTGGCGACTCTGGTAGAACGGGAAAAGCTCTACCGGCCCGATGCTGTGCTCTATGTGGTGGATAAGCGGCAGGAAATGCACTTTACCCAAGTATTCCGCACCGCCCGCAAGGCTGGAATCGTGCGCCCGGAGACCACCCTGACCTTCCTGGGCTTTGGCACCATGAACGGCAAGGATGGCAAGCCCTTTAAGACTAGAGACGGCGGCGTGATGCGTCTGGAAAATCTGATCCGCGAGATTAACGAGGCAGTGTATCAGAGAATTCAGGAGAATCGTACCGTAGATGAATTGGAAGCCAGGAAGAATTCCGAGATCATCGGTCTGGCCGCCCTCAAATATGGCGACCTGTCCAACCAGGCCACAAAGGATTATGTATTTGATGTGGAACGCTTTACCTCCTTTGAAGGAAATACCGGACCTTATATCCTGTATACGATTGTACGGATCAAATCCATCCTGAACAAATATCAGGAAGCCGCAGGCTGCTCCAAGCTGCCCGCAGGTATCCTTCCGGCCGCAGACGATTCAGAAAAGGAGCTGCAGCTGCAGCTGGCTAAGGTGAACGACGTAATTGCCTCCTGTTGTGAAGAAAATGCCCCTCACCGCCTGTGCCAATATATCTATGAGGTATCCAATGCCTTTAACCGATTCTATCATGAGAACAGTATATTAAAAGAAAAAGATGCCTCCCGCCAAAAGAGCTGGGTCGCACTACTGGATCTGACGAAAGAAATCCTGACCGGCGGCATCCATCTGCTGGGCTTTGAGGCACCGGAGATGATGTAAGCCACCGGTGCCGGATCTGCCGGACTTGGTATTCCTATCCAAACCAAGTCCGATAGATCCGGCTGCCAACCCAATACATTCCCCAGCCGATCAAGACACCGGCTGCATTTAGAATCACATCATCCACATCGCATTCCCCCAGCAGCGTGACCAGCTGGGTACCTTCGATTGCCGCGGACAACAGCGTCCCGGCCAGAAAAGTCAGCAGGAACGTGTTCTTCCGGTTCAGCAGAATTGGTTGCGCGATGCCAAATGGCACAAAGGCCACCACATTGTAGACCAGATTTTCAAATGCAATGGTACCCAGCCGGTCCCAGTACCGCAGATACAGACGGATGGTATGAAACGGCGTAAAATTAGCCGTCTCCAGATGTGCCTTAACGGCTTCCACACTCCAGCCATTCACCACTTCCATTGTCTGTTCCAGCGGATTTTTGAAAATAATAAGTTTTATGAGAAAAAACAGATAAATGACAAAGCAAATTCCTGTTAAAATCCGAAACATCTTTCCTTTATTCATAACAATGCCGTCCCCCTTATTCCGAAACTCCGGCAAATAATACGATTATTCTTCCTGCATACTGCTAAGCTTCGCCGCCTGATCCGCTGCGATCAGACTGTCCATCACCTCGTACAGATCCCCATCCATTACCGAATCAATCTTATAGAGCGTCAGCTTAATCCGGTGCTCCGTTACACGTCCCTGAGGAAAGTTATAGGTCCGGATCTTCTCCGAACGGTCGCCTGTCCCGATCTGGCTGCGGCGCTCTGCCGCCTCGGCACTCTGCTTCTTCTCAAGTTCTAAGTCATACAGCCGGGAACGCAGTACCTTCAAGGCCTTATCTTTATTCTTGAGCTGAGACTTCTCATCCTGGCAGGAAATCACAATCCCTGTGGGAATATGGGTCAGACGCACGGCAGAATCCGTCGTATTGACGCACTGGCCGCCATTGCCTGATGCACGGAATACATCAAACTTACAGTCATTCATATCGATTTCCACATCCACCTCTTCCGCCTCCGGCATTACGGCCACGGTACTGGTAGAGGTGTGAATCCGTCCGCCGGATTCTGTCTCCGGCACCCGCTGTACCCGGTGCACGCCGCTCTCATATTTCAGCTTCGAGTAGGCACCCTGGCCGGCGATCATAAAGATCACCTCTTTAAATCCGCCGATCCCATTCTCATTTACGCTGATCAGATCCACCTTCCAGCGGTTCCGCTCCGCAAAGCGCGAATACATACGGTAAAGCTCCGCCGAAAACAGCGCGGCTTCATCCCCGCCGGCACCGGCGCGGATTTCCACGATTACGTTCTTCTCGTCGTTAGGATCCTTCGGCAGCAGCAGGATCTTTAACTCCTGCTCCAGTTCCTCGATCCGCTTCTTACTGTCGGCCAGCTCTTCCTTCGCCAGCTCCCGCATTTCTTCATCGCTCTCCTCATTCAGGATTGCAACACAGTCCTCTGCGTTCTGCTTGGCGTCCTTGTAAGCCCGGTAAGCCTCTACGATCGGCGTCAGGCCGTTCTGCTCCTTCATCAGCTTCCGAAACCGGCTCTGGTCGGAAATGACATCCGGATTACTTAACTCCGCCTGGAGCTCTTCAAAATGAATCAGTATATCTTCTAATTTGTCAAACATGGCACTCTCCAGTCACCACCCGGGCATTTCCGGCCATGTCCGGAATTACGCGAATGTTTTGATATCCTTCTTTTTTAAAAATCGCTGTTACCGCGGGCCCTTGATCATGCCCGATTTCATAAAATACCCGTCCTCCGACCTGAAGATAGCTCTTGCCCTCCTGTGCCAGACGACGGTAAAAATATAAGCCATCTTCCCTGCCGTCCAATGCCATCCACGGATCATGGTCACGAACCTCCGGCATCAGCCCGGCAATTTCTCCCGTTGGGATATAAGGCGGGTTTGACACCAGCACATCAAACCTCTCACCTGTAACCGGTAGAAATAAATCCCCTTCCAGGAAACGAATCCGGCAGTCATTCGATTCGGCATTCTCTCTGGCTAAGGCCAAAGCCTCTGGAGACAGATCCACTGCCGTGACCGGCTGAAAATCACCCAGCTTCATAAGGCTGACAGCAATACAACCCGATCCGGTACACATATCCAGCAGACTAAGTTCTCTGCCCTCCTTCTTCCCAAAATCCAATACGGCTTCGACCAAAGTCTCCGTATCAAAACGGGGCACCAGAACCTGTGGGCCAACCCGAAAGGAAAACCCCATAAAATCTGCAGTCCCTGCAATATGCTGCAAAGGAATCCGCTCTGCCCTCCGGTTCGCCAGAAGTACGTAAATCTCCTGCAGGGCGGCCGGCATCTCTTCCTCCTGTATCTGATAATATCTGGCACGGCTAATTTCCGCTGCCTGCGCCAGCAGATACCAGGCATCGGTCTCCGGTTCCGGAACGCCGGCTGCCTGAAGCCGCCGAAACGCCTCCTCCAGAGCCTTCCGATAGGTCATGAGAGAACCTCCTCTTCCGATGCGGCGGCCTCCTCTTCCGATACAGCGGCGGCCTCTTCCTCCGGGAAATGCATTTCAAAGACTTCGCTCTCGTAAGCCTTCCAGTCAAAGACCTCTTCTACTGCCCGGATGGCTACTTCAATCATATCGTCCTCCGGCTCTTTCGTGGTTAAACCCTGTAGCCACAGTCCGGGACGGCTCAACAGATTCACCAACACGTTCTCGCTGCTGCCTGCCAGCCGGATAAATTCATAAGAAACACCGGCGATAAATGGAACCAGCACCACACGGCTCAGCATGCGGAGCCAGATATTATCCACGCGAAGTATGATAAATACAAAAATACTGATCACCATTACAATCAGCATAAAACTCGTACCACAACGCTTATGCTCCTTTGAGCTTTTCCGTACATTTTCCACCGTCAAAGGCAGACCGTGTTCAATACAATTAATGCATTTATGCTCGGCACCATGATACATATAAGTGCGCTTAATATCCTTCATAAGGGAGATCAAACCGACATAAGAAATAAAAATTCCAATTCGGAGCAGTCCTTCCAAAAGGGCGATCAAAAAAGCCGAATCGGTAACGCGCCGGAAGAAATTCGCCACCACCACCGGCAGCACCATAAAAAGCCCAATGGAAAGGGCAATCGCCAGCACTACGGCAGCCCCCATCATCAGCTTCTCCATTTGTTCCGCAGATAAGTGCTTCTCCAGAAACGACTTCTTCTGTTCTTCCTCAGACCCGCTCTCTTCTTCCTCTTCATAAAAGCTGGCCGAAAAGGTCAGACAGCTCATCCCCAGAACCAACGAATCCACAAAGCGGAATATGCCCCTCAGCAAAGGCGCATCCATCCATTTATGTTTCGCGATACCGCGGTATTCCTTCGTCTCCAGCGCAATTTCCTGATCGGGCTTACGCACAGCCACCGCATAGCGGTCACCGTTCTTCATCATAATTCCTTCTAATACAGCCTGCCCACCGATACCGGATGATTTCATTTTTGCCTCCTAATGCGTCAAGCGAACATGCTTGCATGTTCATTTGATTCACACTTTCTTCTCCTAAAATGCCGACCCCTGTGGCGTGTAGTACATTGTCAAAGGAGGGTACCCTTCTATAAACCAAATAAAAGGTCAAGGCACACCGTACTCCGGCTAACCTCAACCTTTTACCATGTCCACTCTTATTCCTGGGTCATTCCATACCTGCGGTTAAACTTATCAATACGTCCGCGAGCTGCCGCAGCCTTCTGCTGTCCCGTGTAGAACGGATGGCATTTGGAGCAAACTTCCACGTGGATGTCCTCCTTAGTGGAGCCAGTCACGAACTCATTGCCGCAGTTGCAAGTAACCTTGGCCTGGTAGTATTGGGGTTGAATGTTCTCCTGCATGATTGTCACCTCTCTATCGTAATTTCTATGGGCGGAGCAGAGCCCTGCCCCTCAAGTCCAATGTAGTCGCTGTCAATTATGAGAACAGCGATAAATATTGTAGCACAGGTTTTCCGAAAATGCAAGCACTATACACGGAAAATCTTGCTTCCTAACGCTTGCTGCCATCCTCCAGATTCTATATCTGCGCTACAGCCGAACCTTCTTCGCCATCATGACAAACTCCCGGTTATTCTTCGTCCGCATAAACATATCCAGAATCTTCTCGGACGCCTCCTCCGGCTTCATACCATTTAAAGCCTTCCGCATAATGCCGACTGCCTCGTACTCCTCCTGGGACAGCAGCAAATCATCCCGTCTTGTACCGGATTTCAGCAGGTCAATGGCCGGGAATATCCGTCTCTCGGAAAGCTTACGATCCAGCACCAGCTCCATATTACCGGTTCCCTTGAATTCCTCAAATACCACATCGTCCATCCGGCTGCCGGTTTCCACAAGGGCCGTCGCCAGAATCGTCAGGCTGCCGCCCTCCCGCATATTCCTGGCCGCGCCAAAGAATTTTTTCGGCATATGTAATGCCGCCGGGTCCAAACCACCGGACAGTGTACGTCCACTGGGCGCTACCGTCAAGTTATAAGCTCTGGCCAGCCGGGTAATGCTGTCCAGCAGAATCGTCACATCCCGTCCATGCTCTACCAGACGCTTCGCGCGTCCCAGCACCATCTCGGACACACGCTTGTGATGCTCCGGCAGCTCATCAAACGTAGAATAGATGACCTCCACGTTCTCTCCCCCGATGGACTCCTTAATATCGGTCACCTCTTCCGGGCGCTCATCAATCAGAAGAATAATCATATGCATATTCGGGTGATTCGTCGTAATGGACTTGGCAATCTGCTTCAGCAAAGTAGTCTTACCGGCCTTAGGCTGCGACACGATCATGCCGCGCTGCCCCTTACCGATGGGAGACAACAGATCCACCACACGCATCGCCAGCTTCCCCCCCCGCGTCTCCAAATGAAGCCTCGAATTCGGGAAAATCGGCGTCAGGTCCTCAAAATTCTTACGCTTCTCAGCTACGGAAGGATGCTCTCCGTTAATACTCTTTACAAATAATAATGCTGCAAACTTCTCCTGCCCTGTCTTAACACGGATAGAACCACGGACAATATCCCCGGTCTTCATATTAAAACGGCGGATCTGAGAAGGAGATACATATACATCGTTATCCCCCGGCAAGTAATTCTCGCAGCGAATAAATCCAAATCCGTCCGGCATGACTTCCAGAATTCCATAAGCCGGCTCTCCGCTGTCCAGCACATTGAGATCTTCCACCGCAGGCGGAACATAGGAAGAACGACCTTCCTCTTGGTGGTTCTCATTCCTCTCTGTGTTGTTCTCACTCCGGATATCCTGCCGGCTCTCGTAGCGGTTCTCGTTCTGAGTATCCTGCCGGTTCTCGTAGCGGTTCTCATTTCGGGTATCCTGCCGGTTCTCGTAGCGGTTCTCATTCCGGGTATCCTGCCGGTTCTCGTAGCGGTTCTCATTCCGGGTATCCTGCCGGTTCTCGCGGCGGTTCTCATTCCGGGTATCCTGCCGGTTCTCGCGGCGGTTCTCACTCCGGGTATCCTGCCGGCTCTCGTGGCGGTTATTATAGGTGAAACGGAAATTCTCAGGCTTACTCACATTGCCCGGACGGAAGGTGGTCGTATAATTCTTCCGAGGCGCCGGGGCAGGCGCGGCAGACTGTTCCACCGGTCGTGCCGGGGCAGGCGCGGCAGACTGTTCCGCCGGTCGTGCCGGGGCAGGCACGGCAGACTGTTCCGCCGGTCGTGCCGGGGCAGGCACGGCAGACTGTTCCGCCGGTCGTGCCGGGGC
>Ga0153928_1000472_pt1 | contig 19900 bp, 19 predicted proteins | sample TSNJ012MetaG_FD_106656 | JGI IMG/M metagenome (GOLD analysis project Ga0153928, IMG submission 106656) | Attine ant fungus gardens microbial communities from New Jersey, USA - TSNJ012 MetaG | ecosystem: Host-associated > Fungi > Mycelium > Unclassified | place: USA: New Jersey, Wharton State... | reverse complement strand
GCTTTCGACCAACGGCATTGAGGCCGGCGCGTCCAAGCGCCCCTGGATGTAAACCGCCAACGTGAGCCTTGTGCACGTGAAGAACGCGGCCAATCCGGATTATGTTTCCTATGATCCGAAGCTCTCCGACGGGGTGGCGATGCCGCGAGCATCACATCATCGTCGGCTTCATCGATCTCCACCGTGATGTCGGCCTCGCTCCACATATACGCGAATCGCGTACTGAGCGCAAGGCCCCCAAGTTACCGCCCGGCGAAATTGGGCACCCGCCGCTCGGACATCGCCTTGACGCCTTCCTTGAAGTCCTCGGTGACGCGCAGGCGGTTTTGTTCTTCGAGTTCATGGTCGGTCGCGGCGCGCACACGGTCGGCCAATCCGGCCCGCATGGTGGCGCGGGTCGAGACCAGTCCGAGCGGCGAGTTCTCCGCGATCTCGGCCGCGAGCGCGAGCGCGGCCGTGCGCACCTGATCGAGCGGCACGAGCACGTCGGCAAGGCCCCAGCGATGGGCTTCCTCGCCGGTGACGCGGCGGCTCGTGTAGAACATCAGCGCCGCCTTTGACGGGCCGATCACCTCCGTCAGCGTTGCCGTCAGGCCGAAGCCCGGGTGGAAGCCGAGCCGCGTGAAATTCGCGCAGAAGCGCGCCTCCGGGCAGGCGACGCGAAAATCCGGCACCATGGCAAGCCCGAGACCGCCGCCGACCGCCGGCCCCTGGATCGCACCGACAATGGGTTTCTTCGTGCGGAACAGGCGCACCGCCTCGACGTAGAGATGCCCGACGCGGCTTTGCGGCAGTTCGTCGGGCCGCCGCCCCTCCGGCGTAAGGCGGCTGCCGTCGCCGAAGTTCGCCCCCGCGCAGAACGCCTTGCCTTGCGAGGCCAGCACCACCGCGCGGCAGCCGGCGTCCTCGTCGAGCGCCTCGAGCGCCTCGGCGATCTGGTGGATGAGCGATACGTCGAAGAAATTGTTCGGCGGCCGGCGGATTTCGATCAGCGCGACGAGGCCGGATTTCTCGACCCCGATATCCTTGAACGGACCCATGATCTTCCTCTTGTTGATTACCGCAACCCGAGCCCGCGCGCGATGATCCCGCGCAGTACCTCGGTGGTGCCGCCCTGGAGGGTGAGCTTGGGCGCGATCGTGGTGGCGAACGCAAGCTGCTCTTCGAGCGTCACCCGGTTGGTCGTCTCGGGCTCGGCGAAGGCGGCAAGCTCGCGCACCCGCGCCGGCAGCTTCTGCTCCCAGATGGTGCCGAGGTCCTTGACGATCGATCCTTCGACCACGGGCTCCTTGCCCGCCTGGAGCATGCCGGCGACGGAGACCGACATGCGGCGCAGCGTATGGAGCTGCGCCACCAGCCGCCCGATTCCCTCCGCGCCGCGCAAATCCGGATTGGGGCCGAGCACGCGCACCAGCTCGATCAGCACATACAGTGTTTCCAGGAACCGCTCGGGACCGCTGCGCTCGTAGGCGAGTTCGCTGGTTGCCTGCTTCCATGCGCCGTCGATTTCGCCCAGCACGTGATCGTCGGGCATGAAGGCGTCTTCGAACACGACTTCGTTGAAGTCGTGCAGCCCGCTCATCTGATAGATCGGGTTGATGCGGATCCCCGGCGTCTTCATGTCCACCAGGAACGAAGTGAGCCCGTGGCGGCGGTTTTCCTTGGTGGGCGGGGAGGTGCGGAACAGCGCGATCAGATAGTCCGCGTTGTGCGCATTGCTGGTCCAGATTTTCGTGCCGTTGACGCGCCACCCGCCGTTGGTCTTGGTGGCCTTGGTCTTCGCGGCGAACAGGTCGGAGCCGGAGCCCGGCTCGCTCATGCCGATCGCAAAGCACACCTCGCCGCGACAGACGCGCGGCAGGATGTCCATCTTCACGTGCTCCGGCGCGTATTTGATCAGGACCGGGCCGCTCTGGCGGTCGGCGACGAAATGCAGGCGCACCGGCGCGTTCGCGACGCGGAACTCCTCGGTGATCACGTAGCGCTCGAGGTAGCTGCGCTCCTGGCCGCCGTATTTCTTCGGCCAGGTCATGCCGATCCAGCCTTTGGCGCCGACCTTCCGGCTGAACTCGGGACTCTGGCCTTCGCCGTGCCCGACGTGGGCCGGATCGAACGTGCCGGCCGCGACCTCCTCGGCGATGAACGCGCGCACCTCGCGGCGCAGCGCCTCGCACTCGGGGGGCAGGCGGATCTGGTCGAAACGAAGCTCCGTGCTCATTTGCTGTTTCTCAGCGCGAAGCGATCAGCGGCCACAGCCTGTCGGCGCCGCCCAAGGCGACGAGTTTACCGAGCTCAACCGCCCAATGGCTCTCGTTGCCGAAGTCGTCGCGCCAGGAGAGAAGCCGCAAGGTGAAACGGTGCAAGATATGCTCTTGGGTGAAGCCGATGGCGCCGTGCACCTGATGGGCGATGGCCACGCCCTCCTGCGCCGCCTCCGCACAGCGGATTTTCGCCGCGGCGGCTTCGAGAAAGATCGCGTCGTCGAAGGTTTGCGTCTGCACGATCGCGTCGGCCGCCGAGCCGGCCGCTGCCACCGCCGCCGCGACCTCCCCGGCAAGTCGCGCCAGATTGTGCTGCACCGCCTGGAATTTCGCTATCGGCCGCTCGAATGCCACGCGCTCGTTGGCGTAGCGCACGGTGTGCGCGAGCACGCTTTCGAGCGCGCCCGCCATTTCGACGCTGCGCGCGGTCGCGCCCACCAGCATCAGCACGGTCGGGTCGAGGCCGCCCGGCTTCGGTGCTATTTGGACTGGCTGTGCGCCGTCGAACGTGACCTCATCGCAGGGGTCGCCGGCAAGCGTGTGGCCCGCGTTTATTCGGCAGGCGTTCGCGGCAACAAGCGCAATCCTTGGGATCGCCATCCCTGGGATGTCGTTGCGCATCGCGACGACGGCGAAATGTTTTGCCTCGCGCGCGAACGGCACGCCGCGGGCGCGGCCGCTCAACATGCCGTCCGGGTCGAGCGTGATTCTATCTTTCGGGCGGACCGGCGCGACCGTCATGACGCCGCTTGGCGCCTTGAGGCCGCCGCGTGAAAGCACGAAGCCCGCGAGCAGGGTTTCGGCGAGCGGAACGGGCAACGCAAAGCGGCCCGCCACCTGCAAAATCTCGAAGCCGTCGGCCATCTCGGCGCCCGCACCGCCGTACTCTTCCGGCACCCAGGCGAGCGTCAGGCCGGCGTCCATGAGCGCGCGCCACAGCGGCTCCCGCCAGCTCCCGTCCTTTGCGTGGTTGATGGTCTGGGGATCGGCCAGATCGGCGAAAATGCGGGCCGCGGTGTCGGCGACGATATGGCTACTCTCGTTCACGCGAGGCACCTTGCCCGATCGCCGTTCATGCGGTCAATGTGTCGGCTACGGGCCGCCGGGCGGCCGGCAGGAGCGAGGATCGCGGCATGAGCGTGGAAGCACTGGCAAGGACGGAGACGGCGGAAGTCCTCTATAGCGTAGAGAACCGCGTGGCGACGATCGCGCTCAACCGGCCGAACAAGCTCAACGCCTGGACGCCGACCATGGCCGAAGAGCTGCGCGAAGCTTTCATGCGCGCACAGGCGGACGATGGCGTGCGCGCCATCGTGCTCACCGGCGCCGGCCGCGGCTTCTGCGCGGGGGCGGACATGTCGGGCCTTGCCGCACGGGCGAGCGGGCAGGGGATCATGCAGCCGCGGCACGAAGCGCCGACCGAGGGCCTCGCCGCGAATTTCGCCCAGCGCCTGAGCTACATGCTGGCGATCAGGAAACCGCTCGTCGCCGCGATCAACGGCCCGGCCGCCGGCATCGGCTTCGTCATCACGCTTTACTGCGACCTGCGCTTCATGGCTGCGGGTACCAAGCTCACCACCTCGTTCGCGCGGCGCGGGCTCATCGCCGAGCATGGCCTCGGCTGGATCCTGCCCCGCCTGATCGGGCCGATGAATGCGCTCGACCTCCTGCTCTCGGCGCGCATGGTCGAGGCGAAGGAAGCCGAGGGCATGGGTCTCGTGCGCGTGCTGCCGGCCGAAGGCTTCCTCGCGGCCGTGCAGGCACGCGCGGGCGAGATCGCCAACCTCAGCTCGCCGCGCTCCGTCGGCATTATGAAGCGGCAGGTCTACGAGGCGATGTTCCAGTCGCTCGCCGAAGCCACCGCGATCGCCGACCGCGAGCTTGCAGCCTGCCGCGGCACCGAAGATTTCCGCGAGGGCGTCGCGAGTTTCGTCGAGAAGCGTAAGCCCAACTTCACCGGGCGATGAGGAGAACGCGATGCTCCCGCTTGACGGCGTCAAGGTTGTAGAGGTTGCCAGCAATATTGCCGGCCCCTACGCGGGCCTGGTCCTCGGGACGCTCGGCGCCGACGTGCTCAAGGTCGAGCGGCCCGAGGGCGACGACGCGCGTAAATGGGGCCCGCCCTTCATCGGGGACACAGCGTCGGTCTTCCACACCGTGAATCTGAACAAGCGCAGCGTCACGCTCGATCTCAAAGACCCCGCGCAAGTCGCTTGGCTCAAAGGCTACATCGCCGATGCTGACGTGCTGGTGCAGAACATGCGCCCGGGCACGATGGAGGCGCTCGGCCTCGGCAGCGATGCCATGATGGAGCTCAACCCGCGCCTCATCTACGGCTCGGCGGCGGCCTTCGGCGCCAAGGGACCGATGCGGCTTTCGGCCGGCTATGAGCCGATGGTGCAAGCCTTTGCGGGGGTTTTCTCCGTCAACGGCGAAGCGGAACGCCCCGGCGTGCGGGTCGGCGTCTCATTGCTCGACGTCGGCACCGGGCTGTGGACGGCGCTCGGTTGCATTGCGGGATTGCTTCAGCGCGAGCGCACCGGCAGGGGCATGGTGGTCGACGCATCGCTGTTCGAGACCGCGCTCGGCTGGCTCGCCGGTCATTTCGCCGGATTCCGGGTCAGCGGCGACCTGCCGGTACGCAACCCGACCGGAAGCAACCGCGTCGTCGTGTTCCAGGCGTTCGACGCGGCGGACGGCCAGATCATCATCGCGGCGGCGAACGACCGCCTGTTCGCCAAGCTCGCGGGCGAGCTCGGCCATCCGGAATGGGCGGGCGATGCGCGCTTCCGCACCAATCCCGACCGTTTTGCTCACCGCGACGTCCTGATCCCCATGGTCTCGGACATCGTCAAGCAGCGCCCCCGCGCCCATTGGATCGAGCGCCTGGAAGCGGTCGGGGTGCCGTGCGCGCCGATCAACGATTTGCGTCAGGTCGAGGCGCTGCCGCAGACCGCCGCGCTCGGCATCATGCAGTCGGCGCCCGAGGTCGCGATTCCGTTCGTCGGGCTGCCGCTCTCCTTCGACGGACAGCGCCCGCCGATCCGCCGCCGCGCGCCGAAGCTGGGCGAACATAACGACGAGATAAAAGCGTCGGGGAGGACGCGCGGCAAGGTGCGCGCGGTGTGATGACAACGATGCGTCTCGCTCGCCATCGCCGAGAAGGGTGATAACAAGACTCCGCTCAAAAAGACAGTTGCGCGTCAACGCCGGCGTATGGTGCACGTAACCCGGCCTCGCCTTCTTCCAGCAATCCTGCCGTTTCTAGAATTCGGACATCGCCGTGCACACGTTTGTAGTCGCGCCCAAGCGCGCGCGCCACGGCCGCAATGGACAGATTGGGCCGCCGGCGGACGAAGCGCACAAGCTCAATCCGTTTCGGCGACAACGTCGCCAATAGCGCTTCCAGGCTTTCGAAGGATAGGTGTTCCTCCTGCACTCGCTCGCCGCGTTCTGCCCGGCGCCATGCATCGACGAACCGTTGCCCCGACTTCTCCAGGGATTCAACATGCACGCTCATCTTGCGCTTTTTCTTCATGTTTTTCCGAGTGCAACGGTCTGCTGACGCTACTTCACTGCAAAGACCCAGATCGATCCGCCCTGCGGCACCTCGGGATATTTTCCCGGGAACAAAAGATTGAGTCGGCCCTGCATGCGCGCGGCGTCCACTCCCCAGCCGGACTGGACCGCGATGTACTGCTTGCCGTCCACCTGGAATGATACGGGTACGCCGTTAACGCCCGACGAGGTCGGGTATTCCCATAGAATCTTCCCGGTCTTGGCGTTGAACGCGCGGAACATGCGGTCGTTGGTGCCGCCGGCGAAAAGAAGCCCGCCGCCGGTCGCCAGCACCGGGCCCCAGTTCTGCGACGGCAGTTTGGTGGTCCACACGCGCTTGCCGGAGTCGAGGTCCCACGCCTGCAGCTCGCCGAAATGGTCGGCGTCCTTGACCATCGTGAGTACGTTTTTCGCGACGCCGGTGTAGCGCTCGCCGGGAACGTATTTGGCTTCGCCTCCGGTGAGTTCCGAGCAGAGGTTCTCATTCGCCGGGATGTACAGGAGCCGCGTCTGCGGGCTGTAGGCGACCGGCGGCCAGTCTTTGCCGCCCCACAGCCCGGGGCAGAAGAGCGCCGTCTTGCCGGTGCCCGGTTTGCGCGCCTCGTCGACCTCTGGGCGACCGGTCTTGGGATCGAGGCTCTTGAACACGTTCTGGCGCACGAATGGCTGACCGGCGATGAAATTGATTTTGTCGTGCGTGCGCTCGAGCCGCCACAGGTAGCCGTCGCGCGCCACATCGACGAGGCCCTTCACCGTCCGCCCGCCGTGCCGATAGTCGACCAGGATCGGCGGGGAGACCTCATCCCAGTCCCAGGAATCGTTCTGGTGATACTGGAAATACCCTTTGATGGCGCCGGTCCTGGTGTCGAGCGCGATCACCGACGATGTGTAGAGATTATCGCCCGGCCGCTGGTCGCCCATCCACGGGCCGCCGTTGCCGGTGCCCCAGAAGGCGAGGTTGGTTTCCGGATCGTAGGTGCCGGTGACCCACACCGAGCCGCCGCCGGTCTTCCACTGATTGCCCTCCGGCCAGGTCTCGCTCCCGGGATCCGCGCGCGACGGCACCGTGTAGGTGCGCCACAACTCATTGCCGCTTTCGCTGTCGTAAGCGGCGACGAACCCACGCACGCCGAGTTCGCCCCCGGAGACGCCGACCATCACCCGCCCGTCGACGACGAGCGGCGCGAGCGACATGTAGTAACCTTTCTTGTAATCCTCGACTTTGGCCGTCCAAGCTTCCTTGCCGGTCTTGGCGTCGAGCGCAATCAGCACCCCCTCGGTTGCGGCGAAGAACACCTTGTCGCCCCACAAGCCGACGCCGCGGCTCGTCGGATGCAGCTGCGTCATGTCCTCGGGGATCGCTCGCTTGTAGCGCCAGAGCACCGCGCCGCTCTTCGCGGCGATCGCCAGCAGTTGGTTTCCCGGCGTGGCGACGAACATGACGCCGTTGTTGACGATCGGCGGCGCCTGGTGGCCCTCGACCTGTCCGGTCGAGAAGCTCCACACCGGCGCGAGGCGTGCGACGTTTGCGGGCGTGATGCCGGCGAGCGGGCTGTAGCCCCAGCCGTCATAGGTGCGGCGGAACAACAGCCAGTTGGCGTCCTCCGGCTTCTTGAGCCGCTCGGCCGTCACCGGCGTGTAGCGCTGGAGGATGTCCGGCGTCGGCCCGGGCACCGGGTCGAGCGAGGCCGGGAAAACGATTTCCTGCGCCGCTGCCGGCGCGATGCTCGCGACGAGGATCGCGGCGACGCAGATGCGTTTTATATTGCTGAACATGACGACCCTCCCCTTCGAATGCCGTCGCCTTGAACGGCGACTTTGCGAATTTTCAGCCCTGGACGATACCGACGCGGCCGGTGAAGGGCTTCGCCACCACGAGCTTGCCCGCGGCGATTTTCAACGGAAGGCCGGCAAGCGGCCGCGGCGTTGGTCCGTCGATCACCGCACCGGCTTGACGTGGATCGTAATGCGAGCCGTGGCACGGGCACTCGATGATCTTGCGCTCGGCACTCCAGCCGGTGATCTCGCAGCCCGCGTGCGGGCAGATGGCCGAGTAGGCAAGGACGCCGTCAGCCGCGCGTTCCTTGGAGGTTTCGCCCAGCGTTTGCGGATCAAGGCGCAGCACCAGTAATTTGTTGAGGCGTGACCCGTTGCGCACCGCATTGCCAGCCGGGTCCATCGGCCAAGCCGCAATCGGTTGCGCGTCCGCCACGATGTCAGTCGGGGTGAGCGCCGCGCCGCCGTCGACCCGTACCAGCAGGTCACCCGGCTTCGGCCGCTCCTCTGCCGGGTCCGCCCATGCGCGGCCGGTTGCGATGTCGAGGACGAACGCCGAAGCCGCGGCCAGAACGCCGCGCCGGTTCGTGCCGATGTAAGCGCCGCAGGTCTGCTCGCCCACGGTCCTCCTCCCGTGTGCCCAGACTGGGCTTTCTTTGCACGTGGTGCAAGCGTCGCAGGTGTCCCGATTCCGAAGTTCGCCTGATTCTGCAGCTCGCTCCGTAGCGAACTTCGGAATCGAAGGACACTAGCAACTCTATGATTCTAGTGCCGCTTTGAACCCGAAGTTCGCAATCGGATTCGCGGCGATTGTGTTGCGAACTTCGGGTTCGCGGCACTTGATCGATCGACGCTCGTTGCCGCTGCCGCGGCGCTCGGTAGCACGCGCCCAAGCGCGGCCACGCAAGGACATGTGGGTCTAATCGAGTTCCAGCCCGTCCATGCCGGAGTTCTTGCGCGCGGCCGCTACCATCTCTTTGACGATCAGGCCGAGCTTTGCGGGATCGTCGATCTGTTCGATGGTCGGCCCGCGCCGCCAGCCTTCGCACACCGCGACGATGCCGTTGCCGGCCTGGAACACCCGCGCTGTCACGTCCTGCGATTCTTCGCTCGCGAGCCAGGTCACCAGCGGCGAGACCCAGCGCGGATTGCGCCGCTCGCGCTGCTCCGGCGTCAATTCACGCAGGCCCTCGGTCATGCGCGTCTGTGCCGACGGCGAGACCGCGTTCACCGTGACGCCGTAGCGCTTGAGCTCGCGCGCCGCGATGATGCTGAACGCCGCGATGCCCGCCTTGGCGGCGCCGTAGTTGGTCTGCCCGACGTTGCCGTAGATGCCCGAGGTGGAGGTGACGTTGATGATGCGCGCTTTGACCGGCCCGGCGATCGCCTTGCTCTCCTCGCGCCAATGGGCGGAGGCGTGACGCGACGGCGCGAACGTGCCTTTGAGATGCACCCGGATCACGGCGTCCCACTCATCCTCGGTCATGTTGGCCAGCATGCGGTCGCGCAGGATGCCGGCGTTGTTGATGAGCACGTCGAGCCGGCCGAACGTTTTGATTGCGAAGTCGATCAGGCTTTTCGCACCGTTCCAATCGGCGACGTCGTCGCCGTTGGTCACCGCCTCGCCGCCGGCCGCGCGGATATCATCGACCACCTGTTGTGCCGGCGAGTCGTCCCTGCCGCTGCCCTCGCGGCTCGTGCCGATATCGTTGATGACGACCTTGGCACCGTGCGCGGCCAGCATCAGCGCGTGCTCGCGGCCGAGCCCGCGACCAGCACCCGTTACGATCGCGACCCGCCCCTCGCATAAACGGTCCATGCTCACCCCCTTCGGTTGGTTGCGCGCACGTTTGCATGACCGCTTGATTGGCCGCAATATATGTCCAGCCGAAGGGGGATAGCATGACGCGCATGGTCGACGTCGCCGAACTCAAAAGCCTCGTGGGTCAGGAAGTGGGCGTATCCGATTGGGTCCGGGTCGATCAGGACCGGATCGATCGCTTCGCCGATTTATGCGGCGACCACCAGTGGATCCACGTGGATGTCGAACGTGCCAATCGCGAGATCGGCGGCACCATCGCGCATGGCTTCCTCACGATGTCGCTGATGTCGACCATGTCGGCACAGATCATGCGGGTGAAAGACGTCAAGCGCGGCTTGAATTACGGATTCAACAAACTGCGCTTCACCGGCGTGGTGCCGGCAGGCAGCGAGATCCGCATGCGGATGAAAATCGCTTCGGTCGATCCCAAGGCGGGCGGTCTTGCGATCACCCGCGAATGCACCGTGGAGGTCAAAGGCCAGGAGCGGCCGGCGCTGATCGCCGAATGGGTGGGCGTGGTCTACGTGTGATATCGGCGGCGCCCCACCGAGTGTCGGGACGGCAGCGTGACGCCGCCGCGATTTTAGAAAATTCCGCTAAGTCCCGCTTCGCCTTGAACTAAACGCCGCAAACGTCTATATATCGAAGATGAACGCGGGGACCGTTGTGCGTCGTCTCCGGGCCGCGTGAACGAATCCGCATCGATCGGTATTCGGCCTGTTTCTCCCCGTTCCGACTGGCAACGCCAGACACGCGGGATGTCCGACGAGGACGACACGCGCCTATCAACACGGAGTGGTCCATGGCGAAAGAAGAGCTGCTCGAGTTTGAAGGTCTGGTCACCGAAATCCTGCCTGACGCGCGCTATCGCGTCCAACTCGACAGCGGCCATGTGATCGTCGCCTACACGGCGGGCAAGATGAAGAAGAACCGCATCAAGACGCTGGCGGGCGACCGCGTCACTGTCGAAATGTCGCCCTACGACCTGGAAAAAGGTCGCCTGATCTTCCGCCACAAGGATGAGCGCGCCTCCATGCCGCGCCGGCCGCCGCCGCGTCAGCAGTTCCGACGCCGCTGAAAATGTTGTGAGTTCCGTTACTAAGCAAGAAAGGTGAATGCGATGCGTATCTTCATGTTCAAGTCCGATGCCAAGGGCGAATTGTGTGCGTTCGCGGGCGATGCGGAAGGAAGCAAGCTGCCGCAGCAGCACGGGCCCTGGCACGCGACCGGCGTGATCCGTCCCGACAAGGCGCCGCCGCACAATTTTTCCCGTAGCGCCATCGAGAAGGCCATCAACGAGCAGGGCTTCCAGCTCTGGCGCATCAAGCCGAAGGAGAAGGTGCCGGCCTGATCCGGCGCGCGATCCATTCGTTTGCCAGGCGCCCGGCTTCGGCCGGGCGCCTTGCTTTAACCAGGTTGTCGAATGGCAGCGCCTTGCAGGATAATGCCCCGTTCGCGCGAGCACCGCCGCACCGCAGGATGAACGACGATGGAAAACACCGAAGAGATCTGGCGCCTGGTTGATAACCGCAAGGAGCCCTTCGAAGCGCTGAGCGACCGCATCTGGGGCATGCCGGAACTGCAATACGCGGAGCGGCGCTCCGTTGCCGAGCACATCAAGGAGCTTGAGCGCGAAGGCTTCCGCGTCACGCGCGAGCTTGCCGGCATCCCGACCGCGGTCATGGGCGAGGCCGGCGAAGGCGGCCCGGTGATCGCGATTCTCGGCGAATACGACGCGCTTCCCGGCTTGAGCCAGGAGGCCGGTGTGGCCGAGCACCGACCGCTGCCCGGCAACGGCGCGGGGCACGGCTGCGGGCACAACCTGCTGGGCTCGGCGTCGCTGCTTGCCGCAGCCGCGCTCAAGGATTGGCTCGCGCAAAACAAGCAGCCGGGCCGCGTGCGCTACTACGGCTGTCCGGCCGAGGAGGGCGGCGCCGCTAAAGCCTTCATGGTGCGCGCCGGCGCCTTCGAGGACGTCGACATTGCCATCACCTGGCATCCATCGGCGTTCTGCGAAGTGGCCGATGCGGTCTCGCTCGCCAACACGCGCGTCGATTTTTCTTTCACCGGCCGCGCCTCCCACGCCGCAGCCGCCCCCCATCTCGGGCGTAGCGCCCTCGATGCGGTCGAGCTGATGAACGTCGGCGTCAATTACATGCGCGAGCACATGCCGAGCGACGCGCGCATCCATTATGCGCTGCTCGACACCGGCGGCATTGCGCCCAACGTGGTGCAGGCGACCGCGAAGGTTCGCTACCTCATTCGCGCCCGCGAACTGCCGGAGCTCACCCGGCTCATCGCGCGCGTGAAGAAGGTCGCGGAAGGCGCCGCGCTGATGACCGAGACCAAGGTTGAGGCGAAAGTGATCAGCGGCGTCTCCAATCTGCTCGGCAATGCGCCGCTCGAAGAGGCGATGTTCGAATGCTGGCAGCGGCTCGGTCCGCCGCCGTTTGACGAAAGCGACCGTAGCTTCGCGCGCAAAATCCAGGCGACCCTGTCGGACGAGGACATCGCCACCGCCTGCCGCCGCGTGGGCGTTGCCAAGACCGATGCGGTGCTATGCGACGCCGTCGTCCCGATGGGGACGAAACGCGCGCCCATGGTCGGCTCGACCGACGTCGGCGATGTGAGCTGGGTGGTGCCCACCGTGCAGGCGCATTGCTCGACCTATGCGATCGGCACGCCCGGCCACTCCTGGCAGCTCACCGCGCAGGGCAAGATGCCGGCCGCTCACAAAGGAATGGTGCACGTCGCGAAAATCATGGCGGCGACCGGCGTGCAGGCGTTTTCCGATCCGGCGCTGATCGCGCGCGCCAAGGCCGATCTTGCCGCCCGCACCAAGGATCATCCCTACGAGTGCCCGATCCCGGCCGACGTGGGTCCGCCCCTCGACATGGCCGCGGATTGAGCCGCGCATGTAGAGCGCAATAGCGCAGCGTATCGCGCCGCTTGATCTCACGCGCCATCGTCTTCCGAAACCGGAAGGTGGCGACGCAAATCCATGCTGTCGTGCAGGATACGCGCGATTTCGATCGTTCGGTTTTCTGCCACTCGGTACAGGAGCAAGTGGCGTCCACGTCGCCCGTGCCGGGCCACGTGGAGTGTATGAACGTCGCGCATAACGTCGTCGCGCTTTCTAGCGCCCGCTACGGCGGGTCCGTTGGCAAGCTCTCGAATGGCCTGCACCAGGGTTGCTCGATAGGTCCTTGCTTGTCTGGGTCCGGAATTGTCCGCGGTCCACTGAAGAATGGTGATGAAATCGCGTTCAGCCTGCGCGCCGAGGCGAACTTGCCGTCGCTGCGCGGCCATATGCGCTTATTTGGTCGGATTAAAAACAGCTCGTTCCGAGAGTTCGTTAAGATAATCTTCGAGTTCCTCAGGCTCATCGAACTGCTGAAATTCGCCACGATCGAGCGCGCCAAAACCCAGGCGAGCCGCTTCCCGCAACGCCTCCAATTTTCCTCTGTCTTCCGCTTCACGGCGAGCAAGAAGGCGGAGTCCCTCACGCAACACTTCGCTCGCATTCTGATACTGACCTGACGCAACAAGGGTCTGGATGATCTTTTCTTGCTGGTCCGTCAGCACGACGTTTCGAGTGGGCATCGCATGTTCCTGGGCACTAATTACCGTGCTCCCGCCTATATAAGGCTATTGGCATATTATGCCAATAGCCTTATCGCCAGAATTTTACCGCCCCTGATAGGCCGGGGTGCGCACCACGAGGCCGTCGAGCGCCGGTTCGACCTTGATCTGGCAGAAAAGGCGCGACGTCGGCTGGCGTCGAGCTGGGTGGTGCCCGCCGCTGGCCGATCACGGCAGCGCAACCGAACGGTTTTTCACGAGTCCTGTGCAAGGAACCGAAGCCTTCGTTGACCGCATGAGAAGCCGGTGTACGGTCGATCCATGCCGCGCGAATCAGTGGCAAGGGTTGCGAGCCGTGCCCCGCCGGAAGGCGCAAGGCGGCAGCGCAAGCGCGGTCGCCGCAGTAAAGCGCGCGCGGTGCTCGACCGTCCTGCTCCTGCGCAGGGGTGGCTGACGACCGACGAGGATGAAATCGCGATCCGCCGCTGGCGTGGACGCACCGAGATCATCGATATCGAGGCACTTGAGAGCGACCACCCTTTCTTCGGCACGTTCCGCACGCGATCCGGGACCGGCGGTTCCTACGAGGTGGAACTGCGCAGCCTTACTGAGGCATCCAATTCCTGCGGGTGCATCGATCACCGCGTCAACGGCCTTGGCACCTGCAAGCATATCGAGGGTGTGATCGCCGCGCTCCATCGCCGGGGAGCGAGAGCTTCCCTTGAAGCATCCCGCAAAGGTAGCGAGCGGATCGAGATATTCGTCGATCGTCGAGACATTCCGAAACTGACCATCACGCAGCCAACTGCCCAAGCGGCGACACAAGCAGCCTGGACGTGGCTCGGGCAGTATCTCGGTGCGGACCGAATCCTTAGTGCTGATCCCGAGAAGGTCGAGGCACTGATCGAAGCGTGGCGATTAGCTCCTGCGAAGATCAGGCGGCTGATCCGCCTATCGCGCCACCTCGGTTTGTGGCTGGATCGCGTCAAGCGCGAAGGGGCACGGGTCGAAAACCGCGCGGCCTTTCTCGCTGAGATCGACGGCGGCCGGGCGAGTGTCGATTTTCTGCGCCTCAAGCTTTTGCCGTATCAGCGCGAGGGGATGCTGCATCTGGCATTTGGGGAAAGAGTTCTGCTCGCGGACGAGATGGGGCTCGGCAAGACGGTCCAGGCAATTGCCGCATGCGAGTTGCTCGCGCGGCGCGAGGGCATCGCCCGCGTCCTGATCGTTTGTCCAGCCTCGCTCAAGGCGGAATGGGAAGAGCAGATCGCACGCTTTACGGAACGTGCCGCCAAGCTGGTCTTCGGGCCGCGCCCGCAACGCCTTGCAGCTTACGGCGAGCCGGCTTTCTTTACGATCGTCAATTACGAACAAGTGCTCGCCGACGCCGAAGATCTCAATGGCATACTCGCTCCCGACGTGGTGGTGCTGGACGAAGCGCAGCGGATAAAGAATTGGCAAACCAAGACGGCGCGCAGGGTGAAGGCGCTCCGTTCGCGCTACGCATTCGTATTGACCGGCACGCCAATCGAGAACCGGATCGACGAGCTGTATTCGATCGTTCAATACCTCGACCCGGAGCTGGTCGGTCCTCTGTTCCGTTTCAATCGTGAGTTCTACCGGCTCGACGAGCGCGGCCGTCCGACTGACTACCAGAATCTGGCCGACCTGCGGCGCCGGGTGGCGTCGGTGATGCTGCGTCGGCGCAAGGTCGACGTGGAGAAGGACCTGCCCGGACGCACGGTGAAGACTTATTTCGTGCCGATGGTCGAGGAGCAGCAGAAACGGTACGAGGATTATCGCGCTCCCGCAGCGCGTCTCATTGCCCAATCGCAACGCCGGCCTCTCACCCAGGCCGAGTTCGATCGCCTGCAAATGCTGCTCGCCTGCATGCGAATGATTTGCGACACGCCGGCCATTCTCGACCCGAAGTGCAGGGTAAGTCCGAAGCTGGAGGAGCTGGAACGCATCCTCAGTGATTTGTTCGAGGAGCCCGATCGGAAGGTCATCGTCTTCTCGGAATGGGAACGCATGTTGGAGCTCGTGCGCGAGCTCGCGGCCGAAATGGGTATCGAAGCGGCTTGGCATACCGGCTCGGTCCCGCAGCAGCGCCGGCGCGCGGAGATCATGCGTTTCAAGAAGGATCCGAGGTGCCGCCTGTTCCTTTCGACCGACAGCGGCAGTGTCGGGCTCAACCTTCAGGTCGCGAGTGCAGTGGTCAATGTCGATCTGCCATGGAACCCGGCGAAGCTCGAGCAGCGTATCGCGCGTGCATGGCGCAAGCACCAGACCCGTTCCGTGAGCGTGGTCAACCTGGTGTGCGAGGCCTCGATCGAGCACGCAATTCTGCATCTTCTCGGACACAAGCGGGCACTCGCCGAGGGTATTCTCGACGGAGAGGGCGACATCACACAGTTGAAGATGCCGTCCGGCCGTGCGGCGATGATCGAGCGCTTGCAGGCGATGATGCAGGCAGCCGACGCGGTCGCGCCAGTCATCGTTGCCGCCGATGAAGCCGTCGCCGAAGATCTCATGCGCCGACATGGTGAGCGCGCGCTGTTCATCGAATCGCGCCGGGGCGACGACGGCCGGTTGCGCGTGTTCGCCGTGCTCGATCTCGATCCCGAGGAGTTCGGGTCAGAATCGAAGCGGCTGTCGGATCGCCGCGAGAGCGGCGCTCCCGAGATCGAGCTGATCGACCGCGCCACCTGGCTCACAATGCGCCGTCTCGCGGCGGCAGGAATGATCAAGCTTGGCGAGGGAGCGAGCCGTGTGCTGCACCGAGCGCCCGAGTTGCCCGAGGGTGTTGAGGGACGCGCAGATCCGCCGAGCCGGGTTGCGGAATTGCGTACACAGGCGGAACGCTCACTGCAGATGGCGAGAGTGCTCGCCGCCGGAGGTTTCCCGGAAGAGGCGCCCCCTCTGATCGCGCGCGCGATCGGCCACGGCGCTGCCGCCAAACTGGCGCTGCTCGGTGAGCTCTCGCCTAACGTATCGATGGCTACTCCCGGGCAAATCCGCGCGCTCGTCACGCGCCGAGCTTTGCCGCCTCAGACATTGGCGACGCTCGCGGCGCTCGGCCCCGGGACTGGCATGCCGTCCGCTGGCGAGCTTCGCGGACTCGTCGAAGACGCGTCGCAAATCATCGCGGCATGCGGCGAGGCCGAACATTCGCTCTCGCAGGCTGCGTGAACTTCTTAGATCGAACATTACGCCGTTTGCGTCGGCTTGTTTGCGAACAATACAAAACGGCGGATTACATTTCGCTATCCGGCGTACGAATTTGATCGAAGAAATCAAGCGCGGGGCGTTCTTGCTGGCCCGGTTCTTCGTCCAGCGCTCGAAGAACATCCTCATCGAGCTGGCCGACGAGCGCGTCGAGCCACGCCCAATCTTCGGGCCGTCCAGTATGGGAGGGTTTTCGCTTGCCCATGCTCGCACCCTTTCACTTTACTGCCCCTGATACGCGGGCGTGCGCACGACGAGGCCGTCGAGCGCCGGCTCCACCTTGATCTGGCAGGACAGGCGCGACGTCGGCTTGGCCTCGAAGGCGAAGTCGAGCATGTCCTCTTCTTCCGGCGAGCGCTTGGGCAGACGCTCGAACCAGGACTCGTCGACATAGACGTGGCAGGTCGCGCACGCGCACGCGCCCCCGCATTCGGCGACGATGCCCGTCACGCCGTTGCGGATCGCGGTCTCCATCACCGTCGAGCCGACTTCGGCCTCGACCTGATGCGTGGTGCCGTCGTGCTCGATATAGGTGATCTGCGGCATGTCGCTTGGCGTGCTAGGGTGGATTGGCGGCCTGCAATATAATGCATGTCGCGCCGAATGCCACCGCGGCGCACCGCGCCCGAAAACGGGCCGCGATTCCCCGAACTTGTTCCACCCTGGCGCTCGGCCGGATGCATAGTCTGCCGGAGAATGATCCCGGATCACGTCACTTCGGGCGCCTGCAACGCCGCGGCCGAGTTCGTCGATGCCGCGGTCGCGCGCGGCTTTGGCGAGCGGATCGCCTTTTGCGACGGGGCGCGCTCGCTCACCTACGGTCAACTGCGCGAGGGCACGTGCCGCATGGCGGCCGCGCTCGCCTCCCTCGGGCTGCGGCCGGAAGGCCGCATCGCGCTCTTGCTCCACGATACGGTGGATTTCCCGGTCGCCTTCTTCGGTGCAATCCGCGCCGGCATCGTTGCCGTCCCGCTCAACACGTTCCTCAACCTCGAGCAATACGCCTACACGCTGGCTGACAGCCGCGCGCAGGCGATCGTGGCCGCGGCGCCGCTTGCCCGCTCGCTGCGACCGGTCCTCGCGCGTGCGCCGCATGTACGCGCGCTCATCCTCGTCGGCGGGAGCCCTGACGATGAGGCGGCGTTCGCTCCGTGCAGGGTTCATCACTTCGAGGATTTCCTTGCCCGACACGAGGCGAAGCCCATCACTGCGCCGACCCTTGCCGACGAGGTTGCGTTCTGGCTCTACACCTCGGGCTCGACCGGCGACCCCAAGGCGGTCAAGCACGTCCACGCGAGCGCCATGGCGACTGCCCGGCTGTTCGGGCAAGGTGTGCTCGGCCTGCGCGCCGACGACGTCGTCTTCTCGGCCGCCAAGCTGTTCTTCGCCTATGGCCTCGGCAACGCCATGACGTTCCCCCTGTCGGTCGGCGCGCAAGCGGTGCTGCTGCCGGATCGCCCCACCCCGGAAGGCGTGTTCGCTGTGATGCGGCGCCACCGTCCCACCGTCTTCTTTGCCGTGCCTTCACTCTATGCCGCGTTGCTCGCGCATGCGGAGTTGCGCGCGGGCGCGGGCTCCGATCGGCTCCGCTTGTGCATATCGGCCGGCGAAGCCTTGCCGGCGCACATCGGCGAGCGCTGGCGCGCCGCGGTCGGTGTCGACATTCTCGACGGCATCGGTTCGACCGAAATGCTGCAGACGTTCCTCAGCAACCGCCCCGGCGACGTCCGCTATGGTTCGACCGGCAAGCCCGTTCCGGGCTACGATGTGAAAATCGTCGACGAGAACGGCGAGGAAGCGGGCGAGGACGAAACCGGCGAACTTCTCGTGCGCGGGCCGTCCGCCGGCGAGGGCTATTGGAATCAGCGGGCGAAGAGCCGCATCACTTTCCAAGGCGAATGGACCCGCACCGGCGATCGTTTCCTGCGCGATTGCGACGGCTACTATCATTACTGCGGCCGCAGCGACGACATGTTCAAGGTCAGCGGCATGTGGGTCTCGCCCTTCGACGTGGAGGCGGCACTCCTCTCGCACGACGCGGTGCGCGAGGCCGCCGTTATCGGCAAGGAAGACGCCGACGGGCTGATCAAGCCGAAGGCGTTCCTGGTGCTCGAGGAGGGCTGCGCGGGCGACGAGCATCTGTTCGATGCGCTGCGCGCCCACGTGAAGGCGCAGGCCGGGGCGTGGAAACACCCGCGCTGGTTCGCCGTGCGAACCGATTTGCCGCGTACGCCGACCGGGAAGATTCAGCGCTACGTGCTGCGGGAAGAGGAGACGTCGTAGGGCGCAACAGCGCCGCAGGCGCGTATTGCGCCCTACGCGTCCCACAGCTTCATGACCAGCCGGCGTGCCAGCACGCCGGCGACGCGGCGGCGATAATGGCCGGGCGTGAAGGTGGTCTTCATTGCCATTACCTGGTCGCGCACCAGGGCATCGAGGCCGTCGAGCACGCGCGCGTCGAGCGGGCCGCCGCACAGCCCGGCGGTCCCTTCGAGCAGCACCGGCCGCGGGTTCGTGCCGGTGAAGGCGACGCGCAGATCGGCGAGCGCGGCGGCCTCGCGGCGCAGCGCGACCGCGACGCCCGCAACCGGATATTCGATCGAGCGGCGGATGCGGATTTTGTCATAACCCGAGCGCAGTTCCGGCGTATGTTTCGCCCGCACCGCCACGACCATCTCGCCCGGGGCGAGCGCGAGATAATTCTTGCCGTCGCCGCCGCCGTCACGGCGCGCGTGGCCGATATAGAAGTCGCGCAAGGGCAGCGCGCGCCGGCCGCTCGGGCCGGCAAGCTCGATTTCGGCGCCGAGTACCAGCAGGGCAGGGGCGAGATCGCCGCTGAAGGTCGCAAAGCAGACGCCGTGGCTCTTCGGCGCGACGTGACAAATGTCGCCGGTGGTCTTGAGGCAGTGGTTGTTGGCCGCGCGCCACCAGGTGCTTTGATTGTAGAAGATGCAGCGCGTGTCGAGGCAGAGGTTGCCGCCCACGGTCCCCATGTGGCGCTGGGTCGGGCCGGCGACGCCGTGCGCTGCCTGCGCGACGACGGGGTAATGCGCGGTCACGCCGGGATGCGCCGCGACCGTGCTCAGGGTCGCCGCAGCGCCGATGTTAAGGCCCTGCTCGTCGGCCGAAATATCCGTGAGTTCCGTCACGCCGGTCACGTCGAGGAGCACCGGCGGCGCCACGATGCCGCGCCGGATGTTGACCAGCAAATCGGTGCCGCCGCCAAGAAGCTGGCTGCCGGGACGCGCGGCGCGCGCCTTTATCGCCTCGTCCAAACTGTGCGGCCGGACCAGCGCGAACTCGGGAAGCGCGTCCATCACGCGCCTCCTTCGCCGCCGCCGTTGCCGCGCGCTCGCCGGCGCTTCTCCAGCGCCGCGAACACCCGGTCGGGCGTGACCGGCAGATCGTTGAAGCGCACCCCGATCGCGTCGGCGACCGCGTTGCCGATGGCACCGGCGACCGGGCCCTGGGCGACCTCGCCCGCACCGACCTCGGCGTCGCCCGGCGCGTCCATGACGCGCACCATCACCTCTGGGCTGTCGGTGAACCGGAGAATCGGGTAGCTGTCCCAGGCCGCCGACGTGATCCGGTCCCGGTCGAACCGGACCTGCTCGCGCAGGGTCCAGCTCGCGCTCTGCACGGCACCCCCCTCGACCTGGTTGATCACCCCGTC
>Ga0153928_1000470_pt1 | contig 19945 bp, 20 predicted proteins | sample TSNJ012MetaG_FD_106656 | JGI IMG/M metagenome (GOLD analysis project Ga0153928, IMG submission 106656) | Attine ant fungus gardens microbial communities from New Jersey, USA - TSNJ012 MetaG | ecosystem: Host-associated > Fungi > Mycelium > Unclassified | place: USA: New Jersey, Wharton State... | reverse complement strand
CAACACTCGTCAGCGGACGCTCGCTGCTCCATAAGATTCCCATCAATACTTCTTCGCTATTAGTCATTATCACTGGATTTTTTTTCAACCTTTTCACCTCCACTTAATTTACTTGTAAATGACTTGTTAGGTCTTTTGTTAGTTTGATTATATCATTCCATCTCTTACCTGTCAAGCCAAGAATAACATACGGTATAGTCAATGCCATCTATCTGTTACTCTTATAAGAACTACATTATCTGTTTTTGCTGTTCAGAACTTAACTTTGCTTCCTTGTTTAATACCTCACCTTCACCATAACGCCTTGATAGCCTGAGCGATCCCAAGACGCTGACGCATTCCTAATGAATATTTGTCAACATGCTTCTTGTCTTTGGGATTCAGTCCTACCAGGGAAATATAATTTTGTATTGTATCATCAGAGATTCTTTTTCGTATTGATGCCAGATATTTTAAGTTTTTATAGCCTGAATAATTCATTAAAAATCCAGGTGTTTCAATAATAAAACCAATTTCAGACGGAAAATCGATGTCGCGACCGACAACTTTATGATTTACCAACACCTCTCCCGAAGTTGGGTTTAGAAAACCACAGATACATTTAAGCAATTTACTTCTACACGGCTTTCGGGAACGCCACGCATAGTATACTGCTCCGTAGTGCCACCCAAAACGATTCCGCAGCAGGGCATATATCCATCTGGTAATTCTAATTTCTTTACTAAATCAGGGTTTGCACTCAGGGCCATGATCGCCCCCCCAGATGTAGCAGCAGCCCATACCGAAATCCACTGCAGCAAGCGCCATGTTATGTGCCATGATTGCCGCATTTGAAAACTCTAGATTACCTGGGGTTTCGTTTTCAGATTTTATAGACACAATAACAAAGGTAGGCGCTCCATAGAGAAGGTGCATATCAGGGTTGCCAAACATTTTGGCGGCGGCTGCATTAATGACCTGTAGCTTAAGGTTACTGTTCACTCCGTGACCAGCAACACGCATCGCGAATAGTTGGGGCGTGAACAGTAACGTGGAATACTCACTGAAGGTGGGACATGAATGTTCGGTTGGCATAAGCCAAAAAGTCGTGCTATAATCAGTCTATACAATCGAAAAACAAGGCAGGAAGCAGGTGCAGGGAGTGTTGAAAAGATACAAATACCGTACCCATCCAAATGATGGACATAATGTTAACATTATCAGTTGCTAAGGAGGTCTCATATGGGCAAGATGACGGTTTATCACGGCAGCCATATGGCTGTGGAACAACCACAAATCATCAAAGGGAAGAACATAAAAGACTTCGGTCCCGGCTTCTACTGCACTATCATCCGGGAACAGGCAGAGCGCCGGGCTAAAAGATACCACACACCAACCGTAACTATATACACAGTTCGAATGGATACAAGTCTTAAAATATTAGAATTTAAAGAAATGACCGAGGAATGGCTTGACTTTATCATCGATTGCCGTCACGGCACCCCCCATGATCATGATATTGTTATCGGTGCAATGGCTAATGACCAAATCTACAATTATATTGCTGACTACATGGACGGAATCATTACAAGGGAGCAGTTCTGGTCTATGGCAAAATTCAAATACCCGACACACCAGATTAATTTCTGCACAAATGCTGCATTGAAATGTCTGGAATGTTCATCAAGCGAGGAGGTAACAAGATGACCGGACGCGAAAACCCAAAAGATAATGATCTTTTTTTTACCTGCAGTCTGATTGAATATATTGCAAGAAAAACAAAAAATAAAAGCGCTGACATTGTCAATGCTTTGGGAAAAGAAACTATTTCGAAAATATATGAATTAGCTGATATCTATCATAGCGATAACATCAATCGTGTCAGCGATGACTTTATTCGTGACGCAAACATTTCTGATGGCTGCTATGACAATGTTGCTTCCGCAAAATATGCCGTTCCCAGTTATTGGGATATAGGAAAAGTTTATAAACGGCTGATTCTTGGGATTGCAAAAGAAAAAAACTTAAGCATTATTAACGCCCTGTTCGCAGCATACACTTCTTTTGTCAGCGAAAAAATTGAAGATGTGAACAGCAGCTTCTATTATGATGCTCCCCAAAACATCCTCAATGCATTTTTAGATGGGAAAATCGAGTAAAAACAAGAAGACAGCGATTCATCAATCTTTTCAATTGGTCAGGTGCTGATGGTCTGCGCTGATTTTCGCTGTCGCCTTTAATCATCAACCAAAATCCCGCTTTCGTCATCAATGGTTCCTCAAAAGATTTCCGCAAACTTATACTCCTCATTTATAAATAAAGCAGGAGTTACCCCGCTATCAATTATACCCGAAATGAGTCTGCCTTCATTATCCAAGACGGCGGTAAAATCATTGACACAACGCTATAGACAAACAGGACCGCAATGCCTAAAAGCCAGGCATAAGAGCCGACGGTAATCCAGACTTGCAATGGATTCACACTCGCGGCGGGAGTGGCGACGGGTAATAACGCGCTTATCGCGTTGTCAATGATTGTTATTCCACAGTCAACCCTCCTTGTGTTCATTAATCAGACGCACAAGTTCTTCCGCCTGTCTGTCGGACAACTTTTTCCCGCCGATGAATGACGCCAGAAAATGTGGTAGCGACCCGCCAAATGTATCCTCCACATATCGGCGGCTCTGCCCTGCCAGATACTCATCGCGGGTGATATGCGCCGACACAACAGCATTCTCAACTTTGAAAAGCCCTTTGTTGCACAGACGTTTAAGCACGGTATATGTGGTGGACTTTTTCCACTTACAAAATTTCGTTACTGTTCACGCCGTGACCAGTAACACGCTACGCAATGCACAGAAATGCTGTAAACAGCATTCCGCGCCGACAACTCTCGGGATTTTTAGGCATAAATGCCTGAAAACACCTCGCGGAATACTGGCTGTAAATAGTAACGAAATTTCTTCAATGCCTAATTTAGCAAGTTCAAGTAAGATTCCTATCTCCCCTTGAACAGATTTTTCTAAATTCACTCACTATATGGTATTCTAAAATAATCCAGATATGTTTTAAATTTATCCTGTCCAGCCAGGCATGTATCCATTAAGAATCCTGGCTCTGATTTCCATTCACGAAGCCCACGATAGTAAAACATTTTTAATTCCTCATCAATAATAAACGGCACAATATTATTACGTAAACATTCCTTAAATATAATTAAACGTCCGACACGGCCATTACCATCTTGAAATGGATGAATCAACTCAAAATTATAATGAAAATCCAAAATTTCCTCCAACGACTTACTTTTAACTTTATTGTAAGAAGATAGCAAATCTTTTATTTTACTTGCAACTTCCTCCGGTGCTGCTGTTTCACGCCCGCCAACCTCATTGGGCAAACGTTTATAATCACCTACCGCAAACCAATCCTTTCTGGAGTCACTGGTACCATTTTTCAGTATAAAATGCAAATATTTAATAAATGCTTCACTCAAGGCATAATTAGCCTGCTCAATGATTACATCAATACACCTGAAGTGGTTAGCCGTTTCCACAATATCATCAACATTCAAGATTTCGTTTTCAACACCAATCGTATTTGTTTCATAAATATAGCGGGTCTGGTCATGCGTCAAACGACTCCCCTCAATATGATTTGAGTTATAGGTTAAATCAATTTGTATTTTGTGATAAATACCACCGGAAACCTTACTGGCTTTTTCTGCTTTCAAGATTCCAAGCAGAGTTTCAGGAATTTCACTATGCTTGTTCATTCTATTTGGTTTTTTAGCATTAGCTGGTATATTCCATGTCTTACCTGTTAAAAAAACATCTGATATTTTCCCATTAGCACAATAATTTCTTACTGTACGTTCAGACAATCCCCACTTTTTTGCAACATCTGAAACTGATAAATATTCCATATTTCATCCTCCTACAGACCTTATTATAGCATATTATCGGCAAAAACAAACTGATTATTCTTGTTTCTCCCTATTCTCTTGCCGATAGCGAGAAATTATGGTCAATCCCCGAATCAAGAATCGTATTTTGAATTGATTCTCTTTCTACCAATACTGCAGTCATGCCAAGTGCCGCCATTTTATCAGTAGTCAGCAAATCCCTACTTGCGCAGAAAAACAAGAATCAGTTGTCACAGCTTGCACCTTCGATACTTCAGTAGTAGCAATAATATGATTATCAAAAATATAATTTCCCTTACCCGTCACGTAAAAAATGATTTGAAGAAACCAAATTCCCCGTGCAGTTCTTCTGAATATACCAGCATTCCCGGATAAAATGAATCTTTCAACCGCATCCACTCTTCCGCTTCCCGCTGGGCGCACCACATCCTCTACGATTAATACCAGCTCCATAACTTAAAACCGGACAGCCATAATGGCTATCCGGTATCTCATTTTAATTACTGCCACGTCAAATAGGTTTCAGCATTTTCTTTATTTACAACATCACATCCGGTATCTACATTTCTTTCAATCTCTTTTCCATTGAAGTAATCATCGATTGTCTGTACAATGGTTTTACCCATGGTCGCCGGTTTCTGAGCAATTGTAGCGTCAATGGTTCCCTCTATAATTTTCTGAGCCGCATCCGGCTGCCCGTCAAATCCGCAAATCTGAATCTGGTCTCTCTTTCCCGCTGCTTCCACCGCCTGCCCTGCTCCAATTGCCATCATATCATTTACTGCAAAGATGCCTGCCAGATCCGGATGTGCCATCAGAAAGTTTTCGGTTACTTCCATTCCCTTGGATATTTCACAATTCGCATATTCACTCGCTACCACCTCAACATCTGGGTAGTTTTTTATCTCATCCATGAATCCCTTTTGTCTTTGCGTGGTCGCATCATTTCCGGAATATCCATCCAGGATCACTACTTTTCCCTTAACATTCTCTCCAATCCATTTTGCGCCTTCCTGACCGCCTTTGTAATTATCCGTTCCCACAAAGGCTTGATAAGCACATTCATCCGATCCTGAATCCACCAAGAATACCGGAATTCCTTTCTCGTCCGCTTTGTTAATTACATCCACAAGAGCACTGGCCGTAGCCGGTCCCAAGATAATTGCATCCACACCCTGCTCGACAAAGGTCTCCACGATGCTCACCTGTTTGTCCACTTCTGTCTCAGCGTCAGGAGCATTTACCACTACTTCATAGCCAAGTTCATCTGCCATCACCTCCACCTCATCTTTAATCGCAACAAAGAAAGGATTGTTGAGGGTCTTAGGAATCATAGCAATTACTTTTTTTTCGCTGTCCGCTGCGTCCGTCTTGCCGGCTTCCTCAGTTTCTGCCGGTGTCGCTTCATCAGTTGTGGTATCAGCCGCTGTATCATCCTTTGCTGCTTTATTTGCGCAGCCTGCCAGCATACTGACTGTCATACATAAGCTTAAGAAAATCGCCAACTTCTTCATTTTGTTTCCTCCTTCATTCTTCATTGAATTTAGTTATTTGTTTGCTACAAGTCTCTTTCTTGTAATATCAAGAGCCACCGCACAGACAATAATCGCCCCAACTACAATCTGGGTAAAAAAGCTCTGCACCCCTAACAGTACCAAACCATTTCTGATTACCGCTACTACAACAGCACCGATCAAAGTACCCAATACACCTCCTTCTCCTCCTGAAATACTGGTTCCGCCGATAACTACCGCTGCTACCGCTTCCATCTCATAGCTCTGTCCTGCAGTGGGCTGGGCTGCGCTCAAGCGGGATAAATACACGATTGAAGCCAAACCAATCGAAATACCGGATAATACGTACACCTTAATTGTGTTTCTTTCCACATATACGCCGGACAGCCGGGCAGTCTCTTCATTGGAACCGATTGCATAGATATATCTTCCGGTAGCAGTCTTTGCCAATATCAAGTGAGCGATCAGCCCCACCCCCAAAAAGATATACACCGGAACCGGTACGCCAAGGAAGAACCCTTGTCCGATCATCTTAAAGGTTGCATGATTTACCGCAATCTGAGTGGAGTTGGTAAGGTAAAGCGTGAGTCCGCGGATGATATACATCGATCCCAGTGTCATAATAAATGCCGGTACTTTCACATATGCGATTACAATTCCATTGACAAAACCAACCAGAACACCTGCCAAAACAGCCATCAGCATACCAAGCCACATATTTCCGGTTGCATTAATAGTCATGCCGCTGGCTACGCAGCAAAATGCCAGCATAGATCCCTGAGACAGGTCAATTCCTCCCGTAATGATAACAAAGGTCATTCCCACACCCATCATGGCATACACCGCTGCCTGACGAAGCACCTGCATGATATTGTCTATCTGCATAAATGTATCAGTGGTAATCGCAAGCAGAATCACAATTACCGCCAGCGGAAGCAGACTCCCTAAGCCGGAAATACGGGGGCGCTTTTCCCATAATCCTGCGGCACCTTTTCCTACTGCTTTCTCCATACTATTGTCCTCCTAATGCATAGTGCATAATTGCTTCTTGTGTTGCATCTTTCCGGTCTAACACTCCGGTCAGCCTGCCTTCGTGGAATACGGCAACTCGGTCACAAATACCTAATATCTCAGGAAGTTCCGAAGATATTACGATAACCGCATTTCCTTTTGCTACCAACAAGTTAATAATATGATAGATTTCACTCTTTGCTCCTACATCGATTCCTCTGGTCGGTTCATCGAATATGTAGATATTGGAATCCGCACAAAGCCATTTTGCAAAAACCACTTTCTGCTGATTACCTCCGGAAAGATACTTTACCGCTCTGCTAAGCGACGGGGTTTTGATATTCAGTTGCTTCTTATAGCCTTCTACATCCTTCTTTTCATTCTTTGTGCTGATAAAACAGCCCTTCTTGTATTTCTCCAAAGATGCAAAGATGGTATTCCATGCAACTGACTTGGTAAGAATCAGGCCTTCTTCCTTTCGGTTCTCCGGCAATAGCCCAATTCCATTTTTGATCGCATCATGTGGAGATTTTAAGCCAATCTCTTTTCCCGCAACATACACCTTTCCGGATGTTCTTTTGAGCGCTCCGAAAACTGCCTTTGCAGTGGTTGTCCGTCCTGAGCCAACCAGTCCTGCAAACCCTAACACTTCTCCTTTCTTTATATCAAAATTGATGTTGGTAATGAGCTTAGGGATTGTAAGTTCCTTCACTTCCATAAGCACCTCACCAATCGCAGTATCTCTTTTTGGAAATTTTTCCTCCAATGCTCTGCCCACGATCAAGGCAATAATTTCATCTATATCAATCTTTTTGACATCTTCGATCGCGGCGACAAACCGACCGTCTCTCAGAACCGTTCCGCTGTTTCCGATACGCCGGATCTCTTCCATACGATGGGAGATATAGATAAATGTGATTCCCTTCTTTTTCATCCGTTTTACAATTTCAAACAGGTTGTCGATCTCATTATCCGACAGTGATGAGGTGGGCTCGTCCAGAATCACGATTTGTGGATCCTGCGAAAACATCTTGACAATCTCAACCACCTGCTGCTGGGCCACCGACAGCTGATTTACCCTTGTCTTTGGATCCAGCTTTACCCCTAACTCCGCACACCATCTTTCACATTCAGAATGCATCTTCTTCCAGTTGATCAAACCTGCTTTATTCTTAATCTCCCGGGTCAAAAATACATTTTCCGCAACCGACAGATGAGGAATCAGACTGTTTTCCTGAAAAACCGTTCCTATGCTTCTTCTCTGGGCCTGCAAAATATCTTCAATCACAACCTTTTCTCCATTGATCAACACTTCTCCGAAATCCGCATGATATACGCCAGTCAATATCTTCATTAAGGTGGATTTTCCGGCTCCATTCTCTCCTAGTAGACAATGCACTTCGCCCCTTTTGATCCGAAAGGACACATCATCGAGGGCCCTTACTCCCGGAAACTGCTTGGTAATATGACTAAATTCCAAAATTGGTATTTCATGTTTTTGCTCGTTCAACTTTTTCACACCCCTCTCGTCTCTGGGCCTGTCTTCTATCTTACCAGCACTCTACAACTACTTTCATACTTTCTTCGGTCATACTTGTTCTGATCGCCTGCTCATAATCGTCCAGTTTGAACTTGTGGCTGATAAACTTATTCCATGGAAAATCTTTTTCATGGCGGAGCATCATCTCCATCGTCGGCCGGTATCCGGTCACCGCGTGGTTATTCATTCCGACGATTCGGATATTTTTAGCGCATACCTTATGCATATTAATACTGGTTTCTCCCACGTCCACAAAATGCCCGGCTTCCAGGTAGACACCGCATTTGCGAATCATCTCCAAGCCTTCCGGAACTACTGAACTTACACCGGTACATTCACATACAATGTTGGCCCCGAATCCTTTAGTAGCCTGGTGAACGATGTCGATGCGCTCCTCTTTGGATGTATTCTTTACATTCAGGCAGATGTCCGCTCCGAACTGTTTTGCAAGATTCAATTTATAATCGGAGATATCGGTCACGATAATCGTTCCGGCTCCCAGCATTCTCGCCTTAATAACGTGCGCCAGCCCCAATGGTCCACAGCCTTGAACCACAACTGACCCGCCGAATTCAAATCCCTCTCCGTCAAATGCAAAGAGCTCTTTCGCCTTATCCAGCGTGTAGGTCACACACATTAATTCGGTGAGCGAGGCCATATCATCGGACAACTGCTCCGGCACCTTATAGATATATGCTTTGGGGTACAAAAACATATATTCTGCAAATGCACCATTCAGATAAGGTGCCTGCTCACAGGACATGCTGTTTCCGTAACATTCTCTGCTGGGATCTTCGCACCACGGATACCAGGGTGCCGTACGGCAGTAATAACATTCACCGCATACAATATCCGGACAAAAGGTGATCCGGTCTCCCGGTCTTAACTCTTCACCATAGAAGTCCAGCCGTTTGCTTCCCGGGGCGATTTCCTCTACGATCCCAACTGCTTCATGCCCCTGGATCAATGGATAGGCTGCATGGAATTCGGTAGCCGTGCCTCCATTTTGCTTTGTTTCTCCCTTAAAGGTATGTTTGTCTGTTCCGCAGATTCCTGACTTCAGGCTCTTCATAACCGCACCACCACTTCCATACTCCAACTCGGGATAGGGGAGTTGACGGATAGTGACTTTACCTGGTCCATCAACCACTGCTGCTTTTACTTTTCTTTTCATCTTTGCACACTCCTTCTTCTTTTGATTATGCATATTTCTATTTTGATTAGTAATCAATATCCTTTGGCTTTTGTTTAATTTTACTATTTTTTTGTTCTTTAAACCTAATTTATATCTATATAAACCATTTGTCAACAATTATTTAAGCATCATTTATGCATAATCCTTAATTAATAAAATTCATCTCCTTGATTTCAGCTCTTTATCAACGCGCTTTATGCATCACTTCTTCTGTGATTCTCAAATATTCTTTAAATAAACTCTGTTTAAAATTCATATTACCCCTATACTATCTATGTTCTTAGGTTTTGTTTCGATGCATAATGATTCATGATTCTATAAATAATTGCAATTGACTTTTCCAAATTATATGAATATAATGAATCATATAAATAAACAAAAGAAAAGGAGGGATGTTTTTGATATCAACCAGAGAACTCGCTGCACTGGCCGGTGTCAGCCAATCCACTATATCGCGTAGTTTAAACGATCACAGCGGAATATCTCCCGAGACCAAAGAAAGAATTAGAGCACTTGCAAAAAAACATGGGTACATAGTCCGAAACAAATCCAGAAAGACACTTGCAACGAACAAACGTAGAGCCATCGGAGTTCTTTCTATCTTCCAGCCCTTTTTTAATGACCTGTTTATCAATCAGCTTTTGAGCGTTTTATACAGTTATATAGAACAGGAAAATTATTATGCAATGCCACTACTCGATTTTTCCGAAGACAACGGCATACAGAAAATCAAAGATTTGATGCGCCTGGATATTCTGGAAGGACTAGTCATAATCAACCGCGTACACGACCAAAAAATCGAAAACTTTTTGAACGAAATCAACCTCCCGCATGTTTATCTCATTTACTTTGGAAGAAACTCATCCGAACAGGTAAACATCGTGGACACCGATAATTTTCTGGGAGGCTATCTAGCCGCCAAGCACCTGATAGAGTTGGGGCATAAGAATATTATCACCCTTACTTCCCCCTGGGATGAGTTCTACGACCGCACCGCCGGCTACAAAGCTGCATTGAGAGATAACGGAATCACACCTAACGAGGATTATATTTTATCCGGAGACTGCTACTACAAAGTCGGATATCAACTGACCAAAGATAATCTTCACCTCTTTAAAGAAGCGACCGCAATCTATGCCCAGTGTGATGTTGTCGCCGTCGGGGCAATACATGCGCTGCAGGATAGCGGAATTGATATCCCTAACGACGTATCCGTGATCGGCTCAGACGACCTGGAGCTTTGTGAAATGTGCCGCCCCAAACTGACCAGCATCGCTCAGCCATTTTTAGACCATGCACGGGTTACGGTGGAAAAGCTTCTTTCGACAGTGAACAATACCCAGCACCAAGCACAGGCCAAAACGTTTCTAGAGCCGCGGTTAGTTACACGGAATTCCACTGGACTCCGTCGCAAACATGCATTGCCAAGCATCAGAAATTAGAATACGCAGCTGCGAAACGAGCAGATTCGAAGTATCACTTGAGTAAATGCACAGACAGCATCTTGTCCGGCATATCTTTAGAGTTTAAGCGGATAGAGGATTGTTATTTGCGATAACGCGAAAAGAATACGAACATATAAAAGTCTGGCACAAGTGAGCCCCGCAAAAGATAGCGTCAACGAAAAAAGAGCGAAACAAAATCATCTTTGCTTTGCTCTTTTGTATTCGTATATCCCATGGCTATGCAAACCCCACCTCAACTATTGATACAGAATCACCACCTTATGCCCCTGGCATTGGAGTGGCTCTGAATACATTTACGGTCTTGTCCATAACAACCTGTATGTCACTCCCCGAATCAAGAATCGTATTTTGAATTGATTCTCTTTCTACCAATACTGCAGTCATGCCAAGTGCCTCCAATTTATCAGTAGTCAGCAAAGCTCCCACTTGCGCCGAAAAACAAGAATCAGTTGTCACAGCTTGCACCTTCGATACTTCAGTAGTTGCAACAATATGATTATCAGAAATATAATTTCTCTTACCCGAAACAACATGTATTATTACAGGCGCTGCACCAGGCGGTGTGATGTACTGAGTACCCATTGTCACCGAAATATGATTAGCGATCACAGAATTATCATTACCGTTAATATAAAGGATGCCGTACAAATCATCTAAACCATTGTTGTATGTCTGCATCGGAGGCCAGGGTTCATGGTCACGTAAAAAATGATTTGAAGAAACCAAATTCTCCGCGCAGTTTTCCTGAAATACCAGCATTCCCGGATAAAATGAGTGAAATCTATTACTTGTAACAGCAGAACGTACCACACCATCAAAATAGACACTGCTTCCACCTCGTGGAAAAATATTGTTTGCCGTAATCAAAAGCCCTCCATAATTTTGAGCATAAATTGAATATCCTTTATAACCGGCTCCGATCAAGTTATCGGTTATTTTTGAAGCCTGTCCCAAACCCCGTAGTTCTATACAATTGCCACATTCAGCTATAAAATTATCATGTATACTGAGTGCATCTGCATCATAAATCGTAATTCCATGCTCTAAATACACTATTCCCATGCCGGTAATCCTAAAAGCGTCCCCCGCACTGGCACTATAAATACCTGTTTTCCCATTCATGTATGTATTTTCCGGATCTGTTTCTCCTGAACCATCGTCAATAAAATGTAAACCGTCAATACAAAAGTCAGCAAACTCTACCGAACTTATTCGGGGCTCCCCATTCCGCGCAACATAAAACGCTGCTCCTGCATATTCCTCATCGTCAGCCTCCGCAGAAATATCTACAAGTATGCGGCTTCCTCCCGGCCACACTTCGTGCCAATCTGTCCATTCACGCTCCGGAGTATTAAAACGAATACTTGAAGATGTAAAACCATGTCCGGAGCCCATAATCTTTAGATAGCTGATATCTATAACTACTTGACTGACAAGATGATAATCACCTGGCGGGATATAGATAACTGCACCTGGCTTTCCTCCTTCATTAATATCAGAGTCCGTCTGCCTGCCTTTAATATCCGCAATGATGCTATTGATCACCTCCCCAATATCCTCATACGGATTACCAGCATGCCACTCTGTTACGTCATAATAATTATTACTAGCCATTAATAAATCCTCCTACAAGATTAGCACTACTAAAATTTCTACCCCTTTACAGCCCCGGCAGTCATTCCCTGCACAATATATTTCTGAGCCGCAAGCGAGATGATCATTACTGGGAAACTAAACAAAAATGCGCCTGCACACATTGGTCCCAGATCCAAATTATACGCCGACAAAAATCCTGCCAATCCAACCGTGAATGTCTTTGCGTTTGTACTGGTCAATAACAACGCAACGAGGAAATCATTCCATGCAAGGAACAGTGTAAATATAAATGCTGTTGCCAATCCAGGTTTGCAAATTGGCAGAATAACCTTCCGGAACGTCTGGAAACTATTTGCACCGTCTACAAATGCCGCCTCATCCAGCGTTGTTGGAACTCCCTCATAAAAACTTAACATCGTCCACATGACAAACGGCATATTGATGGCTGCATACACAATGATCAGAGCAATTTTTGTATCATATAAGCCCAGATTGCAAATCATTTCATAAATCGGCACTGCAATACTTGAAGTCGGAATCATCTTCAGGCACAAAACCAAAACAACTAATACAATTGATAATTTTGCGCCTGAACGCTGAATCGCATATGCCGCAAGAGAGCCCAGAATCAATGCAATGATTGTGCTTACCAGCGAGACACTCAAACTGTTCATCAGATATTTAAGTGCATCCATTCTTTCTAACAGCCCCGAAAAGCTTTCAACCGAAAATACCTTTGGGAAAAAACTTGGCGGAACTGCAATTACTTCTGCCCCCGGTTTAAATGAACAACAAATTACATATATGTATGGTATCAGCCAGAATACAGTGAGGATCACTGACAAACCGATTCCCAGCTTTTTACCGATTTCACCTTTTTTCTTCACTTTTTCACCTCCTATCAAACCAACTAACTATTCTTTTTCTTCGGGTTCCACAAACTCTGCATGAATACCAGTGTGAATATTACTAATACTGCAATAAACACTACCGCCATTGCACTGGCATAACCGATATCGTTATATCGTGTCAGTGTTTTGTAGATAATAATACTGATTGTTTCTGAAGAACTGTTAGGACCTCCTTCAGTCATTGCCCAGATAATATCAAAGGTTCTGGCGGCGTCAATAATTCTCACTGACAATGCCGTCAGCAAAACCGGTTTGATCACCGGAAGCTTAATAGTAAAAACCTGCTGCAGCAAACTTGCTCCGTCTATTTTTGCAGCTTCTAACATACTGGAGTCCAATCCCTGCAATCCCGCCAGTATCATCAACATCATAAATGGCGTTGTGAGCCAGATATCCGCAATACAGCATGAGATCAGCGACCATTTTTCGTCTGCAAGCCAGAGAATATCACTGCTGCTTGATAAAATTCCAATCTTCGTCAAAAGCTCGTTGACAATTCCAAAACTGGAGCTCATCATTAATTTCCAGGTAAGACCTGCTACCAGCGGTGCTATCATCAGAGGCGCCATCATAAGCGAACGGATAATTTTGCTTCCTTTATAATCTAATTCAAAAAATAATGCAAATAATAAACCTATCGCCGTCTCAACACCTACGGCTATTACGATATAAATTAAGGTATTCTTTAATTGTTTTAAAAAACCGCCGGCTGTAAATGCGTGGATGTAATTTTCCAAGCCAATAAATGTTTTATCACCTGTAATTCCAATTTGATAGAAACTGTCAATTACCATTTTAATGACTGGATATATAAGAAACGCACCCATAAATACCGCACCCGGCAGAAAGAATAATAATAAAGTTTTTCTTGAAATCAATCTCATTCCCATTTACCACCTTTTTAAAGCAGAAGGTACTTCTTGAAATACCCTCTGCTGATCATTTCACCTGTTTAAACACATAGCTGCAACTACTTACCAATTGATTCAATTTTCGTCTTCGCTGCTTCCAATGCCTCATTTACATCGGCCCCGCCTAAGCTGGATTCCACAACACTGATCAGAACTTCTTCAATCTGAGGCCATGTAGCTACCATCGGCCTTGCCTGGGACTGTTTGGCTCCTAAGGTTTCAAGAACTGCTGTTGTATGCTCATTGCCTGCTTCCTTTCCGGCTTCTTCGTATACCGATGTTCTGCCTGCGATCTTTAATGTAAGATTCATATAATCTGCATTGTTATCATACATGAATTCTACATATTTTTTAGCCATCTCTTTATTCTCTGAATTCTTCATTGCACATTCATACCAGGGACCCGTCGTTGCTCCAACACCGGCACTTCCACCAATCATCGGTGCACAGCCTACCTTATCGGCTCCAAGTGCTTCTACTGCCGCCGGATACTGATGGCTCCAGTTCAGCTGCATTGCAACTTTTCCGTTTTTGAAGAGTTCCTGGGACTCTGTCGATGCTGTCGCCAGCGAGTCCGCCGGTGTGTAATCAGCGTTTGCATTCGCGGCCATAAAGTTAAGTGCATCTACATAAGCCTGATCTGTGATGTTTACATTCCCATCTTTATCAAACACAAGTCCTTTGGCACCGGCCTGGCATGCAAAATCAAGGAATGAACATACTGCATCAGAACCGCTGCCGAAAACTGTTGTCCCGCTCATATCATCAGTTTTCATATCTCCTGCAAGTGCCTGATACTCCTCCCATGTCTTTGGAACTTTATCCTCAGAAATAAGGTCTTTTCTGTAAATCAACACTTTTGCATTTACCCACATAGGATATCCAAGAAGATTTCCATCAATTGTTCCGCTGTCCTGCAACGTCGGGAGGAAATCACTTGTATCTGCATCATTTACCGGTTCAATCGCATCTGCAAATGCTGCCAACCATACTACATCCATACACGCCACATCATGTGCAGCCTGCTTTGCTTTAATCTCTGTAGAAAGCTTGTCATACATTCCGGTATAAGCAACCGCATCAATGATCACCTTGCATCCAGTCTCTTCTTCAAAGGATGCTGCTTTTTCTTTCGCCAGTGCCTCTGCAGGTGAACCGCTTTCTACCAGAACTGTAATACTGTTCGTATCACCTCCTGATTCCTTTTTGTCTGCTTTCGCGCCGCAGCCAACTACCATTGTTCCTATCATTGCTGTTATAAGCATAATACTAATAATTCTCTTTCTCATTCTTATCCTCCTTGATTTTTTTCTTTAATGATACACAATGATTATTTTAATGTCAATCGTTTTCATATTTAATTTTCATCATTGTTACATTACAACATTTTAATTCCGTTTTTTTGTATATTTTTCATAATTCATTTTCTTTGTTTTTACTTTTTGTATCCTTTTACTCCAAATCTATAGTTGCTATTGAAATTTTTTTCATGAAATTCTTTTCATTTTAAGCACTATATGATATAATCTTTTTAAATGAAAAACGAATAAAGGAGAAATAAAATGACTAAGGTGAGAATTGGCGACATCGCCCAGAAAAGCGGAGTATCACCAACTACCGTTTCCAGATACTTCAACAAGCCCGAGCTATTATCCGAATCGACTCGTGAAACAATAAAAGATACTATCAAAGAATTAAACTATAGCCAGGACAAATTGGCACGAATTTTAGTTACCGGGAATTCAAGTCTGGTGGGGGTTGTTCTGCCTCATTTCCATTTTGGTTTCTATACAGAACTTTTAAATCAACTAATTGGACAAGGCAAGGCCAAAGGATATAACTTCATAACTTACACATCTGATAAAGATCCGGAATCTGAAATTTCTATGATCAATGAACTTATATCCTATCGTATCAAAGGACTGATTTTGCTAAGTCACACTCTTTCACCTGAGGAGATTGAAAAACTGTCGGTTCCAGTCATTGCCATCGAAAGAATTGGGGGCAACTTTATGCAGATCAACAGCGATAACTTAACCGGAGGCAAACTTGCCGCCGAACTGTTGATCAAAAATAATTGCGACATCTTCATTCATATAAATAATGACTATATTGAGGAATGGCCTGCATTCAAAAGAATACTGGGGTTTGAGTTTGCGGTCAAAAATCATCCGTATGAGACAATCATTGATCAAATATATTATAATCCTTATTCACCGGAAGCCGACATAGCGATGACCAATCTCCTCACCCGACTCATTAAAAAGTATCCTGATAAAAAAATCGGTATTTTCTGTTCTAATGATGATATTGCCAATCTAACCTTGAAACATTGTATTTTAAATCAAATACCAGTCCCCGGTCAGATAGAATTGATTGGTTATGATAATTCACCGATATCAGATTCTGCGGTTTATCCGATTACTTCTGTCGCACAAAACATACCGCTCATGGCACAGATTGCACTTGAATCCTTAGATAATTACAAAACGTACGAAAGTATTGTCCCGGCTGTTTTAGTAGAAAAAGAAACTACTTCTTAGCAAGAAAAAACGGGATGCATCCAATTTCGTGGACACATCCCGCCTTCTTATGAATAATTTACTTTTCTGGTTCTGATTACAGTTTACCACAATCTTACTTGTTTATCCACTCCAACCTTAATAAGGGTGTTATTTACTAAACCAAGCCAGAAAGACGAATCCGTTTCTACTCAATACTATTTGTGCCGGGAAATCGAAAAAACACATTGGCTCTTGCGCGATAGACAGAATCACCGCAATGGCTCGTTTCATACTATCCTTTTAGCTCTGCTCTTCTGTTAATGAAATAGGTGATCAGAGCCATTACTGCCGCTGCTATAATCATTGTCAGACTCCCGATATAGGGATTCCCGGACTCCACGCCCGTCACTTTGGCTAACAGCCGAATGTACATTTCGCTGAGCGCCGGTGCTTTACTAACCACGATTCCACTCAGTATTGGAAATCCGACAAACAGCGCAATCGGTACTCCTGCTGCAATTGCAACTCTGCCGTATTTTCCCGCTCTTGCAAATGCCGCTGCCAAAACCAGGGCAAACATTGCTGTTACCAGCAGTAAAGCAGTTGTAAATATATAATTTTCAATAAAATGACCGACCATTGAACGATTGGTATCATATATCACTTCAGTCATACTGATATAGCTTATCCGCTCACTGCCAAATAGCAGAGACGAAGCAAAAATGATAATCTGCGCATAAAGCGATAACATCATACTGCCTAATCCTGCACTTGCCAGAGCCGCTGTATAAATGGATTTTCTCGACCTTCCATTTTGTATAGCAAGCCGCATGTTATCACCATAGTTACTGACAAATATAACAAAGCATAAAATCCCAACAGCCATTTCCGTACCATTCATCTGCGAATAGGAATCCCCTCCTGAAAAAGATACTGATATTCCTGCAAATGCCATAATTCCAAAATAAACCACCGCAAAGACCGCCAATGATACCCAAGACGTACTGAGTTGATATTTTAACAATTTCTTCATGTTACACCCTCCTAAGAATTAGTTAATTGAATAAATAATTTCTGCAGATCCAGAGAAGAAATCTCAAGTCCCATTTCAAGCTCATGATCCGGACTTCCCAGAATATAGGCACTCTTTAAGCCGCCCAGGCTATCCACACCGATAACCGTCTTTCCTTTCATATAACTATCTACCATCGACGCAACACCAGAAACCGCATATCCCTCACTGAGCAGATTCTCCTTGGAATCCTGCTTAATAATCTCGCCCTTTTTAATGATTACAACCTCTTCGATGATATTCGCCACCTCTTCGATCAGATGCGTCGAGATGACATACGTCGCTGGATTGTTGCTGTATTTTTCAATTAGAAGCCGATAGAATTGTTCCCGATGATTGGCATCTAATCCAAGTACCGGTTCATCCAGAAAAACATACGGTGTATTCACACTCAGTGCCAAAACGTTCTTCATGATCGTTTTATAACCGGTAGAGAGACTATTGATTTTTTTCTTCAGCGGAAGCTCAAAAAGTGAAGCCAGATGCAAGGCATAATCGGTGTCAAACGCCGGATAGAATTCAGCCGTCCATTTAATCGCTTTATCAACCTTCATCTCTTTCGGAAAAAGCATCTGTTCGCTGGTATAATAGAACTTTTTCTGCACTTCTTCATTCTCGGGTGCCTTTGCCCCACCCAGTGTGATTTCTCCCATATCTGCAAAGATGCGATTATTGATAATATTCAGCAAAGTCGTCTTACCTGCTCCATTTCTTCCAAGTAAGCCGTAGATCTTCTCCGCTTCAAAAGTCACGTTCACATTATTTAAAGCTCTGGTACTGCCGTAATTCTTACTCACTCCTTCGATTACTAAATTACTCATTGTCATATCCCCTTTCGATCATTGCAATAATATCTATTGATGAAATATTTAATTTCTTTGCCTCTTTGATAAGCCTGCTGATATATGCGTCATAAAACTGTGTCTGTCGCTTTTCCTTAATAATCGCGCTTGCTCCTTTTGCTACAAACATTCCCACACCCCGTTTCTTATACAATATTTCTTGGTCAACCAGTAAATTAATCCCTTTATTCGCCGTAGCTGGATTAATCTTATACATGACGGAAAATTCTGTGATAGAAGGAATCTGTCCCTCTTCTCCAAAAGAACCGGTGAGAATTCCGTCTTCAATAGTCTCAGCAATTTGCTGAAAAATAGGTTTATCCTGACTTAGTTCCATATATACACCTCCTTGGTTAATTACTATACTAACTAACCAATGCACATTTGTCAATACTTTTTTTACCATCCGACAATACTCAAAAACTGCACCAGCCTGGCTGATGCAGTTTTTTGTATTACCAAATCGTGGTTCTATTAAGTTTGCTTAGATATCATCCACAATATTTATTACTGATAATCCTCACGTAATTTTCTGGCAAATTCCGTATTTAATTTCGATTCTCTTCTGGCCTTATTCTCCTTGATTTGAAATTGCTCAATGCGAGCCTCGCCATATTCTTCAGACCTCTTTTCAAAGGATTCTCTGGCTTGCATCATTTCCTCAGTTAACTTCGGCAGCTCTCCCTTTGGTGTCTTTAATTCCGGCACATTTGGAAGTCTTTGTTCCACCGGCAGCACTCTGAGGGATATCGCTGTCGGAAGCACCTGATACCAATATGCAGTAGAACTCCAATCATCCGACAGATGATTCGCATGTCCATGTTCTATTGTCACTCTCAATTGTTTTTCAAAGCGAACCGGATCGGTTATATGGAACCGATAAGATACCTGGAAACCATCCGTATCTCCCTCATGTACGATTGTTCCAAAGAATGGAAATGCATTTCTTTGCATCCCCCATGCATGATTGAAGTAATCCTCTGTTCCGGTGCCATTCAGACTGGGGTATTCTTCTCCGTCAATAAAAAACATATCGTTTCCTTCACCCCACCAGCTTCCCTGATAGTGCTTTACAGTGAGATTGCAGCCAACATAATGCCCTTTCCCTTCTACGTCCAGCACAACATAGTTATTTTCGCCTTTCAGATTACTGACATTATTTACCTCCGGTGAATTTACCTGGATATCATTACCCCAGCCTTTGCAGGGATTTTCACGATTCCAGCAAGCATGGAAATAGGCAGTTTCCTCTCCAAGAGGTTCCTTATACATCTCATAGTCAATGTTAAAGTACAGAATAAATGGCATATCATTCTCGTTAATAATCTCAATCCTGGCTTTCTTATTAAATGGCATCGGAAAATAGCATGATACCGAGCAGGGTGCCCCATATCTTCCGGCTTCTTCCGGCTTCAATGAAACGTTAAACGGCAATGATGAAAAATTGCCCGGATAGCAGTTTCCAATACAGAAGAAATCT
>Ga0153928_1000469_pt1 | contig 19954 bp, 18 predicted proteins | sample TSNJ012MetaG_FD_106656 | JGI IMG/M metagenome (GOLD analysis project Ga0153928, IMG submission 106656) | Attine ant fungus gardens microbial communities from New Jersey, USA - TSNJ012 MetaG | ecosystem: Host-associated > Fungi > Mycelium > Unclassified | place: USA: New Jersey, Wharton State... | reverse complement strand
CTGAAGATTGTACCGCGGCTAACACAAGCGATTAAGTGGAGGTATCTGCATGGATAAAAGAACAAACAGATTCCTTCGTATTATGAATAAAGCCAAAGAGCACTCTTATGCGGTAGGAGCAGTAAATATCTTTAATTATATATCTGCATGTGCGGCAATGGATGCAGCCGAAGAAATCGGAAGGGATATTATTATCCAGACTTCGACAGGAACAGTGAGGGAATTTGGGGCAGGCCGTTTATTTGCGATGATCAATTTGTTGAGAGAGGGAAGAAATATAGACGTAGCATTGCATTTGGACCATTGTACCGATAAAGAACTGGGAAAAGAATGCGTTTTAGCAGGATGGGATGCTATCATGATGGATTTCTCCGCGAAGCCATTGGCGGAAAATATACGTGATACAAAAGAAATGAGGATGTTTGCCCACGAACATAATGTGGCAATTGAAGGGGAAGTCGGGGTGATTTGTGGTGTGGAGGAAGATATTGCAAGTGCTGTCGCTGTAGGTGCGGGTTATGAAGAAACTATGAAATTTATCAAAGAGAGCGGTGTAGATGCCATTGCTCCCGCCATTGGAACAGCTCATGGTGTGTATACTGGTGAGCCGGTACTTAACTTTGACCTGGTAGAGCAGCTTGGGAAAGAGAAAACGCCCATTGTGATTCATGGAGGTTCAGGTTTATCTGCGAAAACTTTCCGCCGATTGATTAAGCTTGGGGGCAGAAAAATCAACATATCTACCCTGGTCAAGCAGGCGTATCTGGATACGGTTCATGAACTGGTGCTTTCCGGGGAGAAACTTTCTCCAATCAGTTTCGACAATCGTGTTTATACCGCGGTCAAGGAAGAAATCAAAAAACATTTACTGGTGTTTGGACAGCTGAAAGAAGAATTTTAAAAAGTGAGGGTACTATGAGATATGTGTATGAATGTGATCTCCATGGACATACCAATCGTTCCGATGGCAACGATACGCCGAAAGAATTTATTGATCATGCCATAGAGCGTGGTGTTAAGGTTGCCGCAATAACGGATCACGATGTGATACCTCCGATGTATGTCGATACAGAATACGGACAGGAAGAGATCTGTACCTATGCGAAAAGGAAGGGTCTGATCCTCCTGAAAGGTATTGAGATATCCGCAGAAACCTGTGTGGATGATTTGCATCTGGTATGCTTTGGGTGTGATTGGAATGTGGATTATTTTGCCGATTTGGATCAGTTTACCATTAAAAGTAAAGTGAATAGTTATCAGAAGCTGATATCCGCTTTACGCGATATTGGTATGGATATTACCTGGGAAGAAGTCTTAGAAAACGGAGGACATCCCGTTATGGAGAACTATGTGCAGAAGAAGATGATTTTTGAGCTGATGGTAAGAAAAGGATATGCGGATAGCTGGAGTGCCGCGAAGCTTTTTGTGAAGACAATGCCAAATCTGAATATTCGTCGGGAGAAGCCTTCTGCATTGGAGGTTATTCATCAGGTGCATGCATCTGGAGGCATTGCGATCATGGCACATCCATATTTGGTGAAAGGAAAAGTGATATTTCAAGGTATTCATATGAGCAGGGAAGATATGATCGATATATTGATTGAACATGGTCTGGATGGTATTGAAGCTGCGTATACGTATGATAAGACCAGCTATGGAGGTACCTGCAAGCCGGAGGAAATTGAGGAGAAAATTGTTAAGCGATATGCGGTGCGAGATTTCATCATATCTGGCGGTTCCGATTATCATAATGATGGAAAAAAGGGCGTGGAGAACCCAAGAGATATTGGTGATCGGGGAATATCTTTTGAACAGTTTTGTTGTTATGATGTGTTAAAAAGAATCGCTGATATAGGATAAAACAAAAAAATAAAAGAGCGGGGGCACTCCCGCTTTTGTAAAATTCATACTTGTATATATAAGTATTGACATGAATAGATAAAAGTGCTATTATCAAAATACAAACATGTATATACAAGGAGTACGCTGAAAAAAACAGGAGGAAATTTATGTGTACAGTTAACTATGGTGAAAAAGGAGAAGGCAAATCAGGCATAAATTATACGCTTTTTTCTCTGGGTGCAGCTGCTGCCAGGGGAGAAGAAAGTATGGTTCAAAGAGTAACCAATCTTCAGATGGATGCAAAAGATTATGACCGTCTGCAGGGCAAAATAGATTACATTACAACATCTGCAAGATTTAAAAATGTAATCAAAACATTTGATGTGCCGGAAGGAGAAATACCGGCTGGTTTCCGTGTAGAGACGACTCTGACAGGAGATTGTGCAATCAGTATGGATCTGGTACGTGATATCTCCTATGACAAGAATGGAATGAAACGCCCAACAGGTATGATCTTCTCCGCAGATTCGGCTAATCCTTACGAGATTGAACCTATCTCACCGCTTCTTGGCAATCTGACCTGCAATCCGGGCATTGTGTATGATTTATTCCTCAATAATCCCGACGCAAATATTGGTGGTAAGTTCAAAACCCGTGAAGAAGTCATGAAAGAGATCGGCTGCATCCTGGGACCAGGCTGCGATATTTCTGTGGAACTAAATAATCCATTTGAAAGAGACTTTAATAAGATACTGGAAGAATGTGAAGAATTCAAAGAATTGTTAAGTGAATACCGCCTTGTGGTTAAGGTGCCTCATACCGGTCCGGTTACGGCAGATAATGTACACCAGCTGATGAAAGGAGATAAAAGGTTTGACATACGCTATGACACCTGCAGTACAGCTTCTGCATTTGCAAGCCACAATCTGGCATTGAAGCTGCGTGACCATGGATACCGGGTGAACTATACATTGATGTTTGAACCATATCAAACTGCATTGGCACTGCAGGCAAAGCCGTATTTTATTAATAGTTTCATTCGTCACCGGATGAAACAGTCTGCGATGTTTAAAAAACTGACAGCAAGCTATGATGCAACAAAAGAGGAGCGATATCTCATGGAGCTTCGTGAATTTATGTTGGCGAATGACTATCTGGCTTCCAGTGAGACAGAGGCAGAGTTGGGATGGTGTTATGGTAAGGCAAAGGATATTATCAGATATCGTCATTATAATGATGAAGCAGGTTCTGATGGACTGGATGGCGTACGTCATAATCTGCGATTGTTAAGACAGTCCAATCTGCGAGATACCCGTTTGATTTTATGCTCCATGGAAGGTGACTGTAATTATCCGGATATTGACAGACTGATGGCCGATCCGGAATACCAGGATGTGGTCGATCGTGTCGTTATCACCGCAGAACCAGGATATCTGGCCAGATTCACAAGTGCCAATCTGGTGGTAGGTTATCAGCGTCGTTTTATGAATGCAGTGAATAATGATCCAAATGTTGGAAAGAGAGGATGATCATCTATGAAGATCGCTATTGGATGTGATCCCAATGCAGGAGCGCTGAAACATATTTTAATAAAACATGTCAGTGCACTGGGGCATGAAGTGACTGATTTTGGAAGCGATGATCCGGTATATGCCAATGTTGCAATAAAAGTGGGAGAAGCGGTTGCCCAGGGACGTTATCACAGAGGCATATTGATCTGCGGAACCGGTATCGGGGTATCCATTGCCGCCAATAAAGTGCAAGGGGTAACCTGTGCCCTTGTGACAAATATCTATCAGGCACAGAGAGCCCAGCTGTCGAATAATGCAAGAGTCATGGCATTAGGATCCCAGGTTACCGGCGCAGAGCTTGCTAAGGCATTAGTGACAGAATATTTGTCCAACGAATTTAATTCAAACTCCAGATCTACGATTAAGATTGCAAGAATTGATGAATATGAAAAAAGGAGAGAGTGAGGGAAGCTATGGATTGTCATGAATTAAAACAGATAGCGGCTAAATGCCGTCTGAATGCTCTGCGGATGATAAGAGCTTCTGGTCACGGACATATGGGCGGAGCTTTTTCTTGTATGGATATCGTTACAGCCTTGTATTATGCAGAGATGAATTGTGATCCGGCTGATCCTTACAAAGCAGACCGGGACCGGCTGATCCTTTCAGCAGGACATAAATGTCTGGCACAGTATTCTGTTTTGGCAGAAAAGGGATATTTTACCAAGAAATATCTGGATACATATGGTGCGCTGGGGACTAAATTGCCTGGTCATCCCGACATGCATAAGCTGCCAGGTATCGAGGCCAATACCGGGGCATTGGGACATGGTCTGGCAATTGCACTGGGGATGGCGATGGGCATCCGTCTGGACAAAACGGATGCCAGAGTTTATGTGGTCATGGGCGATGGAGAGTTGGCAGAAGGCTCCAATTGGGAGGCTGTAGCGGCGGCAGCTCACCATAAGCTGACTAATTTGTGCGTATTTGTAGATTTTAATGGTTTACAAATTAGTGGCAGAGTACAGGATGTGATGGATTTTACGCCAATTGAGAAGCGTTTTGCTTCGTTTGGATGGAACGTAATCACGATTGACGGGAATGATATGAAGCAGATTCTTGCCGCACTGGAATCTGCCAGAAAAATGCAGCAAAAACCGACGGTGATCGTTGCAAATACAATTAAGGCAAAGGGGGTGCCGTTTGCCGAAGATAAAGCAGCATATCATTTCTGGTCACCGGATGAAGAGGAGCTGGCACAGGCAGAAATGTTTATAAAAGCAGAAGCCGGATTACAGGAGGATAAATGAAATGATTGGTAATTATGAAGATCCACGTAAGACATTTGGTGCAGCGGTATGCCAGGTGGGATTTGATGATGAACGAATTGTTCTTTTGTCTGCGGATAGTGGAAAAAGTTCCGGATTCGGTCCGTTTATAGAAAAATGTCCAGAGCGATATTTTGAATTCGGCATTATGGAGCAGACCATGACGGGGGCAGCCTCCGGTCTGGCCACCACTGGTAAGATACCGGTGATTTGTGCCATCGCTCCTTTCGTTACTGCACGGAATTATGAGATGTTTCGCAATGATGTGGGCTATATGAGACAAAATGTGAAAATAGTCGGTCGAAATGGTGGAATTACTTATTCGGATTTAGGTTCTACCCATCATTCGCTGGATGATTTTGCATTGGCGGGTATGATTCCTGGTGTAGTTGTACTGTTTCCGCAGGATCCCAATGAGATTCGGGAGGCAGTAAAGGCCATGCTTGAACATAAAGGTCCTGTATATATGCGGATAGGTAATGCCAAACAGGAGAATCTATTTGATGGTGGGTTTGAAATCGGCAAGGCGCGTCTGATTTGTCAGGGAAAAGATGTTACGCTGGTAACCACTGGAAGCACTACCGCAGAAGCTATGAAGGCATGCAAGAGTCTGAAAACAAGGGGAATTTTTGTGGAGCATTTGGGCATTGCTACGATTGTACCTTTGGATGAAAAGGCTATCCTGGAATCAGCAGCAAAAACTGGTTTGGTGGTGGTTGCAGAGGAGCATTATGAAGCAGGAGGACTGGGAAGCAGAGTTGCAGAGCTGTTAGCTTGCAACGGCTGTTCTGCCAGAATCATAAGGCTTGCAATCCCACATGATTATGCGATTTCCGGTCCATATGATGAAGTGATGGCATATTATGGATTGGATGCAAAAGGGATTGAAAATGGCATTAAAAGAAAGATATTGACATTTTGAATGCGTAATGGTATAGTGATGTTAGTACTTGTGTATACATGAGCAACAAAGTGGAACAGGAGGGGTTTAATATGAGCAATTCAGACATCAGAAACATGAGCAAACATGATCTGGGACAGTTCTTTGAGTGTTCCCACGTAAGCTTCAATCCAAAGGAAAAGATCATTGAGAACTGTAACAATGCAATTAAGTACAACCTTGCCGGTGTATATTGCAATCCTTACGAGGTTCCGATCGTAAAACCGATTATTGAGGGAACGGGATTATTCCTTGGTATGAGTTTTGCGTTCCCGAGAGGAATCGATCTTCCGGATGTAAAAGCATACAATGCACTGAGAATTCAGGAACTTGGCGTAACGAATATTGACTTTGTCATGAACTATCGCGCAGCGAAAGAAGGCAACTGGGATATCGTGGAGGAAGAAGTAGAAAAGGTAAGAAATGCAGTACCGGAAGCAATATTAAAGATGATTGTTGAGTGCTGTGAACTAAATGATGAGCAGCTGATAAAGGCTGTACAGATTGGTGTGAAGAATAAAGTGGATTTCATCAAATCCAACACCGGCCAGTTGAAGGGACCATCGTTCCATCAGGTAAAACTGATCCATTCGCTGGTAAAAAATACCGGTGTATTATTAAAAGTATCAGGAGTTCAGGTTCCTAAGCCACAGAATGCCTTCATCTATATTCTTGCCGGTGCAAGAAGAATCGGTTCCCAGAACCCATTTGAGATGTTAGATGGCATTGATGAATTGCGAGAGGCGGGTATTTTTTAGGAAGGAAATGGGAAGGTATTTTATATGAGTAAATATTTAGTGGGTATCGACGAAGGGACATCAGGGTGCAAGACTTGTGTATTTGATCTGGAAGGCAATATTTTGGGGATGTCTTACAGGGAATATCCATGTATTTATCCGAAACCCGGGTATGTAGAGCAAAAGGTAGAAGATGTATTACCCCAATTATTTGCAACCTGTAAGGATGCCATTGAAAAATCACAGATTAATGCAGATGATATTGTGGCTATGGGGTTATCAAGCATTTCTAATTCCTTTTGTTTGTTAGATGAAAACGAAGAGATTATTCATGATTTTGTGGTATGGAATGATATACGGGTTACAAGTGAGCAGCTCGACCAGTTGAAAGAGGCATTTACTCCGGAAGAGCATTATCATCAGGTGGGCAGACCGATCACAACAGCCAACGCAAGTATTGCAAAGCTCATATGGTTTCGCAACTATAAACCGGAAGTATTAGAGAAAACAGCAAGAATCTGCTGTACACAGGATTATTATCTGAAACAGTTTGGCGCAGATGATTATTATGTGGATGATACTTCTGCTTCCAGAATGGCTGCTTCCAGCATCCATACACATCAGTGGTCGGAGGAACATTTGCGGCTTGCAGGAGTAGAACATGTAAAGTTTCCGGAAATCATTGCTGAGCCAGGAAAAATAGTGGGAACCATCAAAGAGGATATTTCTGAAAAAACAGGTCTTCCTGTAGGGTGCAAGATCTGTCTGGGGGCCATTGATCAGAACTGCAGTACGTTTGGTGGAGGTCTGGTTGAAAGTGGTTCTGCGGTTATGGTAATTGGAACCTTTGGAAGCTGCTTTATTGCTTCCGACCAGCCGGCATATGATGTTAATATGAAATTGGTGGTCAAGGAAAATCACGGTATGGGAAACTATACGGTAGAGGGCATGTCCAGTGCAGCCGGTTCTGCTTTCCGGTGGTACCGCGATGTTTGCTGCCAAAAAGAAATATCGGATGCAAAAGAAACAGGAAAAGATGCATATGATCTCATCGTAGATGGTGCGAAAACATCTCCAATCGGTTCCAACGGTGTATTTTTTCTTCCATATCTCCAGGGAGTGTCTGCGAAACAGGATTATAATGCCCGGGGAACGTTTCTTGGGATGACATTGGGGAGCTGTCATAATGATATCAGCCGTGCGGTTCTGGAAGGAATCTGTTTTGAAATGTTGGATATTGTGGATGCGGAACGTGCAGCTGGCATTCCCCTCTCCAGTATACGGCTTGTAGGGGGTGCGTCTAAAAACGATTATTGGTGCCAGATGTTTGCAGATATTATGCAGGTCCCCATTGAAGTGGTGAAGTCAGATGAGGCGGGCTGCCTTGGTGCAGCTATGTATGCCGGCATCGCCTGTGGTATCTATGATTCTTGCTTGGATGCAGTACGGAAAGTGGTTTCCGTAGTCAAAGTGTTTGCCCCTGATACGGAAAAGGCAGAACGTTATCAGAACGTATTTGCAGCCTGGAAAAAAGCTTATGTTGCATTGAAGGACCGTTTTTACTAGACTAAGAAGGGAATGTGGATGAAATGGAAAAAACAAATAAGAAAAGTAGAGTAGAGAAAATAAGTGATTTCTTTGAATTTGTTATGCCGGATGCCATAACAATTGCAATTATCCTTTTAATTATTGTTATGTTCCTTGCAATTGCATTAACCGGAGCACCACTTATTAAATCTACAGATACGCAGCTAAGTATTGTGGACTCTGTTGGAACAAACTTTTGGCGGCTGCTGGCATTTGCAATGCAGATGTGTCTGGCATCTGTTCTGGGTACAGTTGTTGCAAAATCCCCGCCGGCAAATAAAGTTTTGGGGCAAGCCTGCCGTATTCCTAAAAGTGTATTGGGATGTTATATTTTCGTTTGTGTAAGCGGTGCGGTTTTGACATGGTGCCACTGGGCAGTAGGCTGGTTTGGCGTTCTTATCATCGCCAGGCAGGTTATGGTACAAGCTCATAAAAAAGGACTGAAGATCCATACTCCACATATGGTTGCGACTGCGTTTATCATCTGCCTTACTACCGGTCAGGGACCGTCGGCCAGCCAGATTGCATTTGCTGCAACACCAGGATATCTGAAATCCCTGGTTGACGCCGGAACTGCAGCAAATCTAAAGGAATTCTATTCGGTCATTGAAGTGGCTGGTACCCTAAAGGCTATTCTGACCCAGATTGTAGGAGCAATCCTTGTATTTGTGCTTCTCTATAAGATGAAACCAAAGGATGATGCCCCATTCTTTGATGGAATGACGGAAGAGAGACTGAATCTTTATAGCCAAACACCGGATTTGACTGTGGATAAGTCTACGATAGCCAAGAGATTGTCAAACAGTCTGATTATTGGCTGGTTTCTGGGTATCCTGCTGCTGATTTTTTCGGTAAAGAACCTTATGATAAACGGCTTCTCCGGATTTGGAATCAATGAGTTTAACATGCTTTTGTTTGGCCTGTCATTAATTTTATGTGTACGGCCGAGAATTTTTGGTGAATTGTTTAGGGATTCAGTAATGAGTGTTTGGGGTTTTATCGTACAGTTCCCATTGTATGCAGCCATTTTTGGCGTCATGACTGGTACCGGGCTGGACGGTGTCATTTCCAACGCGTTTCTGTCCATCGCCACTGCTGCCACATGGCCAAGTATTGCGTTCGTATACAGTGCATTCCTGAATATTTTTGTTCCGTCCGGCGGATCAAAGTTCATCATTGAAGCACCTTATATTATTCCAATTACGGTGCAATTGAAGGTTCCATTGGACACCATTCTGCTGTCATATGGATTCGGAGATAACTGTACGAACATGTTGACTCCATTTTGGTGGATTGCACCGTGTGGTATCTGTAAGATCGACTATCACAAAGTTATGCCATACGCAGTAGTCGCCTGTCTGGTAAGCTTTATTTACTTTACCCTGGTACTGTTCCTGTGGTAATTGAAAACTAAACTATAAATATACTTAGAAACCCAGGACGGATATGCATTTTATATTCGTCCTGAAGTACTATCTGGAAATATTGTAAATGCAGATTGGAGGTCATTATAATGCGTTTCATAAAGCTGTTTTGGAAAAGAGCATTTGATTACAAAGGAGTTATTTCAAGAAAAGATTTTTTCTTAACGATGGCAGTAAATATGATTACATTTATCTTGATTAATCTGACAGCATTACTGTTTGCATGGGGAGATGCGGGAAATGAAGGACTTTTGCTGACCTTGGGAAGAATGGTTGCATATGTGGGCGTAGCGTACATTATTTTACAAATAGTTCCTTTGTGTTCGATGGTGATCCGGCGTCTGCATGATCATAATGGAAAATGGTGGTATATTTTGCTGGGAGTAAATCCTGTCGGCTTAGTGGCTTTGATTGCTCTTCTTTGCCTGGGCACTGTAAAGGAAAATAACAGGTGGAGAGAGGACGATATCCGGCGGGGCTATCTTCTGCAATAGAAATGAGGAGGTTATCATGGCAAAAGAATTAAATGGTATTAAAATACCGGATTTTGATCTGACAGAAAAGGTAGCAATTGTTACCGGCGGTACGAAAGGGCTTGGTCTTGCGATTACCACAACATTGGCAAGCTATGGGGTAAGAGTTGTCGTTGCAAGCCGTACGGAAGCAGATTGTATCCGTGTTACAGAGGCGCTTAATAAAGAGGGATGTGAGACATTTCCCTGGCCTGCCGATGTCACAAATATAGATAGCATCTATAAGCTGGTGAATGCAACGGTAGAAAAGTATGGAAAAGTAGATATCCTGGTAAATAATGCAGGCAGTGCAGTAACAAAAATGGCGTTGGATATGACAGAGAAGGATTGGGATTACGTTATGAATCTGGACCTGAAGGCTTGTGTATTCTGCTCACAGGCAGTGGTAAAGCAGATGATAAAGCAGAAGACCGGAGGCAGGATTATCAATATTTCTTCCATGGATGGATTGGTTGGAGCAAAAGCCATCTCCAGCTATTGTGCGGCCAAGGGAGGACTCATTAATGTCACAAAAGCTTTGGCTTTGGAATGGGGACGCGATAACATCACTGTGAACTGTATTTGTCCGGGATATTTTAAGACAGAGATCAATGCCGATATGTTTGAAAATGAGAAATGGATAAAATCAATTACCGATGCAACAGCAATGAGAAGAGTTTGCGAACTGGAAGAGATTACCTCTGCCATCGTGTATTTATGTTCGGATTATTCAGGCTATACCACAGGAACCTATATCTTGATGGATGGAGGTACCACAGCAAAATAAACCGGAGGAGAGATCTATGGATATGACGTATAAAAAAAAGAGTGACAAAAGGATGTCTCTCAAAGAGGCAGTGAAGCAATTTGTGCTGGCGGGGGGGAGCGTTGCATTTTCCGGAATGGCTGGAGAACAATGTGTCGCACCTGCTCATGAGATTATTCGCCAAAAGATTGGCGGGCTTACTTTAATCGGTGACAGTCCCTGTGATCCGGGAGATTTAATGGCAGGAGCAGGTCTGATTGACAGAATGGAAATAGCATGGTGTGGTTACGCAGTGGCGGGCATGGGGCCAAACTTTCGAAGAGCTTATGAGAAAAAAATCCCCAAGGGCATCAAAATCAATGACCACTCTAACTTTGGAATGGGGCTTAGATACATGGCTGGTGCCATGGGTGTGCCATTTATGCCGACAAAATCTTTTTTAGGATCCGATTTGCTTACTTATAATGAGGATATCAAGGTAATGGATGATCCATTCGGTTCGGGGCCCATTGCTCTTGTTCCAGCCATCTGCCCAGATGTGGCATTTGTCCATTGTACCCGTGCAGATAAGCATGGTAATGCCCAGATTTTTGGATTCAGCGCCAATGCAGAGAACCTGGCACGTTGTGCAGCATATACGGTGATCACTTGCGAGAAGCTGGTTTCAACGGAAGAAATCCGTGAGACTGCCAATCTGACAATTATTCCCCAGTATACAGTAGATGCTGTTGTGGAAGTACCCTTCGGGAGTCATCCGTGGAACTATCCTTACTTATATCAATATGACATGCCATTCCATATGGATATGCAAAAAATCTTTAAAACAAGGGAAGGCTTTCTGGAGTGGCTGCATGAATGGATCTACGGAGTAGATGAGTGGGAAGGCTACCTGCAGAAGGTTGGCTATGACAGATTATTTAAGCTGGCAGATCTGGAACGCAAATTCCAGAAGGTACCTTATTAATGAGAAGGAGGAATCAGAGATGGCAGACTGGACATTATCAGACTTAATGATTGTTGCCTCCGCCAGAGAAATCAAGGACGGCGATGTGATTTTCGCTGGCGTGGGGAAACCGGTTTTGAGCGCATTATTGGCAAAGCTTACTTTTGCACCAAATGCAGTGATTTGTACGGAATCCGGTTCCATTGGCTCGGTGCCTGACCGACTGATGCTTGGAATCGGGGATAATGCAGGTGTGGAGCATGCATTCTGCTGTACATCCCTCTGGCGGTTATTTGCAGATCAGCAGAAAGGTTATGTGGATATAGGTATGGTTGGAGGTGCCCAGGTCGATAAATATGGGAACTTGAATTCTACAGAGATATTTGACCCAAAGATTCGTTTCACTGGCTCTGGGGGAGCCAATGATATTGCCAGCAGTGCGTTGCGGACAGTAATCTCTATGCCCCTTGGTCCAGGCAAATTTGTGGACAAGATTGATTATTGTACTTCGCCAGGATGGCTGGAGGGCGGTGACAGCAGAACGAAGGCTGGATTGACACAGGGGGGACCCTCCGCTGTCATTACCGATAAATGTATCTTTCGCTTTCGGGAAGACACTCATGAAATGTATCTTGCCAGTATTCATCCAGGTGTAACGGCAGAAGCTGTTAAAGCACTGATCCCCTGGGAGCTGAAGGTGACAAACGATCTTGGTGAGACACCAGTACCAACGGAAGCGGAATGTGCACTGATACAGCATTTGGATCCGGGACAATATTATACCGGAACTGGTCTGGGAAGCATGACATTTGAAAGCTATGTGGAATTGATGGAACAGTTTTATGAAATGAAGTTGGCAAAGGAGCGCTGACAACTCTATGCTTATGGAAGGAAAGGATTGGAAATGATATGAAAACAGGGAAGGAATATAAAGATAGTTTAAGTACAAGAGATATCAAGGTTTATTTTAAAGGAGAGCTGCTGGACAGCAGGGAAGTTATTGATAATCCTTATATGAAAGGGCATGTGAACTCTGCGGCGATGACCTATGATCTGGCCATGGATCCCCAATACGAAGATTTAATGACTGTCACTTCCCATTTGACAGGGAAGAAGATTAACCGGTTTACCCATATCCACCAGAGTACCGAAGATCTGATTAAGAAGGTTAAAATGCTCCGTATGATCTCCCAGAAAACCGGCACCTGCTATCAGCGTTGTGTAGGCTTTGATGCAGCCAATGCACTCTATAGCGTAACCTATGAGATGGATCAAAAGCTGGGCACCAATTATCATGATAGATTTGTGAATTACCTGAAACGCTGGCAGGAAGAAGATCTTATGATTGCCGGGGCGATGACAGACCCCAAAGGTGACAGAGGCCTGCGACCTCACGGGCAGCCAGATCCGGATATGTTTGTCCATGTTGTCAGCAAAGATGACCGTGGAATTGTTGTTCGGGGAGCGAAGATGCATATGACTGGTATGATAAATTCCCATGAGATGATTCTGATGCCTACCACCGGTATGGGAGAAGACGAAATGGCATATGCAGTTTCCTGTGCTATCCCGGTGGATGCACCCGGTGTGTTCCATATCTTTGGCCGTCAGACCAACGATGACCGTAAGTCAGAGGGAGAGATTGATCAGGGAAATGCACAGTTTGGTGTTGTTGGGGGTGAGTGTCTGACTATACTAGAGGATGTATTCGTGCCTTGGGAACATGTTTTTATGTGTGGTGAATATCAGTATTCCGGAATGTTAGTAGAACGTTTTGCCTGTTATCACCGCCAGAATTATGGTGGATGTAAAGCCGGTGTGTCTGATATCGTAACCGGTGCCGCCGCCGTTGTAGCAGATATGAGTGGTTACGGCAGGGCAAGCCATATCAAAGATAAGCTGAATCAGATGATGCATCTGACAGAAACCTTATATTGTTGTGCCATCGCTTGTTCGGCAGAAGGCAAACCAACTGCTTCCGGCAATTATTATGTGGATGCATTACTTGCAAATGTAGATAAACATAACGTGACATCCATGATTTATGAGATTGACCGCCTGGCTCAGGATGTGGGCGGCGGAATACTGGCAACGCTTCCATCGGAAGCTGATTTTCGTGATCCGGTGATCGGAAAATATATTGAGAAGTATGTAAAGGGAGTTGAAGGAGTATCTACCGAAGACCGTATGCGTATGCTCCGTCTCCTTGAGGTCATGACTGGCGGTGTGGCATTGGTGGAATCTATGCATGGTGCGGGATCTCCACAGGCACAAAAGGTAATGTATGCGAAGCTTTCCGGTCTGGCCGGGAAGAAGGCAGCTGCTATGAAAATTGCGGGTGTCGACCCGGAAAAATATGCAAAGTTCAAATAGTGTAAAACAGGTCAAAAAATTATAAAAAACTAATAAAAAAATTGAATTTACTGAAAATATAATTACTGTTAGAATCATTGTATGAAAGGAATAGTGATATAAATAAAAATGAAATGGAGGGCTACTATGAAAAAAATGAAGAAATGGGCTGGCGGTTTTATGGCAGTTGTATTGACAGCCGGCATGTTGTCTGGATGCACGGGTGGGAGCGGAAAAGGCAGCGAACAAACCAATCAGGCTACTCAGACGGGGAATACTGTCACGGAGTCAACCGGAACAAATGGGGAGAAGATCACGATTGGATGGGCAATGGCATATTTTGATCATCCGGTCTACCAGTTGTTGATGCAGGGTGCACAGGAAGTGGCGGGCAGCCTCGATAATTGCGAACTGATTTTTGCAGACGGCAAAAACGACGCCACCACCCAGGCATCACAGATCGATACATTTATCGCCCAAGGGGTAGATGCAATCATTCTGACAGCGGCGGTTTCCGATCCTATGCTGCCTTCAATCAAGAAAATCAATGATGCAGGAATCCCCCTTATCATCGTAGACAGGAGGATCTTAAAACAAGGACAGGATGTGAAATGGGAATGCTATGTGACCTGGGATATGGTTTTATCGGGAACGCAGGGGGCGGAACAGACCATCGAAGCACTTGGCGGTCCCGGAAGTGCTGGCGGCAAGGTGGTTGTGGTTGAAGGGACAGCTGGTGCCGGTTCGACGATTGACAGGGGCGGAGCCTATTATTCAAAGCTTGAGGAAGAACCCGGCATTGAAGTCATCTATAAAGTGGACGGTGATTTTGACCGGACTAAGGGAATGGAGGTAACCGAAACCATTCTTCAGAGATATCCCAATAAAGGTGATTTTGATGTGATCTATTATATGAATGATGAGATGGCGCTGGGCGGACTCCAGGCTATTGAAGGGGCAGGTCGAATGGGCGAATTTCAGGTTATCAGCGTGGACGGGGAGAAGGAAGCCCTGGATGCGGTCAGAGCCGGAAAAATCAATTACGAGGTAATGTTTAAGCCGGATGAGCAGGCCGTTGCGGTGGAGATTGTATACCAGTTAGCTAAGGGTGAGAAGGTTGATTACAGTGCAATTGAATACAAGGGAGCGTCGATCGAAGTGACGGAGACGGACGATGGGTTCATTTGGGTAAGACCAACTTGTTACAAGATTGACAGCACAAATTGCAATGAACCTGAGTTTTTAGGCTGGTAATGTTAAGGAGAATGAAAGATGCAGACATCAGTAAAAGAACCGTTTCATTTTCAGATATATCAAAAACCGATACGCACGGAACGGATCGACAGATTATATGAATATGTAGGGGCTTCCAAGGTGGGCATGTGTATGGAGCGAGGGAGGATTATCACTAACATCTATAAGGAAAATCGTTCGCTTCCGCCGATTTTGCTGCGAGCCAAAGCCTTGGCGGAAATTTTGGCACAGATGTCCATCTACATTCTGCCAGGCAGTCTGCTGGTGGGAAATCAGGCCAGCAAACCCAACTATGCCCCCTTGTTTCCGGAATATGCCGTGGATTTTCTGGAGGAGGAATTTGTCAACGGTAATCCCTATTATCCTGACGAGCGTCCCGCTGACAATATTGAATACCAACGCAGTGATATACCAGAATTAAGGGAGATGATCGGGTTCTGGATGGGCAATACCCACAAGGACCGATTGTATGCAAATCTGCCGAAAGAAGCTATCTCCGCACAGGACGACGTGGGTACCGTCAATATTGTCAACTTCATGCATGGCGGCTGTGGTCATCTGACTCCGCCGTGGCCGTGGCTGTTCCGGCATGGGTTGGGAGAGATCATTCGGATTTGCGAGGAGCATATTGGCGGATTAGAACGATGGACCATTGAAGGGATTGAGAAAAATCATTTTTACCAGTCGGCAATTACTGTCTGCCAGGCCCTGATCGCATATGCAGGGCGATATGCTGAGCTGGCAGAACGGATGGCAGAGCAGGAGGAGGATAAGAAACGGATCGCCGAGCTTCGGGAACTGGCCAGAATCTGTCGCAGAGTTCCGGAAAAACCGGCCGAAACTTTCCACGAGGCGCTGCAGTTTATGACCTTTGTGCAATTCGGCATTCAGATCGAGGATAATGCCCAGGGCATTAGTCCGGGTCGTTTTGACCAGGTCATGATATCTTATTACAACAACGATATTGCGGACGGGTGCCTGACGAGAGACAGTGCTTCTGAACTGATTCAGAATTTCTTTGTGTTGTTGTCCACCGTCGAGCGGATGAGATCTTGGGAGGATACGGCTTACTTCAGGGGCAAGCCAATTTTCCAGAACCTGACCACCGGCGGAATTGATCCGCAGACCGGCAAAGATGCTACCAATGAACTTTCGTACATCATCATGGACTGTATCGCCAATACAAGGACCCTGCAGCCATCCCATTATGTCAGATGGCATAAGGATACGCCGGCAGAATTTAAATTAAAAATTGCGGAAACGATCCGGCTGGGCACAGGATTCCCGGCGGTTGCCAATGATGAGCTTTACATACCGGCAATGATGAACCGTGGATACAGCCAGGAGGATGCTTCTGATTACTGCATTGTAGGCTGTGCGGAGCCGGGAGTGGCGGGTCTTAGAGGCGGACGTACCGGTGCGGCCTGGTTTTGTCTCGCCAAAATCCTCGAAGTAAGCCTGTATAACGGAACAGATCCCAGAAGCGGCATTACGCTGCACCGCAACAAAAGCGGCAAGGATCTGGAAGATTTCGAAAGCTTTGAAGAGGTCTGGGAGGCTTTTGCGGATCAGATGAAATATTATGCCATGATCCATGCGGTTATGGACAATACCACCGACTGGCTGTGGGAAGAGTATATGGAAGAGCCGCTGACCTCGGTAATGGGATGTACCCTTACGGTGTTGGAGCGGGGCAAGTCCATCAAGCGGGGCGGCGCTAAATATGATTTTACCGGCAACGAGACGATCGGCACGGCCAATACCGGCAACAGCCTGTATGCCATCAAAAAGCTTGTTTTTGATGATAAACTTATCACCGGAAAACAGCTAAAGCATGCACTGTTGACTGATTTTTCGGATACCGCCACCACGCCTGCCGGACCACAGATTCAGCAGATGTGCCTGAATGTACCAAAGTACGGAAACGATCTGGAGGAAGTGGATCTGCTGACAAGCAAGGTGCTGGAAGCAGTCTGCGAGGAGCTTCCCAAATATAAAAATACCCGGCATGGCAGAGGTCCCATCGGTGGCATATTCCAGGCATCGACCACCACCGTATCTGCCAATACGCCATTCGGTATGCTGACCGGTTCACTGCCGGACGGACGGGCAGCGGGGATGTCGCTGTCTGACGGACAGTCACCGATGCGGGGAACCGACATCAAGGGACCTACGGCAGCGGTAAAATCGGTTGCGCGATGTAAAAACATGATCCTCTCAGAAGGATCACTCTACAATATGAAACTGCTGCCCCAAGATTTAAGAGATTAAAGGAATGGAGGGACTGTTTTGGAACAAAATACCGGACTCAACCGCCTTGTCAATCTGATCGATTATTATTTTTCACTGGGCGGGATGCAGATACAGTTTAATGTAGTCAGCCGGGATACCCTGCTGCAGGCGCAGGCAGATCCGGCCAAATATCAGAACCTGATTGTCCGCGTGGCTGGCTATTCCGCCTACTTTGTGAATCTGGAAAAGAAGGTGCAGCAGGATATTATGGAACGGACAGAAGAGCGGATCTAGTCTGCCAAATGAAAATGCCGGCATATTGCCGGTATTTTTTGCACTTTTTTCCGGAGAGACAAGATAGACTACCAGGGAGGAAAGAAACCATAATGATCAGAGAACAGGAAGGAATGATATTTGACATCCAGCGGTGGAGCCTTCACGACGGACCGGGAATCAGGACCAACGTATTTTTAAAAGGCTGTCCGCTGACCTGTCTGTGGTGCAGCAACCCGGAATCCCAGAGTCACAGCAGGGAGCTGGCTTTTTTCAGGGACAAGTGTATCGGATGCGGAACTTGTATCAATCAATGCCCACAGCAGGCAATCACCAAGGGGGCGGATGGTCTGGCAGTTAATTTTCACTTATGCCGCACCTTCTGCGGTACAAATAAACTGGCAGAGCAAAGTTTTTCCTGCTCCCGGACCTGCTATGCGAGAGCGCTTGATATCATGGGGCGAAAAGTGACTGCTGGGGAAGTGATGAAAGAGGTTTTAAGCGATAAACCGATCTATGAAAGCAGCGGCGGCGGTATCACAATAACTGGCGGGGAGCCGTTTGCCCAGCCTGAGTTTTTGCTTGCGTTGCTGCGGCTGGCTCGGGAAGAAGGTCTTCACACGGTAATTGAAAGCTGTCTATATGCGGCATGGGAGGCCATCGCGCCCTGTCTGCCCGATCTGGATTATCTGTATCTGGACTTGAAAATTCTGGATGAGGACAAGCATAAGCGATTGACAGGTATGAGCAATAAAAAGATTCTTGAAAACATCAGGAAGATTTACGATTATTCCGGCAGTAAGGAGCTTACTCTGGTGGTTCGCACTCCTGTGATTCCCGGTATTAATGACACGTCAAAAGAAATCGGAGCAATGGCAGACTGGATTACCAGATATTTGCCAGGGGTAACGGAATATGAGCTGCTTCCTTACCACCGGCTAGGCAGGGGAAAATATGCGAATATCGGAAAGACTTATTGTTTGTCCGCATTATCGCCACCTCAGGAAGTAGTCATGGAAGAGCTGAAAGCGGTGGTTTCACAGCGAGGATTGAAGACAAAATGAACAGGAAAGGTGGATTGCTGATGACGGAAAAAAGCTATCTGTATATGCATAACATTTGCAAATCCTTCCCGGGTGTCAAGGCCTTATCAGGAGTAAATCTGGAAGTGAAGGCGGGAGAGGTACATGCACTGTTGGGGGAAAATGGGGCGGGGAAATCTACCCTCCTAAAAATATTGGCAGGCGCTTATTCAAAAGATGAGGGTGAGATCTACATTGATGGAAAACAGATTGGCGAACTTACACCAAAGCTGGCCGAAGAGCTGGGAATATCCATTATCTATCAGGAGTTCAGCAGTCTCCCCTGTCTGAGTGTGGCTGAGAATATTTATTTGGGGCGGCAGCCGCGGACCAGGTATGGATTGATTGACTGGAAAAAATGCAACCGTGACAGCAAGGAACTGCTTCATAAGGCCGGGCTGTCCATTGATCCGAGAACTCCGGTTGCCAGTCTGAAGGTTGCCCAGCAGCAAATGGTTGAAATTGCCAAAGCCTTATCAAAAAAAGCAAAGATCATTGTCATGGATGAACCGACCTCGCCGTTAACACAGCGGGAAATTGATAATCTGTTCCAGGTGATTCGCGAGCTGAAAGCACAGGGCGTTGCCGTCATCTATGTATCACACCGTCTGGCAGAAATCAAGGAAATCTGCGACCGTGTTACGGTACTCCGGGACGGCTGCTTCGCCGGCCGGGCGGAGGTTGGGGAAATTGAAATAGAGGACATGATCCGGATGATGGTGGGCAGGGAGCTTCACGATATGTATCCCCGCTCCCGGGCCGAGATCGGACCGCCGCTATTAAGCGTGGAGAAGCTTTCCACAAGGGATAAACTGGAGCAGGTGAGTTTTCAGTTACACCGCGGGGAGATTCTGGGGCTGGCGGGGCTTGTCGGTTCCGGGCGGACGGAACTGGCCCGGGCTATTTTCGGTGCAGATGAGAAAGTCGGGGGTACTGTTCGGGTTAACGGAACAGTTTGTGAGATCAAACAGCCACAGGATGCGATTAAGCAGCGTATCGGACTGGTACCGGAAGACCGAAAGGGGCAGGGGCTGGTGCTGATGATGAATGTAAAGGAAAACACCACCCTGGTGGGTCTGCGCAAACTGCTGCGTCTTGGCCGGCTGAATCTCGGCCGGGAGGAATGTGTTTCTGAAGAATACCGGGACAAGCTCCATATTGTCACTCCCGG
>Ga0153928_1000468_pt1 | contig 20008 bp, 15 predicted proteins | sample TSNJ012MetaG_FD_106656 | JGI IMG/M metagenome (GOLD analysis project Ga0153928, IMG submission 106656) | Attine ant fungus gardens microbial communities from New Jersey, USA - TSNJ012 MetaG | ecosystem: Host-associated > Fungi > Mycelium > Unclassified | place: USA: New Jersey, Wharton State... | reverse complement strand
GGAATGACCGGCGAGGAATGCAGCCAGCCGCCCGACGGCGTCGCCGATATCATATTGCCGGCCTTGTCGATCACGTCGAAGTGCACGGTGTCGCCGGCCATCTCGCCCATGCGGCCGACGGTCGGCTCGCCGGCGCCGAACCGGCTGACCGCGGCGCGCTGTCCCGTTTCGCGCCGCAGCTTGATCACCGCGCCGAAGCCTTCGACGGAACCGGGCCGCAGCTCGAGCGATGCCTCTTCGCCGATCAGCTTGCGGCGCTCGGTGTTGTAGGCATCCGACAACAGCGTCGCCATGGGAACGTCGACGAAATCCGGATCGCCATAGAATGTCTCGCGGTCCGCATAGGCAAGCTTGGCGCATTCGACCTGCAGGTGGATGAAGTCGGGCCCGACCGGATCGAGGCCGTCGAGACCAAACCCCTTGAGCAGCGCGAGCTGCTGCAGCATCACCGGCCCCTGGCCCCAGGGTCCGGTCTTGCAGACCGTGTAGCGGCCGTAGTCGAACGTCAGCGGCGGCTCGATGCTGGCTTGCCAGCGTGCCATGTCGTCGCCGGTCAGCACCCCGCGGTGCGGCACGCCGCTCACGTCCATGACCTCCTGGGTGCGGCAGAACCGGTCGATCGCCTCGGCGACGAACCCTTGGGACCACACCTGGCGCGCCCGCTCGATCTGGCGCTCCCGGTCGGCGCCCACGCTTTCCGCCTCGCGCAACACGCGCGTGTAGGTCTCGGCAAGCGTCCGATTGGTGAACAGGGTCCCGATTTCGGGGACCTTGCCGCCCGGCAAATAAACCGCTGCCGATGTGGGCCAATATTTCCGGAACAGGCCTGCGACGGTGCGGATGGTCGCGTTCGCTCGCTCGAGCAGGGGATAGCCATCGCGGGCATAGCCGATCGCCGGTGCGAGCACGTCGGCAAGCCGCAGTGTGCCGTAATCGCGCAGCAGGAGCATCCAAGCATCGAACATGCCCGGTACGCACGCCGGCAGCAGACCCGTGCCCGGGATGATGTCGAGACCAAGGCCGCGATAGCGCGCGATGGTGGCGCCGGCGGGCGCCGGCCCCTGCCCGCACAGGACCTCGACGGCTTTGCGGCGTGCATCGTGAATGATCGCAGGCAGGTCACCGCCGGGACCGTTGAGATGCGGTTCGACCACCTGCAAGGCGAAGGCGGTCGCAATGCCGGCGTCAAAGGCGTTGCCGCCCTTTTCCAGGGTAGCCATGCCGACAGCCGTGGCGATCCAGTGGGTCGACGAGACCACCCCGAAAGTGCCCTCGATTTCCGGGCGGGTGGTAAAGAAGTTCGGGCTGATGTTACTCATCGGGCTTCCGCGGTGACGAAGGGCGCCAATTGACCACACGTCGCCCCTGCGGCCAACCTCCGCCTTCCCGGCGACGTTCCTGGATCGGCCGGCCTCGGCCGGCGGCCGTTTAGAGCACCACCGAAAAGCCGCCCTCTCGCGCTTTAAAGCGTGATGACTTTTCTCCGAATCGCCATCCCGCTTCAGCTTATTGATTGAGCATGATCTTTTCCGAAAACCGGCAGCCACTTTTCGGGATCATGCTCTCTAGGCAGCGCGCGGGTTGGTGACTGAAGCCTCGACGGCTTCCGGCGCTGAGGTGGGTTCCTCGAGCATGGCGCCCCAGTGCTCGACCTCGCGGACCGCCTCGCGCATTTGGTCGCGCAAGGTGTCCTCGCTGAAATAGCGCTTCCACGCGCCGCTTTCGTAAAGTTCCTTCAAATGATTGCGCCGACGCTCGGCGAGCGCATGCCACTTGCGCGCAAAGCTGTCGGGTTGCCAAGGTCTGGAGGTAGAATCGTGCATGGTCGCGCCGCCGCGGTCCGCCTGATTTTGTTTTGCAGGGGTCATCGTGGCGCGCTTGAACTTCACGCACAGACGCGTGACGCCGCAACCGCCGACACAACTGTGGAATAATCCGCCGGAGCCCCCCGCCGGACCATACGCCCACGACTAACGATGACGTACTGACGCAAAGGTTAACACGATGGCGGCGGCCGGTCTGTAACTAAAACGTCACAGGCCCTGCGAAAAGACTCCGGCGCAGCAGGTACCGTTGCTGCTGCGCCGCCGCTCAAGCCGGTCCGGGCGTGGCGACAAAGATACTCGGGCTCCGATTCATCCGTTTCAGAGCTTGGCTGAATAGCCCGCGACCAGCTTGACCAGATCGGCTTGCCGTTTCGTCGCGGTCTTCTCGAACAGCCGGTGCAGATGGCTTTTGACGGTTTGTTCCGAAACGCCGAGCACCGGGGCAACTTCCGGCACGCCGCCGATCTGAACGATCGCGAACAGCACGCGCACCTCCGCCGGCGTCAACTTGAACTCGCTCGCCACCGCCTCCGGCGGCGACGGCAAATCCAGCCCGGCCCTGCGGACGAACACGGCCGCCGTGGCCGAATATGACACCCCCGCCTTGCGCCGCGCGCCCGAGGTCAAAGGCAGCACATGGGCGACGTAGCGCTCGCCGGAACGCGCGGTGAGCGGGACGGCGATACCTCCTTTTCCGACAGCCGCGTCGCCCGCCTGGGCTGCCGCAAATACATCGAGCAAGTTCTGGCTACCCTTGGCTTCAATGGCCGACAGCCGCCCATTGGTCGCACGCAATACGTCGGCTTCGGCGATCAGGCGATGCGCGGCGATGTTGGCGTGGATGATCCGGCCGGCAGAGTCGACAATGAACATGCCGGAGGCGAGTTCATCGAGCGCGTCGGCGAGCGCCGCCGCCTCGACGCGATGCAGATCGATCACCTTGCCGATAAGCATGGATCGGCGAACGTGGGGCGTGATCAACTCGAAGCGCTGACGCATCCGCTCGTCGACCGGCCCCTGCCCGGCATGGCGCATGGCGGTGAATACCGCACAGCTGGTCACGCCCTTCTCCAGATTGGAGAACAGGCCGTCCATCAAGCTCTGCGGAGCGAGCCACTCGCGAAAGAAGCGTGTCTGAACGAATTCCTCGCAGGAAATGACGTCGGGAACCGCGACCGGCTGTTCGACGTCGAAAAAAATGACTCCGGGAAAAATCGGATTGATCTTCCCGTATTGCTCAACATACGCCTGGAAATAATGGGCAGCGCTGGACGCGCCGCCCCACCAGAACAGCGCATCCGTGGTTCTGCTGATCGCGTCCTGGGAATGAAGGCCGGCGGAGGCGGCGCCGACATAGCGGCAGATGCTCTCGATCGCGGTCGCCCATAGGGCGGGATCGAGCGACGCGTCGTAGATGTCGCCGACGACCTGCGAAAGCTCTTCCGCTTCGCGCATGCGTCTGGCTCCTGCCTCCCCGGCCGCCGCTTGGCGCTTGTACCACGCCGGGCGGGGTCCCCATAGCGCGCCTCCATCGATCGGGTGATGCGGCGCGCGCTGCCGTTCGGCAGGGTCGAGCGCAGGTCGCTCGACGCGAACGGCACCCAGGTCGTGCCCGCGCGACGGAGCAAGACCATGCCGAAGGAGGACACCATGCGCCAGGAAGCAACAACGAAGCTGGCCGAGAGCTTGCGCGGGACGCTGATCCGGCGCGGCGATGCCGACTACGACGAGGCCCGCAAGCTCTATAACAGCATGATCGACAAGCGGCCGCTGCTGATCGCTCGCTGCAGCGATGTGGCCGATGTGATGGCGGCGGTCAATTTTGGACGCGATGAGGGCCTACGGATCGCGATCCGCGGCGGCGGCCACAACGGGCCGGGGCTCGGCAGCGTTGACGACGGCTTGGTCATCGACATGTCGATGATGAAAGGCGTCCGCGTCGATCCCGCTGCCCGGACGGCGCGCGTCGGCGCCGGCTGCACGCAGGGCGATGTCGATCACGCCACCCATGCGTTTGGCATGGCAGTGCCGGCGGGCATCATCTCGACGACGGGTATTGCCGGACTAACGCTAAGCGGCGGCCATGGCTATCTGTCGCGCAAATACGGCCTCACCATCGACAATCTACTCGAGGCCGACGTCGTGCTTGCCGACGGCACGTTTACGACTGCGAACCGAGACAAGAACCCCGACCTCTTCTGGGGCCTGCGCGGCGGCGGCGGCAATTTTGGCGTCGTCACCAGCTTCTTGTTTCAGCTGCACCCGGTGAGCACGGTCTTCGCAGGACCGATCGCCTGGGACCAGAAGCACGCCCGCACGATCATGCAGCACTATCGCGAGTTCCTGCCCAACGCCCCGGAGGAACTCGGGATATTCCTCGGGCTCAAGACCATTCTCTCGTGCGCACCCTTTCCCGAGGAATTCTGGGGAAAGCGCGTTTGCCTGCTGATGTGCTGTTACGACGGTCCGGAAGACAAGGCCAAGGCTGCTCTGGCACCGCTGCTCGGGGCGCTGCCTGCGCCCTGGTTCAACTGGATGGGCACCATGCCCTATCCCGCGGTGCAGAGCATGTTTGATGGACTCTATCCGAAAGGCATGCAGTGGTACTGGCGCGGCGACTTCGTCAAGACGCTGTCCGACGCTGCGATCGAGGTCCATCTCGATCAAGCGTCGAAGACGCCAAGCGAACTCTCGCTCATGCATCTTTATCCCATCGATGGTGCCGTCCATCGCGTCGGCAGTGACGAGACTGCCTGGAATTGCCGCGAGGCGACCTGGTCCATGGTGATCGCCGGCATCGATCCGAACCCGCAGAAAGCCGGCCCCATCACCCGCTGGACCAAGGCCTACTGGGAGGCGGTGCATCCGTTTGATCTGAGCGGCGCCTATCCGAACTTCATGATGGACGACGAAGGCGACGCACGCCTGAAGGCGACCTACGGCGAAAACTACAAGCGCCTCGCAGGCGTAAAGCACAAATACGACCCGGCCAACTTGTTCCAAGTCAATCAGAACATCAGGCCGGCTGCCTGAACGGGACATAATGGAATAAGCTCGGCGATCGAATTTACGCCGAGAGGCCGTTGTACGCATCTCGCGGGTCTTGCGGTTGGTAGCCAGCCACATCGAGGTAACAATGGACATCACCACCACCAGCGCGCCGGAGGCCGCCGGCCCCGCGGCACGATCGGCTTCCAGTGACAACACAATCCCGATCGAAGCCTGGAACACCATTCTGTTCGAAAAGTTCTGCCGCTTTCGCTTCGTGCTGACGCAGGGCCTGTCGGATCACAGCACGGAGCTGTTGCGGCGCCGCCCCTATCCTGCCGGCGCACGCGTTCTCGACATCGGCTGTGGCTTCGGCGACACGACACAGCTGATAGCGCGACAGATCAGCCCCGCCGGAACGGCCGTCGGCGTCGACTGCGCGACCAATTTCATCGAAACTGCAACGCGCGAAACTGCTGAAGCCGGTTTGTCAGGAGCTTCGTTTTTCGTCGCCGACGTTCAGACCGACGACCTTCGCGGCCCCTACGACGCGGCGTTCTCCCGCTTTGGCACGATGTTCTTCAATCTGCCGGGCCTCGCGCTGCGCAATATCCGTCAAGCGTTGCGGCCCGGCGGCGAACTCACCATGATCGTGTGGCGGCGTCGGGAAGATAACCCGTGGGTGCACGATGCCGAGGTGTGTGTGCGCGAGATCGTGCCGGTCGTGTCTCACGAATCCACCGATCAGGTTCACTGTGGCCCGGGGCCATTCTCCATGGCCGGCCCGGACATGGTCAGCGACATGCTGCGCGCCGCCGGGTATGAGCGCATCTCGTTCGAGCGTTATGATACCGACGTCTGCCTCGGCCGGTCCTTGGACGACGCCGTCGCGTTCGCCATGGCGTTAGGGCCGGCGGGTGAGATCATTCGATTGGCCGGACAGGAAGGCGAGAAGCGAAGGCCGCAGGTCATGGCCGCCTTGCGTCACAGGCTCGCAGACTACCAGCGTTCCGACGGCGTTTGGGTGGGCTCAAGCAGCTGGTTTGTGTCGGCGCGCAATCCGGCCTACTGAATGTTTGAGACTCAGAGACGGGTCACATCCGCTGTGCGAGACGAAGGGCTTCGTATTCAGCCGTGCCTTCTTCCTCGGCTGCGGCAAAAGCCGCAACTGTGCACGGTGTAGATCGATCGCCGAAATAATACACGGCGCTGACACTTCCTGGGCCGGCACCGGAATGACCCATGACGATTCCCGCGGACGCCATTCGGCCGATCATCAACCCCAGTCCATACCCGGTCGTCTCCCATGGCCGCCCTGGCAACGGTCCTTGACCGATCGGGTGACACATTGTCATTTCGGCAAGAAGTTCGGGCGGAAGCAGATCGCCCGACATCAGACGGTGAAGAAAGCGTACGGCATCGCCGGGGCTTCCAATCAGAAGCCCGTGATAGACCCAGCCGGGATCATACTGGGTGTGGTTGCCCCAGAGCGTGGCGGCGAAGTCCCGCACACTGCTCGCTAATCTCACCGAGCTTAGACGGAGAGCGTCGAAGACGAGGCACCGCAAAGCACTGCCGATATCGCGATCGGTGACTCTCTCAATGAACCGGCGAACAAACAAATATCCAACGTTGGAATAGCGCCAGCCGCGCCTGGGCTCGAAATCGAGCCGGTCGGCCCCCACGCGGTCGAGCAATTCGTCTATCTCCCAAGGCTTCTCCCCGCGCCGAACGGCTACGTGGTAATCAGGAAGACCGCCGTAGTTCGGAACACCGGCGCGGTGTTGAAGCAGGTGACGCAGCGTATATCGGCGTCCGTCAAGCCGCTCATCGAGCCGGCAATAGCCCTGTGCGACCAGTCTGAGAGCCGCTGCGGCCAAGACCGTTTTGGTGAAGCTCCACCACGGAACACATGGAAGATCGGCGCGGGCTTCCGGACCGCAGCTGGCGTCAATCCTCGCCGTAAGGATCGATCGATCCGTCATGCTCCCAACCATTAGCACGCAAGCATTCAGGTCATTGGCGGATGTCGCTGTTGAGTCAATCGATCATCTCGGCGCGCAATCCGGGCGCACTGAACCGCAAAACGTTGATACACGGACGCCCGGCGTGGGTCCGCTCCTCACTAGCGACCCAACAGCGAATATTGCAGATCGGAAGTTTCTTACTGGCGGACCCTCTGCTTCGAAGCAGGACAGTGAACTGCCAAGCGACCCCGTTCAGCTATGCATTGATTCATGCGTCTGCGGGAAGATCCTTACATTCCGGCCCGTATTTAGCCTCCATCATCGTCGTAGCTTTGAGAATGAGCTGCCACGAGTGCTGCTCGCCAAATTCCATTCGAAACAGATCGATCAACTCTTTGAAGTAGCGGCTACTCCTGGCCATAGGAATGCACACAGATGCTGCCAAAACCTTTCGGTCTCCAAGATCGTAAACATACGCAAAGGCAGCCTCTTCGAGCCGGTTGAGATGCCTTCTAGCTACGTTCCATTTTTCGTAAAGCTGCTTATCTTTGTTCGGGTCTCGGCTAATATCCAGGAAGGATTGAGCCGCTTCTCGCGTGAGTGGCGACCTCATTGGCCGTTGCCAGCGATCCTGAAATTCGGTCAAAAGCTTTTTCCGTTCGTCTTCCGGCTCTTCGGTATTGAGAAGTTTTAGAAGTTCTAGAGAGCGTTGGAGACGTCCTGATCTTTCCTGATCCCGATAGGTCTTCAGCGCGATCACTAGGCTTGCAGCGGCGACTACGGTCGCTAAGGCTGCAACGATGTCAATGACCCGTTTGAGCAAGTCCGACATGAACCAGTCTGACGATTTTGACTTGCCTCCCACTGCCACCGACGATCATCTCCAGGCTGACTTAAATTAACAATACCATGTTTTTGGTACCTTGTAAGAGCTGATCCATACCGGCCCGAAGGGCGAGGAGGCCAGTTGGCCGACGAGAGGTGAAAGTCTCCCCTCTTGCCTGTTGGTAATCGCCTCCCGAATGATTTGCAGCCGGGGCCAGCCGGGATAAGGAGCACAGCGCGATTACGAGCCCGCGTACCAATCGTAACCTCGGTCCTCCCAATAACCACCGTTGCCGCCGGCGATCTTGGCAAAGCTGTCGACAATTTCAATTGCCCGAATGTACTTGGCCATCTTGTACCCGAGCTGTCGCTCGATGCGCACACGCAACGGCGCGCCGTTGGCGATCGGCAGCGTCTGCCCGTTAAGCCCGTAGGCGAGGATCGTCTGCGGATGACGGGCGTCGATGAAATCGATGCTCTCGTAGTAGAGGGCGTGGCCGCTCGGCGTGGCCTCCATCGGATCGTAGCAGCGGAACACGACGTATCGCGCAGCCGGCTTGACTCCGGCGCGGTCGAGGACCCGCGACAGCTGCACGCCCGTCCATTGGGCGATGCAGCTCCAGCCTTCGACGCAATCGTGCCGCGTGATCTGGGTGCGCGACGGCATGCTGCGCAATTCGTCAAGGCTGAGCGACAAGGGGCTGTCGACAAGCCCGGTGACTTGCAGCCGGTAGCCGGCGAAATCATTCTGCCTGACAGCGAGATAGTCGGCGGTCTGCGGATCGGTCGAGCCGTTCGGCCGCTGCCCCTCGCGAATGGCACTCGCCGGGTACTCGCGCGCCATCGGCGCCGGCCCCTGAATCGCGCGCTGCGCTTCTCTGGTGAGGACATTTGCCTTGCGCAGAAAGTCAGGCAGCGGATCGCCGATGCCCAGCCAGTCGTCGAAACTGTCGCAGGCGGCGAGCGTCAGCAGGGACGCGCCGGCGCCGAGCTGGCCGAGAAACCGGCGGCGGTTGGACATGAACTTGCTCATATCAAACCTCTTCGTCTTAGACCTCTTCGCCGGCTGCTTCGGGATCGCCGCGATACCAGCCCGTGATCATCGAGCGCATCTCGTTGATCGGCCCGGCGGCGATCACCATCACGATATGGACGACGAAGAACACGACGATGACCAGCATGCCGCAGAAATGCAGCAGACGGGCCGTTTGGCGGCCGCCGAAAAGGTCGAGCAGCCAGGGCCACGCCGCATCGACGCCGGGCGACATCGTCAAACCGGTAAGGATCATGCCTGGGATGACGATGATGAGGATCGCGGCGTAGCTGAGCTTCTGCAAGACGTTGTACGAGCGCCCGTGCGGGAACTTCAGGCGCAGGTGGCTGACGATATCACGAGGCAGACGCCGCAAATCGCGCGCCTTGGGAACGATGTCGTGCCAGAGATGACCGTTGATTAGGCTGGCGAACAGCCACACGCACCACGTCGCGACGAGAATCCAGGCAAAAAAGAAATGGATCACTCGCCCTGTCGCGAGGTCGTAGTAGGAGGGAATCGTCGCCCACGCGGGGAACCCTTGGAAGATCGGCTGGTCGTTCGATCCGCTCTTGCCGAGGAAGCCGCTGGTGTCGAAATCGTGACCAAAAATGCTGGTGACGCCGATGATAGTGTCGCCGCGCCTTTCGGCATGGATGTCGAGAACCTTATTGTCGAACTGTCTGTTGCCGTATCCCGCCTGCGGACCGAGATATTGCTTATCGCCGAAGCCTGACTGGCGTCCGAAATAGAGGATTGGGTGGGCGTTGAAGATCTGCAGTCCGCTGGTCACCATAAAGAACAGCGTCACGGCCCAGATCCAGTGCGTCACCCGCGTCCACGCCGATTGACGATGGAAGAGCCTTGTCCGCTTTGCCTCCTGCGAGTCAGCCATTGTCATCCCTGCCGTCGCGAAAAACGTCCTGCTTTGGCCGAATACGGACGAACTCAACCGAGCATATATGGTCTCGGCTGAGCCGACATAGGCAGCGGGGGTGCGAGCGACAATGAATACGCCGACCCGATCGCTCGGGCCGGCGTCGATGCAGCGCGATGTTATTCGGTCGCGGCGACGAAGCGCACGATCTTGCTGTCGTCCTGCATCTGCTTCACGATCCGGGCCAAGTCGGCCTTCGGGAGCACGGTCATCGAGAGCCGAATGCGGTAAAGGCCGCCGGGCTTGGGCCCGTCCACGACGGTCGCCTTGTGATCGTCGAGGAACTTGGTCACATCGGCGGCGCTCGCCTGCGGGGCAAAGCCGATCAGCGCGTAAGAGCCGACCGAGCCCAGGCTGCGCGTGGACGCCGAAGCGGTCCGGTAGGCCGCCGGCACCTCGCTGCCGGGCTCGTTGATGTAAAGCCCGGCGAGGAGCCCGGCCTGCAGCACGATCGCCAGCACCGCCGTCACCGCCGACCAAGCCAACGTGCGCGGCGAGAACAGCGTGAGCCGTTCGGCGATGAAGGCCGTAAAGTCGAAGGACCGGCGCTTGCGGCTCTTGGCGCCCTCAGCTTCGATCCCGGCGAGCAGCCGCTCCATCGCACGCGCCGACGGCGCGCCGAGCGTCTCGTTGAGGTGGATGGTCTCGCCCAACTCCTCGCGTACCAGCTCGAACTGACGGGCGAGATCCTGATCCTGCTCGAGCGCCGTTTCGACGCGCTGCGCGTCGCGGCGGCTGAGCGTGCCGGCGGCATGCCACGGAAGCAGCGCTTCGATGTCCCGGCGTTCGGTTTCGTTGATCGTCATCATGGCCAACCTCTATCGACTCCTGCCGCTTTGAGCAGCTCAGAGAGCCGCTTGCGTGCGTAGAACATCCGCGTTTTCACGGTGTTCTCGGGTATTCCAACGATTTCAGCCACCTCTTCGACCGACTTCTCGTGGTAGTAGACAAGGTCGATGATCTCTCGATGTTCCGGCGACAGCGCCGTCAGGCACCTGCGCAGGATTTCGCCCTTGTCCTTCTTCTCCAGAGCCACTTCCGGGTTGTCGGCCGTGTCCTCGACGGCTGCAGCCGCTTCTTCATCCAGTTCCTCGTCCGGCCGCCGCCGCAGCGCCGAGAGCGCCTTGTAGCGGGCGATCGCCAGGAGCCAGGTCGAAACCGCGGACCTCGCTTCGAACTTGCCGGCCTGGCGCCAGACGTCGAGGAACACCTCGCTTATCAAGTCCTCCGCCTTCGTCTGATCGCGGACGAGCCGCAGGACGAACCGGTAGACGCGCACGTGATGGCGCGCGAACAGAACCTGCATGGCGACTTTGTCGCCGGTCGCGATCCGTCCGATCAGCGCTTCGTCCGATGTGGCTTGCATCGCTGCCGGCCGATCGTCTCGTTGGATTAGTCGCGGGATGGCATGAAATGGTTCAATTGCCCGATTTCCGGGCCGGAAAAGAGCGGCATTTACCTACCTTATTACCCATAATGCCCCCGCATGGTGCCTAGTGAATAAGAGGCCGGATGGCACCATGCGCAGCTAAATTGCCCCCGAATGCCCGCAATCCGCAAGCGTTTCCCGCCTCCGCGCGAATTATTACGCTCGGCGAAGACTTCGGGAGGTGTTGGAGGTGGTTAACGATACGTTACAATTATGGGTAACAATTTAGTCCTTTTTCACTACAATTTCACCCTTCGCTTTTACTTCATGGTAGGACTCGGCGCCGGGCCGATGCGCAGCGGGGGAGCTTGATGGCCGACATCATTCACGCGCGGGATGACCCGTCACAGGTGCTTGGCGGCAGCCAGAGCGCGCCTCGGGACAAAACCGCGGCCCGCCGTGCCCAAGGGCGGCGCGATCGTCCGCGTTCCGATATCGGCACCCTGGCCATTCACTGGCTCACTGCCCTCGCATTCTTCGTGAGCGTCTTCACCGGGGTTCGCATCGCCGCCGACGACCCCGACGCCGTGGTCTCCAAGTGGCTGGCCCCGATCACCCCGCAAGGCGAAATCTGGACCTGGCATTTCTTTGCCGGTCTGACCCTGTTCTTCTGCGCGTCCGCCTACATCCTCTACATGGCGCGCAGCGGTCTGGCGCCGCGCATCGCGCTCAAGAAGATCCGCGCTTTTCTCATCCCGAACGCGGGCAAGCTCCGCTACGACGCGCTCAACGTCGTGCTGCACTGGCTGGTCTATGTCGTGATCGTGGTGCTCACGGTCACCGGCATCTTCCTTTATCTCGGCCACGGGGGCTGGCTCCTCACCGTGCACTTGGCGGCCGCCTTCACCGGCATCGCCTACACGCTGGGTCACCTGCTTTCGCATTTCCTTTATGGCGGCCTGCAGCAATGGCTGCGCCTGTTCCGCCCGTCCGCGCTCATCCCTACGCGCGCGACACGACCTTATGCGCTGGCGGCCGGCCTGGCCGCTGGCGTCGCCGTTGCGGCGGCGCTTGCCGGCATCGACTGGGAGAGCCGCCCGACGCTGGTGATGCATCGCGTTTCCGTGGGACCGGACCTTACCAAGCTGCTCGACGATCCGGTCTGGGCAAATATCGCACCGGTCCGCGTCCAGACCAGCCAGGGCATCAATCTCGGCGGCACCGGCGAGTCGCTCGTCGAAATGCGCGCGGTGCACGACGGCAAGAAGGCCTACTTCGCCTTCCACTGGGAAGATCCGACGCGTTCGATGCGGCGCGAGCCTTTGATCAAACAGGCCGACGGGTGGCACATCATCGCCGATAATACTTTTATCGACGACGTGATGACGATGTACGAGGACAAGTTCGCCGTCATCTTTTCCCCGACCGCCCAATTCGGCTCCGGCGGCGTCGCGCATTTTGGGCCGAACCCGCTTGGCGACAAGGTCAAACATTCGCGCAACGGCCGCGGCCTGCACTACACCGACGGCACCATGGTCGACATGTGGCAATGGAAGGCCTCGCGCGGCGGCCTGCTGGGCGAGGTCGACGACATGTTCATTGGCCCGCCGACCGAGCCGACGCCGGAACAGGCCTCCCAGCAGCAGCGCTATCAGGGCGGCTATTGGGGCGACCCGGGCGATACGCCGTACACTTATAACTTCAAGCTCTACCGGCCGTCGGAATACAAAGAGGGAAGCCCCGTCGATATCCTGCGCCTGCCCAAGGACTACCGCGCGATGAACAAGGCGATGGGCACGTGGAATCCGGAGCTCGGCGGCAGCGTCGACGACGGCTCGAAATGGTGGATGTTCCTCGACGAGTCCGTCCCGTACTCGAAGGAAGAGGACGCGAAGATTCCCGTCGGCACGATCATCCCGGCGGTTCTGATCACCGGCAAGCACGAGGGCGACCGCTACGACGTCAAATGCGCGGCGCACTGGGCCGACGGGCACTGGACCATGGTGGCGAGCCGAGCGCTCGACACCGGCAGCAAATACGACCAGCCGTTCCGTCCCGGCTACGACCTCTACATCTGGGTGGCGGTGTTCGACCACACCCAGACCCGCCACACGCGCCACCCCCGCCCCGTTCGTCTCACCGTCGAGGAATAACAGCACGCCAATTCAGTGTGGCGGCGTTGAGTCCGCGTTCATGGCCGATACCTGTCAGCTTGTCATCAACGGCCGTCCGATCAGCGCGCGCATCGGCGAGACGCTGGTCGATGCCGCGCTCGGCGGCTGGGTTGTCCTTCCGTGCGATTGCCGGACGGGACAATGCGAGACTTGCCGCGTCACCGTCGAATCCGGCTCGGTCGACGATCAGGGGACGGCCGACGGACGCACGGTGCTGGCCTGCCAAGCGACGGTGGACGGCGATGCGATCATCGCGTTCGAAGAAGTGCCGGCAACCGCCAAGGTCGCGGGAATGGTTGCCGAGGTCAGCAAATTGTCCCCGGAAGTGGTCGAGGTCGTGGTGGCGCTGCAATCGCCGCTGCAATATCTCCCGGGCCAATACGTTCGCGCCAAGTTCGCCGGCTTCCCGCCGCGCGAATATAGCCCCACCTGCCGGCTCGACGGCTCATTCGACCCCAACGAGCTGATCTTCCATGTCCGGCGGCTGCCGGGCGGCCTGATTTCCTCTCAGCTTGGCGCGACCATCAGGCCAGGGCACCGGGTGCAAGTGCACGGCCCGTTCGGCCACGCGTTCCTGCGCGAGGGCGAAGGGCCGCTGGTGCTCGTTGCCGGCGGCACCGGCTGGGCGCCGATCTGGGCGCTCGCCCGCGCGGCGCGCCAGGAGCAACGCCATCGCGACGTGGTCGTGATTGCCGGCAGCCGCGATCCCGACAATCTCTATATGCGGCCGGCGCTCAACTGGCTGATCGACGATGGCGTGCGCGACGTGATCGCCACGACCGAAATCGATGCGTCGCGCCCCATCCTGCCGGGCCGGCCGACCCACTACCTGCCCTCGCTCGGGCTCGAAGACACGGTGCATGTGGCTGGTCCCAGCGGGCTCGTCGATGCCGTCAAGCGCAAGGCGCGGTTCGCCGCGGCGCGCTGCTATGCGGATGCCTTCCTGCCGAGCACGCAGGCGCCCTCGTTCGTCGACCGGGTGATGCAGATGCTGCGCACGCCCGCGGACGAAGCGGCGGACGCCGACATCCTTTCTCCGCGGCCGCGCGGCCGCCTCGGGTGGGTGCTGCGGCCGTTCGCCGGGACCGCCGCGCGCCGACCGCCGAGCACGCCGGTCGGGGCCGCGCGCCCGGCAGCGGCGCGCGCGGAGCCTCGCGCGCCGGCAACGCGACCGAACGAATAGGCGCAGCCCAGCGCCCGCTTACGCGGTCACTTCCCGCAGGAATGTTTTTACCGTGAGATCGAGGCGGTGCGCCTCGTCGGCCATGTCGGTCGCCTTGGCGACGACCTTCATCGAGGCGCCGCGCGCCTCTTCGATCGTCGCCTTGAGGCGATCGACGCTGGAAGAAACATCGGCGGTGCCGGTCGCCGCCGCCGACATGTTTTCCGCGATCTCGCGGGTGACGGCGTCCTGACGCTCGACCGCAAGCGCGATCGTCTTGGTCTGCTGCAGGACCAAGTCGAGTTTGTGGGCCACCGAACGGATAGAGCCGGCGGTCTCGTCGGTTGCGCCGCGGACCGCGGACATTCGACGTCCGATCTCGTCGTTTGCCCGCGCAATGCGCTGGGCGAGTTCCTTGACGTCGGCCACGACGGTGCCGACAGCGTCGCCGCCGCGCGCCGCCTGCACGGTGACGTTCATCGCGAGCACGTTGACCTGCGTCGCGATCTCGTCGACCGAGCGGACCACCGCCTCGATGTCGGACGAGGTTTTGGCGAGGTGCTCGGCCTTGAGGAAGGCCGATTGGGCGATCGAGCTGCTGCTGCCGATCGCATCCGTGGCCTGGCGTATGCGCTCCACGGTTTCCGCGATCGAGGCGCTCAGCCGCTCGGTCGCCGAGCGTAGGATCGCCACGTTCGAAACGGTGTGCTCGGATACGAACGCGGTCTCGGCGGCTTCACCCTCCGCCACCGCCGAGGTGCGCGCCAAATCGCGCGCCGTCTCGTCCATGGTCTCGACCGTGTCGCTCACGCTCAAGAGCACCGCGCGCATGGTGCGGTCGAACCGCCTGATTGCGTCCTCGAGCGCTTCCCGCCGCTTTTTGACGCTTTCCGCCTGCGCCACGTCCGAGCGCAGCCGGTCGCGTTCCTGCAACGAGCGCTGCAGCAGGATGACCGCGCGCGCAATGCCGCCGATCTCGTCCTTGCGGTCGGCGCCGGGCACCTCGGATTTCCAGTCGCCGCGCGCCACGGCGCGGACCGCCTCGGTGATGCGGCTCAGCGGGCGGCTGATCCGGCGCGAGGCCCACAGCGTGATGACGGCGAACGAGACGAGCGAAAGCGCGGCGACAAAGATCAGCCAGTTCGTCAGCGAACGGCCTTCCATCTCGCCGACGCGCACCAGTTCATCGCGCAACACGTGCAGCTCGTTGAGCGGCGTGAACGCGCACATGCGCCAAGTCTCGAACACGCCGGCACAGCGTGACCAATAAGCTGCATCGCTCGTGCGCAGCAGGGAGGAATCTTCAACGGCGCCGATCGTGACTGCCGGATTGGCGATGCCGGCCCATGAGATCGGCCGGTCGCCCTCGAGCACGGCGAGGCCGGCGCCTTCGAGGCGGGAGAATTCCGTCAGGATGGTCTCGCTCGGGCGCAGCGCGCGATGCGCGATCAGGGCGGCAAACACGTCGCCGAAATCGTCGAACATCGGCTCGACCACCACGAGGGCCAGCGGTGCGGTCGCCTTGGCACCGAGCGCAATCGCCAAATCCTGCGTGAGCGGCAGCGTGCGCCGGATCACGCGCGGGTGTTTGCGATCGTTGTCGGCAAGCAGCGGCAATATCTCTTGTGCGAAAGGATGGGCGTGCAGCGCCTGATAGGCGGCGGCGATGTCGACGCTGTCCTTGTCGGCGCCGAATACGCGCAGTTTCGCGTCGACGACCAGGACGCCGTCGACGTCGGCTGCGCGCCCGGTGCGACCGAGCAAGTCCCAGATAGGGACGACGTTGGCGGATGCGACGACTTTGACGACATCGGCGCGTTGCGCTATCCCCTCGATGCGCCGCGCGATGGTCTCGAATAGCGTTTCCAGCTGCGCGCCCGCCAAGCGGGCTTCACCGTCGAGGCGTTGGCCGAGCCGCTCCTCCGAGAGCCGGCCCAGCTCCGCTGCTTGCCGATCGAGTCCCTGGCCGAGACGGATGAACGTCAGCCCATACGAGACGGCAAACGCGATGGTGGCCGTCGCAAGGACGGCCACGACCAGGCGCGTGCTGAGCGAGGAGAGCCGCTGCAAGGCTCACTCCAGGGCCGGGACACCGCCCATGCTGGTGAGCAGGGTCTTGGCTTTTGTGGTCTTCACATAGGCGATGAATTTCGCCGCGTCGGGCGTCACCGTCGCCTTTTTATGGACGAGGGAGACAGTCACGGCGCTCGGGTACTCGTTGTCGGTCGGATACCTGCCGTCGATCCGCAGGACCACGAGCTCCATCTCGAGGGCCTTGGTATAGGGGCCGAAGCCGATGGCGCCCTCGACCTCCTTGACCGTGTTGATGCAGTCCTGCGTCGTGATCGCGGTCTTGGATTTGTCGGTGATCGCGAGGTCCTTCCAGCCGGGCATCGACTGCCGCAAGACGGTGAGCGTGCTGTCGGCCTCTTCCCGGCGCACCACCTTGATGCGCAGGTCGGCGCCGCCGACCTCGGCCCAATTGGTGATACGGCCGGCGTAGATCTCGGCGAGCTGGCGGCCGCTCAGATCGGCGACCTTGGCGCCGCGGTGGATGAAGAAAGCGGACGGCAGTCGGAACATCGGCGTCGACACGAGGCCGAGCGCCCGCTCGGAATCGGTCAAGGGCCGCGCGACGCGTGCGAGCACTTCTTTGTCGCCGCCGACGGCAGCAAGCCCGCCTCCCGAGCCGATGCTGGGCGGAACGACGATCGCGGTGTCCGGATTGTCAGCCGAATAAGCGGCGCCGAGGGCGCGCAGCAGTTCGATCCCATCGCCCGTGCCCACCACTGATAATTCGCCGGTTCCGGCGAACGACGGCAGGGACAGGGCGATAACCATGGCCAAAGCCGGTCCAGTGACCTTGTGCATCGACGACGTCCTTCAGTTTGTTGAGCTGCTGGGCCGGAATACTAAGGTTGCGGCGTAACGGAAGTGTGAATCGGCGCTCCGAGAAGCGTTTCCGGGAGTCGTGCCGACCGAAATGGCGGCCGGCGGCCGGCGGTTCCAAGTGGCTGCCGCAACGGAAAGCCGCGCGAATTCAGACGATCTTAAGGGTAACTTGGCTTTTCACCCTCGGTCGCGCCGCGGGATTACGATTTGCTGGCGGTGTTCGGCGCATGGTCGCGCGGGCGCAGTCCGATTTACCAAGAGTTTCCAGTGAATTCGGCCATGCGGCGCGATCGAGCTTTGCTCACGGACCGGCCGGCGAGCGGCGCAAAAGCTGCAGCCGTAGCGGCTGCGCTCGCCGGTTTACTCGCCACGTTCGGGCTCGCCATGCGCCCCGTCGAGGCGGCCGCCGCGGCGCTCGCGCCAAGTCAAACCCTGTTCGGGCAGGCACCATCCCTCACGCTCATCCTCGCCGTGCTCGCAGCCGTTGTGATGTTGGCAGCAGCCGCAGGGACGGGACTGTGGTTTCACCGCCGCGCCGATACGGCGGTCGAGGAAGCCCAGCGCCTGACGTCGCTCTTCAACGTCATTGCCGAAGGCATTCTGGTCTGCAGCGGCCTGCAGGTGGTCGCCGCCAACACGAGCATTTGCCGCCAGGTCTCGGTCGGTCCCGATGAAGTCGGCGACCTGATGCTCAGCAGCTTCATTCGCGACGCCGATGCCATCGACCGGCTGCTCTCCGACCGAAACGTGGAAATCGAAACGCAAATCCACGCCCGCGACGGCCTGACCGTCGAAGTCGAGATCGCCGCCCGCACCATCGACTATGCCGGCGCGCCGCGGCGCCTGCTCGAAATCCGGGATATCGGCGAGCGCAAGCAGACCCAGGAGCGGGTCTCATTCCTCGCCCATCACGACGTGCTCACCGGCCTGCCCAATCGTGACGTGCTGCAGGCGCGGCTTGGCCAATGCATCGAAGAAGGGCGGCCGTGCGCCATCATCTGGGTCGATCTCGATCGCTTCAAGCAGATGAACGACGTGCACGGGCACGCCATGGGCGACCGCATCCTGCGCACGGTCGCGGACAAGCTCAAATTCGAGCTGCCGGCCGGAACGGTGGTGGCGCGGTTCGGCGGCGACGAATTCGTGGTGCTCTACGAGAATCTCCAGGATTCGCTGGAAGCGCGCCTCGTGGGCCAGCAGCTGCGCCGGTTGCTCAACCGTTCGATCGATCTCGGCGATCGCAACACCACCGTGGGCGCTTCGGTCGGCGTCGCCGTCTACCCGCACGACGCCACCACCGCCGACGATCTTTTGAAGAATGCCGACCTCGCCCTGCACTACGCCAAGGCCGGCGGTCGCGGCAAATGCCGTCAGTATAATGACGCGTTGGGGCAGGAGCGGCAGCGGCGGATGACGCTGAGCGCGCAGCTGCGCGGCGCGATCGAGAACGGCGACATCCAGTCCTTCTTCCAGCCGCTCATCCACACGCGAGACCTGCGCGTGTGCGGCTTCGAGACGCTTGGGCGCTGGTTCCATCCCGATTTCGGGCCGGTGCCGCCGCCCGAGTTCGTGCGGCTCGCGGAAGAAAACGGGTTGATCGATGCGCTTACCGATCTGATGATCCGGCGCGCGGTCGATGCTGCACGCCAGTGGCCCGCGGACGTGCGGGTGTCCGTGAACGTCTCGCCGATCCAGCTCAACAGCGAGCTGGTGGACCGCGTGCGGGAAGTCATCAAGTCCTCCGGCCTCGATCCGCGGCGCCTCGAGCTGGAAGTGACCGAGGACGTCCTGATCAAGGATTTCGAACAGACCGCCAGCATGTTCGCGCGGCTGCGCGCGCTCGGGATTCAGGTGGCGATGGACGACTTCGGAGCCGGCTATACGTCCATGGGCAACCTGCGGCAGCTCAATTTCGAGCGCATCAAGATCGATCGTATCTTCACCATGGACCTGCCGAGCCACCGCCGCTCGGCGGCGATCGTGCGCTCGATGTTCGTGCTCGCGCGCCAGCTCAATCTCGACGTCACGGTGGAAGGGGTCGAGACCGAGGAGCAATTAGCGTTCCTGCGCGACCAGGGCTGTACCGAAGTACAGGGATTCCTGTTCAGCCAGCCGAAGCCGCTCGCCGCCTTCTCTGACCCGAAAAGCCTAACCTTTGCGACGTCGGCGTCCGCACCATCCGAGCCGGTGGTCGGCACCGGCGCCCTGATCGAATTGGGCGAGCACCGCAAGCGGGCGTGAGAAGGCGAATAGCGAATAGAAAGAACGCACAACTATTCGCTACTCACTATTCGCTTTCTTCACGGCATTTGCGCTGCCCGCCGGCCAGCCGAGTTCCCGGCGATGCGCCCAAACACCGAGCCCGCCATCAGCCCGCTGCCGCCCGGATAATTGAAATAGAACAGGCCGCCCACCAATTCGCCCGCGGCATAGAGACCGGGAATGACTTCGCCGTCGGTGTCGACCACCCGGGCATCCGTATCGATCCGCACGCCGCCGAAGGTGAAGGTCAACCCGCACGTCACCGCGTAAGCTTCGAACGGCGGCTCGTCGACCGTATTCGCCCAGTTCGACTTCGGCACCGCGAGCCCGCGCGTGCCCCGGCCGTCCTTGACATTGGGATTGAACGGCACCTCGGTCTTCACCGCGGCGTTATATTGTTTGATGCTCTCGAGCGCCCGCGCGGCGTTCACGTCGTCGAGTTTTCCGACCAATTCCTCCAGCGTGTCCGCGCGCGCCTTGGTCACCCGCTTGATCCGGTATTCGTCGCGCAGCAGGTGCAGCACCTTGCGGTCGAAAATCTGCCACGCGAACTGGCCCGGCTGCTCCAGGATC
>Ga0153928_1000463_pt1 | contig 20055 bp, 22 predicted proteins | sample TSNJ012MetaG_FD_106656 | JGI IMG/M metagenome (GOLD analysis project Ga0153928, IMG submission 106656) | Attine ant fungus gardens microbial communities from New Jersey, USA - TSNJ012 MetaG | ecosystem: Host-associated > Fungi > Mycelium > Unclassified | place: USA: New Jersey, Wharton State... | reverse complement strand
TTAATGGCAATTCACAATGTTTACAGTACATAGCGTTTCATCTCCTTGAAAATTATTCTTCGACCAATTCAAGCATCCAATTTATCCAGCCACTAATAGTTGAAGATCTTCTTACAAATGTACTCATACTTCCTACTTTGTAGAGGTTCGATTGTTGCATGATCTGAACAATTGAATCGGTATCCGGCATAACACCATGCTCCATGCAAACCTTGAAAGTTTCGCTAAACGCTTGATGCTGCAAGATTACATTACAAAAGGCCAATTGCCTTTGACGATAATTCAACTGCATAATGCGTTTGCCTTTTTCAGATAAGGCATAAACTGGTTTACGCCCATCTTCATACCGCTTTTCTACTAAACCAAGATACCTCGCAGCGTCAGTATAATAATTGGTTTGCCGTATATCAAAAGCATATTCTTCAGTTACTTGCTCTCGACTAAGATCATTTGTGTTTAGCAATTCGCAAATGTTAATTACACGTTCAAAGCTATTCGCTTGAGGGAAAGAGATTTCCGGTTCACTGACAATTTGAGCTTGTCTAAATACCTCTTGTATATCAGACAATTCGATGGCAGTATCTTCGATTGAGTAATTCTTATGTTTCACAAGCAACAAAGAATTATATGAGTTTGGATCTTGAAATTCATATTCATATAAGCTAAAAATGCCGTTAGAGTATACGAGAAATATTGGTTTTACTTTCTTAGTTACCCGATTACTCCAAACTCTATAAGGGTAATAGAGCTGGCGTACCAAAAAGTCATCAGACAAGTCACGTTTTGCTTCAATGAGTGAAAGGCTGTTGATGCCTTCAAATGCGGCATCGATCTCAATTTGCGAGTTGGCAACTGAAACTGATGATTGATTTTTTGTTTTTGAGTTCTCGATATTAAAAGAGAATTGTCCAGAACCCATGCGCCCAGAGACGGTAGAGTACAGCACATCTTCATCCAAAAAATCCGCAAGCATTCCAGAGGCTAATGCGCAATTGATGGCAATCGTTTCACTTGGAATATTATTCGAAGTAAGACTTTGTAAATTGCCAGGTAATGAAACCCGTGCAACTGTTTTGTCCAGTGACTCGAATACACGATATGCCTCAAAATGAGAAATCACGTAATCACCGCGAGATATAGGTAAAATTGCCAACCCGTTCTTTGAGAAAATTTGCGGGAGATTAATGTTATGATCAAACTTTGCCATCAAACGCGGTTCACGATACTCTTTGATTTGCAAAGCAGATATAGCAAATTTGCCATCAACATCAACGCGCGAAAGAATGTCATATTTATCAAACAATGCTTCCCATGCTTTATCGTTTTGACTTTTCACTTGTTCACTCATAATTTCTCACCACTACTTCATCAACCTGACCTCTTTTTGTGGCATTCGAGTTGATTGAGCGCTTGGCCTTTACAAAGGTTATTTTATAGTCGGCATACTGCTCTTTGATGAAGTCGGTTGCAGAGTTCGACAACATGAATTTCACACCGCGTTGATTGAGTTCATCACAGCATTCACGCAATCTGATTTGCTCATTCCTATCAAAACCACCTCTTGAATAGCCAGTGAAATTTGCGGTGTCCGAAACCGGATCGTAGGGGGGATCAAGATAGACGAATGTGCCTTTAGTAACCTTTGCTAAGACATCTGCATAATCCAGACTGCTTATAATCATTTGAGCCTGATTGAGATAGGTGTTGACCGCTCTAAGCGTGGGAGCGTTTACAATATTGGGATTCTTGTAATGTCCAAACGGTGTGTTAAACTCCCCCGCATTGTTTACGCGAAAAAGGCCGTTGTAACAAGTTTTGTTCAAATAAATAATACGCGCAGCTTTCTGAACAGCTGTAAGCTCTGCGTATTGCTCTCTATTCCTATCCCAATCTCTGACACTATAAAAATGGTCTTCATTATTAGGATGCGCACCAAGTTCCGCAATTAGCTCTTCGACATTATCTCTAATTACTTCATACATTTGGATCAAATCCGAGTTGATATCATTGAGAATCGCAACGTTAGGTTGAAGCTTAAAAAGGACAGCACCACCTCCCAAAAAGGGTTCGCAATAAGAGTTCACTCGCTTAGGTAACAATGGAGCAAAATCATCTAACAGTTGACGCTTTCCGCCTACCCATTTTACCACTGGCGCAACAAGACGATTTTTACGCATATTTTGTCACCTCTTTCTAGGTATAATTGCACAAATGAATTTTACCATATGACAGAAAATTTTTCAATCAAAACTTTCACTTTTGACCTGCCTGTCTGCCTGTGTCAAAGTGGATGCTACTGTTCACGCCCCAACCCAGCCTGTAAATATGCAAATAACCGGGATCATTACAGAGTACCGGTCATCGTCTTTTCCTTAGGCGGCGGCTTCTTTCGGGATTCTGTCGTAGCGTTCTTCAAATTCACAAGTGGCTCCCTAAAAAAATCCTATTGAAATTAGAATGCACATATGCTATGATGCAAGTATAAACTAAATATAAGTTCTTCGGGGCAGGGTGTGATTCCCTACCGGCGGTATAGTCCGCGACCCACCTTGGTGGTTGATCTGGTGCGATTCCAGAACCGACAGTATAGTCTGGATGAGAGAAGATATTATGTGACAGATAAAGTATCCTGTCCATGTTGGTATGAATGCCGCCCCGGATGTAAGAATCCGGGGCTTATTTATTTATCTTCACGGATGGATTGCCGACATCGAAGGCTGTCATATGAATCCTCTGATTGACGAACTTAAAAAATTAAAATTTCAGGAGGAAGAATCATGAAAGAGAACAAGTTATTAACTACAAAAAATGTAGCACTGATGGGAATGTTTGGTGCATTGGCGGGAGTGCTGATGATTTTTGAGATTCCTTTGCCCTTCATTGCCCCGTCATTTTATGGGCTTGATTTCAGCGAAGTGCCGATTCTGGTGGGAACTTTTGCCTTGGGGCCGGTGGCCGGGGTGATTATGGAGTTGTTAAAAATTATGATCAAGCTGGTATTAAAGCCAACCAGTACGGCCTTTGTCGGTGAGTTTTCTAATTTTGTGATTGGCTGTTTCTTGATTGTGCCGGCTGGAATTATTTACTGTTTGAAGAAAACAAAAAAGGGCGCCATGACCGGAATGGTGGCCGGAACGGTTGCCATGACAGTAATCGGAGTTGTTGTCAATGCGCAGGTAATGCTGCCGTTCTTTGCGAAATTCTTTGGGATGCCGCTGGCGACGATTGTTGGAATGGGAGCGGCGATTAATCCGGCAGTTAACAATGTCTGGACGTTTGTGCTGATCTGCGTGGGACCGTTTAACCTGATCAAAGGGACCGTGGTATCGCTGGTGACCAGTCTGATTTATAAGCGAATCAGTATTTTGATTCGCAGTGCCGGCAAGCAGGAGATATCTGGCAGAACAGAGACAAAGAGAGGAAATGCAAATATATAAAAAGATTTGCACCTGAATAGCAGTTATGATATGATACTTCGTAAGCGGACAGAGAAAAAGTCCGGAACGAGGTAATCATGATAATGGAAACAAAACTGATTTATATAGAAGATGCGGAACATATAACTGACGATATGCTGCTGGAAGCGGCCGGGATTATTCGCGGCGGCGGTCTGGTAGCATTTCCTACGGAAACGGTCTACGGCCTGGGGACCAATGCCTTGAATGAGGAAGCGGCCAAAAAAATATATGCGGCAAAAGGACGTCCGTCAGACAATCCGTTGATTGCCCATATTGCCTCCATGGAGGAACTGGTCCCATTGGTGGCGGAGATTCCGGCGGCCGGGAGGAAGCTGGCGGCGGCTTATTGGCCGGGGCCGTTGACGATGGTTTTTCCCAAGAGTGGGAAGGTCCCTTATGGAACGACCGGCGGTCTTGAGACCGTGGCAGTGCGAATGCCCAGCCACCCGCTGGCCCGGAAGCTGATAGCGTTAGCCGGAGTGCCGATTGCGGCACCCAGTGCGAACCTGTCGGGACGGCCAAGTCCCACCAGAGCGGAACATGTCTGGCAGGATATGAATGGCCGGATTGATATGGTGATCGATGGCGGTGCGGTTGGCATCGGGGTGGAATCGACGATTGTAGATATGTCGGGAGAAGTGCCCACATTGCTGCGTCCGGGGGCGATCACGCTGGAGATGCTCAAAGATGTCATCGGCGGAGTTGAGATTGACCCGGCGATTCTGGGGCCTCTAAGCGAGGATGTGAAACCCAAAGCACCAGGGATGAAATACCGCCACTATGCACCGAAGGCGGAATTGGTACTGGTGGAAAATGCGAAAGTTGACAATACGGTCACCGAGAATATGGTCCTGGAGATTAACCGGCTGGCCGCAGAGCAGCTGCAGCAGGGGTATCAGGTGGGAATTTTATGCACGGATGAAACACGGGACCGTTACCCCCAAGGCACCGTCAGAAGTGTCGGGCGGCGGGACAGCGAGCAGGACGTGGCCCATAATCTGTTTGCGGTATTGCGGGAGTTTGACGATCTGGCGGTGGATTATATTTTTTCCGAGAGTTTTCCACAGGATCATTTGGGACAGGCGATTATGAACCGGCTGATGAAGGCGGCCGGCTATCATATCATAAAGGTATGAGAAACAAGCAAAAGAGAACATAAAGGGGTAACTGCGATGTCAGAGAAACGAGTGGATTACATTTCATGGGATGAATATTTTATGGGCGTTGCCGATTTGTCGGGGAAACGTTCCAAGGATCCCAGCACACAGGTAGGAGCCTGTATTGTCAGTAATGACAACAAGATTTTGTCCATGGGATACAATGGGTTTCCCAAGCATTGTTCCGACGATGATTTTCCATGGGGGAAATCAGCCTTGGATGATGACCCGTACAATGCCAAATATCTGTATGTGACCCATAGTGAGTTAAATGCGATTTTGAATTACCGGGGCGGCAGCCTGGAGGGGAGTAAGTTGTATGTTACCTTGTTCCCTTGCAATGAATGCGCCAAAGCGATCATTCAGTCGGGAATCAAAACCGTTATTTTTAAGAGTGACAAGTATTGCGACTCACCGTCCGTCCGGGCCTCCAAGAGAATGCTGAATGCGGCCGGCGTCCGTTATTATAAATATGAAGAAACAGGTAGAAAAATAGAAATCGAAGTATGAGAACATGAAATTTTTGTTAGCAGCACTGAATGCCAAATATATTCACTCCAATCCGGGAGTGTACAGTCTGAAAGCCTATGCCGAGTTTACCCGCGGCGGGCAGCAGACGGTTCAGGGAGGTTCGTATCCAGAAGGGTATGACCTCCCTTGCTGGCATGTGGAGATTGCCGAATATACCATCAATAATCAAATGGAACATATTCTGCAGGACATTTACCGGCGACGGCCGGATGCGGTGGGATTTTCCTGTTATATCTGGAATATCAAAGAAATACTGGAATTGATCCGTGATCTGGCGAAGGTGCTGCCGGCGACGGATATCTGGCTGGGGGGCCCGGAGGTGTCTTATGATGCACCGGAGCTGTTAAAAAGGGAACCGGCGGTGACCGGGGTGATGAAAGGGGAAGGGGAAGAAACCTTCTGCCGGCTGCTGGCCTGCTATGACCGAAGGGGAAATATCGTTAACTGGGCGAAACTGTCCGACATTTCAGGGTTGACATATCGCTGCCGCCAAAGCGGTGGGGCAGAGGATATAATTGATCAGCCGGTATCGCCGGTGATGGATATGAACCGCCTGCCTTTCTTATATCAGGATATGGCCGGATTTGAAAACCGGATCGTATACTATGAAAGCAGCCGGGGGTGTCCTTTTTCCTGTAGCTACTGCCTGTCCTCCCTTGATAAATCGGTACGTTTCCGTGATGTGGCGCTGGTAAAGCAGGAGCTGGATTTCTTTATTGCGCGAAAAGTACCCCAGGTAAAATTCATTGACCGGACATTTAACTGTAACAAGAGTCATGCCATGGCAATCTGGCAGCATATTCTTGAACGTGATAATGGTGTTACCAATTTCCACTTTGAGATTGCTGCGGATCTGTTGGACGAAGAGGAGCTGGCACTGCTCCGGCAGATGCGCCCGGGACTGATCCAACTGGAAATCGGGGTGCAGAGTACGAATCCGCAGACCATCCGGGCCATTCGGCGGAAGATGGACCTGACCAGGCTGGGGGCAACAGTGGCCGCTGTCAATGCCGGCCACAACGTTCATCAGCACCTGGACCTGATTGCCGGACTGCCTTATGAAGACTACGAAAGCTTTTGCCGTTCCTTCAACCAGGTTTATGGGATGCAGCCGGAGCAGCTGCAGCTTGGTTTTCTGAAGGTTTTGAAGGGGTCCCATATGGCGGAAATGGCCGCGGAATATGACCTGCAGTACCGGGCGGCACCGCCTTATGAGGTACTGTCTACCCGCTGGCTGTCATACGGTGATGTCTTGCGGCTAAAAGGAGTGGAACAGATGGTGGAGGTGTATTATAACAGCCGCCAGTTTACCGCCACCCTAAAGTTGATGGAAACGGAGTTTGCGGATGCCTTTTCCATGTTTGCGGCACTGGCTGAATATTATGAACGGAAGAGTCTGGCCGGGTTAAACCACAGCCGGCTGGCCCGCTATGAAATTTTGCACCAGTTTCTGCAGGAATATTTTGCGGCGGGTTACCGTTACGAAAAACAGAAGCGTTATGAAGATGCATTAGTATATGACCTGTACCTGCGGGAAAATGCCAAAAGCCGCCCTTCCTTTGCCCGGGATCAAAGGCCGGAGAAGGAACGGATCCGCAGTGGGGTGGGGGAACTTCGCGGTCTGGGAACGCAGATTCATGCCGAGGTGTTCTGGTCCGGCGAGCTGATTATATTCGATTACCGAAGCAGGGATCCGCTGACTGGCAATGCAATTACGATACACAGGGAAAAAGATAAAAGAATGGAGAATGATAATGGCAAAACGAGAAACAAAGGCGATGCGTGACGAGCGGGTCCGTCATATTCTGGCGGCGCTGGATCAGGAATACGGAACGGATTACCGTTGCTATTTAAATCATGAGACGCCATGGCAGCTGCTGATTGCCGTGATCTTAAGCGCCCAATGCACCGATGCCAGAGTCAACATTGTGACGGCCGACCTGTTTCGCAAGTATGATACGCTGGAAAAATTTGCGGCGGCTGATATAACCGAACTGGAGCAGGATATTCATTCCATTGGTTTTTACCATATGAAAGCGAAAAATATCATTGCCTGCTGTCAGGCTCTGGTGGTGGAATTTCATGGGGAAGTGCCGCGGACCGTTGACGAACTCACATCCCTGGCCGGGGTAGGGCGCAAGACCGCCAATGTGATCCGGGGTAATATCTATCAGGAACCAAGTATCGTAGTGGATACCCATGTGAAGCGAATTTCCCGCAAGCTGGGGCTGGCCCAATCAGAGAATCCGGAAAAAATTGAATTTGAGCTGATGAAGGTCCTGCCAAAGGATCACTGGATTCTTTGGAACATTCACATCATTACTCTGGGAAGAACCGTCTGTATCGCCCGCCGGCCCAAATGTGGAGAATGCTTCCTGCGGGAATACTGCCCGGGGGCGGAAATATGATCAATTCTTATCTCGCAGTAGATTTAGAAACCACCGGGCTGAATCCAAAATTAGAAAAAATCATTGAAATTGGTGCCGTAAAGGTAATCGACGGAGCGATCTGCGGTGAATACCATACCCTGGTACAGCCGTACCGGAAATTAAACGAAAAGGTCCGGGAACTGACCGGCATCACTGATGGGATGCTTGCGGCGGCACCGGGAATTGAAGACTGTATTGAAGAATTTTTGGAATTTTGTGAGGAATTGCCATTGCTGGGGCATCATGTTATTTTTGACTACAGTTTCCTCAAGCGGGCGGCGGTCAATCACCAGCAGGAATTTGAGCGGAAAGGAATCGATACGTTGCTGATGTGCCGGCGGTTTATGCCGGCTGAAAGCAAGAAAACACTGGCGGCCGCCTGTGAATATTACGGCCTTATCCGGCAGCAGGAACACCGTGCGCTGGACGACGCCAAAGCAGCGCATCAGCTTTATCAATTGCTGCAAAACACCTGTAAAATGGAAAAATCCGGGGACTTTGCACTAAAACCATTGATTTATAAGGTAAAAAGAGAGCATCCAGCGTCAAAAAAGCAAAAAGAGGACTTGCGGTATTTATTAAAATATCATAGAATAGAAATACCTGTGCAAATCGAATTCTTAAGCCGGAATGAGATCTCCCGGATAACGGATAAGATTATTTCAAAATATGGCAGAATTAATTAAAATGCAGGAATAGGAATAAAAGAGGTGAAATTGACTATGATGAACAATAATAAGTTTAAAAAGATTATTTCTTCAATAATCGTTGTTGTCCTGGTACTGGCAATGATAGTGCCGACAGTCATAGGGGCACTTAGTTAAGTTAGGGTTGGAGGAGCAGATTATGAAAAAGTTGAAAGGTCTGGGTGGCCTTGCCGTTTTTTTGGCAGCCGGCCTGCTGATTGCTTCGCCGGTATATGCAAAAGAGAAGAAGATTCCTGACGGTATCTATGTCGGGGAGTTTAATTTGGGCGGAATGACGGTAGAGGAAGCGGAGCAGAAAGTAAAAGAGTATATTGATGGCCTGGAGGATCAGAGCATCGAATTGGACGTGGACGGAACGACTTTTCAGACAACTGCCAAAGAACTGGGATTTTACTGGAGCAATACCGATGCCGTCAAAGAAGCGGCGAAGCATGCGGTAAGCGGCAACCTGATTGAACAATACATGGGCATGAAGGATCTGCAGAAAGAACCGGTGAATATTCCTCTGGCGACAGCGGTCGATGAAGCCAGGGTCGAAAGCTTCGTTCAGGAGCAATGCGGCGGTATTACGGCCGAGCCGCAGAATGCGGCCATTACCAGAGAAAACGGAGTATTTACCGTTACTCCGGGCGTGACCGGCAAGGTGGTGGATATCGCTGCGACTAAGAATGTACTGGATGAGGCTCTGACCGGGATGACCGGTCCGGTGAGTACCAGGGCAGTGGTGACGGTAAAGGAGCCGGATATTTCGGAAGCCGATTTAAGCTCCATTGGCGATGTGCTGGGTACTTTTTCCACTGATTTTTCCAGCAGTGGTGCCGCCCGATCCAAGAATCTGGCCAATGGCGCCAGCAAGATCAACGGTCATGTACTGATGCCGGGAGAAACTTTATCCGGCTATGAATGTATGAATCCATTTACCACCGGCAACGGCTATTATACGGCTGCGGCCTATGAGAATGGCCAGGTGGTCGACAGTGTCGGCGGCGGCGTGTGCCAGATTGCCACGACGCTGTACAATGCTTCATTACAGGCAGAGCTGGAGATTGTCCAGCGGCAGAACCACTCGATGATTGTAACTTATGTGAAACCATCCATGGATGCGGCGATTGCCGGAACCTATAAGGATATCAAGGTCATCAATAATTATAGCACACCGATTTATATAGAAGGCGGAACCAGCGGCAGAACTCTGACGTTTACGATCTACGGTAAAGAGACCCGGCCGGCGAACCGTCAGGTCACCTATGTGTCAGAAACGCTTAGTGTTACTGATCCGGGCGCACCGACGGAAAGAGTGGATCATTCACTGGCGCCAGGTGTCCAGAAACGGGTTCAGTCAGCCCACCGGGGGATGAGATCCAGACTCTGGAAAGTAGTTACCGTGGACGGTGTGGAGACCGAAAGAACCCTGCTTCATACCGATACTTATAATGCATCAAAAGCAATCGTACTGGTAGGTCCGCCCGTCAGTGAAGAAGTGGCTCCGGGCGAGGTGATCCAGGTGGATCCGGCAGGACAGCTAATTCCGGCTCCGGTAGAAGGGGTGGACGGTGGTCCCGGCGTAACAGCGCCGGTCGAAGCCCCGGTCCTGACTCCGGGCCCGGCAGCAGAACCGGCTCCGGCAGCAGAACCGATTCTGGGAGCTCCGGCTCCGGAGGCAGCTCCGGCAGAACCGGGAGAGTGATGCAGCATGATGCGAAAAATCCAACGAGACAATACCGGTACCATGGTACCGGGACAGGATCTGGCAGTGGCCGGTTATGCCGGCCTTGCCGGAACCAGGATGATTGTGCAGGAAAGACAACAGGAGCTGGAGCAGTATTTTGCCAAGGCATACCTGAATCAAATATTGCGCTGCCAGACGGCGGCGGAAGACAGGAATCTGGGGTATTGGAAACGATTTGGAGCGACCGAGTGCGAACCGTCAGGACAGGGAGGAATCTTGAAGACTCTTTGGGACCTGTCCGGGGCATACGAAACCGGCATCCAATTTTCCTTACGCCAGATTCCTGTTAAGCAGGCCACAATTGAGATCTGTGAGCGGCTGGAGCTGAACCCTTACAGGCTATATTCCCGAGGCTGCTATTTATTGGTCGGTGACCATGGCGGCCAGATGGTGAAGGCGCTGGAGCAGGCGGGGATTCCGGCGCAGGTGATCGGAAAAGTGAACCGCGGTATTGCGCGGGAGATTCTGGGCGGCGAGTCCGTCGGTTATCTGGACCGGCCGCAGCCGGATGAGTTGGATAAAGCAGTCACCGGCTGCTTGCATCTATAAAAAACAGGAGGCAATCATTATGAGAGAGAAGATTTTGGCAGTTATTGAAAAAAACAGCAGAATCGACATGAAAGATCTGGCGGTTCTGTTAGGGGAAAGTGAAGTCGCAGTCGCCAATGAGATTGCCGAGATGGAAAAAGAACACATCATCTGCGGATATCACACCTTGATTAACTGGGACAATACCGATGACGAGAAAGTCATTGCTTTAATTGAAGTAAAAGTCACCCCGCAGCGGGGAATGGGATTTGATAAACTGGCAGAGCGCATCTATCAGTACAGTGAGGTAAATGCAGTGTACCTGATGTCCGGGGCATATGACTTTACTGTGATCATCGAAGGCCGGACCATGAGACAGGTGGCCCAGTTCGTGTCAGATAAGCTGGCGCCGTTAGACTCTGTGCTGAGCACCGCTACCCACTTTGTACTGAAAAAATATAAGGATCACGGCACCATTCTTTGTGACGAGGTTCATGATGAAAGGATGTTGATTACGCCGTGAGAAATCCGTTATCCGATAAAATCGTGTCGATTCCCCCATCGGGAATCCGTAAATTTTTTGATATCGTCAGTGAAATGAAGGATGCGATTTCTCTGGGGGTGGGCGAACCGGATTTTGACACGCCCTGGCATATCCGGGAGGAAGGAATTTACTCCCTGGAAAAAGGCCGAACCTTTTATACATCCAATGCCGGCCTGCGCGAACTGAAAGTAGAGATCCATAATTATCTGGAGCGCCGCTGCAATGTATCTTACAATCCAGCCAATGAGATTATGGTAACGGTCGGCGGCAGCGAAGCGATTGATATTGCCATGCGGGCAATGTTAAACCCGGGGGATGAAGTACTGATTCCCCAGCCCAGTTATGTATCATATGTACCCTGTGCGATTTTGGCCGGCGGTGAACCGGTGGCGATTGAGCTGGAGGCAAAGGACCATTTTCGTCTGACGCCCGAGAAGCTGTTGGAGAAGATTACCCCGAAGTCGAAACTGCTGGTATTGCCATTTCCCAACAATCCCACCGGAGCCATTATGGAACGGAGCGACCTGGAGAAGATTGCCCGGATCGTACTGGAGCATGATCTGTTCGTGATTTCCGATGAGATTTATTCCGAGCTGACCTACGGTGAGGAAGCACACACTTCAATTGCCAAATTGCCGGGAATGTGGGAACGTACGGTTCTGATCAACGGTTTTTCCAAAGCATATGCCATGACCGGCTGGCGGTTAGGTTATGCCTGCGCCCCCGCCCTGATTCTGGATCAAATGTTAAAGATTCACCAGTTTGCCATTATGTGCGCCCCAACCACCAGTCAGTATGCTGCTGTTGCAGCGCTGCGTGACGGTGATGCGGATGTGGCTTATATGCGGGAATCCTATAATCAGCGGCGGCGTTATCTGATACACCGTTTTGCGGAAATGGAGCTGGAGTGCTTTGAGCCGCTGGGCGCTTTCTACATGTTCCCCAGTATCAAACGGTTTGGCATGACCGCCGATGAGTTTGCGACCCGCCTGCTGCAGGAAGAGAAAGTGGCAGTGGTGCCGGGAACGGCATTTGGTGAGAGCGGTGAAGGTTTTCTGCGGGTTTCTTATGCATACTCCCTGGAGAGTCTGAAAGAGGCACTGGGCAGAATGGAACGCTTTATCAACCGGCTGGACGGGAAAGAAGAAGTGGGAGTATGAACATCGTGCTGTTTGAACCGGAAATGCCTCTCAATACCGGCAATATCGGCCGCACCTGCGTGGCGACGGGAACCCGGCTGCATTTGATCGAACCGCTGGGGTTTAAGCTGAATGAAAAGGCGGTCAAACGGGCGGGCCTGGATTACTGGGAGAAACTGGATGTGAAGGTATACAGCGATTTTGCTGATTTTCTGGAGCAGAATCCACAGGCCAGAATCTATATGGCCACCACCAAGGCCCATCAGGTGTATACGGAGGTGCGGTATGACCCGGATTGTTACCTGATGTTTGGTAAGGAAAGTGCCGGGATTCCGGAAGAGATTCTGGTGGAGCATGAGGAGAATTGCATCAGGATTCCCATGTGGGGAGAGATTCGCTCTTTGAATCTGGCGAACTCGGTGGCGATTGTGCTGTATGAGGCATTGCGGCAGAATGGGTTTGAAAAGATGCAGAGGGAAGGAGAATTGCACCATTTGCATTGGAAGTGAACATTAGAAAGGGGATTCTGCAGAAGACGAAGCAGAACCCCTTTTTTCAATTGGCCGCCCGCGGCAGGGAGAAGATAAATTCGGTACCAACGCCCTCGGTACTGATCACATCAATATTTTCGCCATGGGCCTGAATAATCTCCTTGACAATCGAGAGCCCCAGGCCGGTTCCCTTCTTATCTTTGCCGCGTGATAAATCGGACTTGTAAAAACGTTCCCAGATTTTCTTCACGCTGTCTTTTGGAATACCAATCCCTGTGTCCTTGACCGAGGTAAAGATCTTCTCATGGCGGATGGAGGTCTGGATATAGATGGTAGAGTTCTTATGGCTGAATTTGATGGCATTGTCAATCAGGTTATATAATACCTGCTGAATTTTGCCCAGGTCGGCATATACCATCAAAATGTTGTCGGAAAACGTCAATTCAAAGTTGACGTTTTTCTTTTCGCAGGTGCCCTCGAAGGAGGCCGCGGTGTCCTTGATGACCCGGGTGATATCAAAGTTTGTCCGGGATAGATAGCCTTTACTGTCTAAGGTGTTTAAGGTCAGCATACCCTGGGTCAGCTTGTTCAGCCGTTCGGTTTCGATGATGACCCGGGTCAGATATTTTTCTTGCATTTCCGGCGGGATGGTGCCATCGATGATAGCTTCCAGATAGCCCTTGATGGAAGTCAGGGGGGAACGGAAGTCATGGGAGACATTGGCGATAAAGGTTCGCTGGTATTCCTCGATTTTATTTAATTCATCGGACATATAATTCAAGGTAGCCGCCAGGTATCCCATCTCGTCGTGGCTGTGCAGATTGATCTGATGGGTCAGATTGCCGGCAGCGTATTCATTGGCCCCTTCGGTAATCTTCTTCAGCGGAAAATACACGGTCTTGGTAAACACCAGAATGATCACCAGGGAAAGGGCAAATATAATCAACGAAGTCAAATAAACGATATTTAAAATACCGTTGCTGGCATCCTGGATCCGTGACATCGGCAGGTGGATCAGAACATAGCCATAAGTCGTGTAATTGCCGGTAATCGGCGCAGATACAGTTAATACCTCATATGGAAACAGCCCGTAGTAATTCCCGATCCAGTAAGACTTATTGCCGGCGGCGGTCGGATCAAAGCCATCGATCACCACGCCGGTTTTGGCCGAACGGTTGCTGTCGGCAATGATAATCCCCTGGCGGTTGACAATCCAGATATCCGACCGTAAAAATGTCGAAACCACTTCCAGCTGCCAGTAGGCCGAAGACAGATCCTGCTGCTTTCCCTGATAAACCGTACTGTAGGATGCCGCGATCAGACTGGCTTCATCATACATGGCCGTGGATTCCTCTTTGATCAGATGCCGGTAAGTCAGACGGGAGGATAAGGTTGCTATGGTGATAAAACCAAGCAGGCCAAAAACCAGGTAGCCGAGGATAAATTTATAATATAAGGAATGCTTCATTGGTTCACCTCAAATAAACTGCATAAAAGAATGTATGAGAATATGGTATCATATCTGGCAGCAGAAAACAAGAATCACCTTTTCAGACAATTCTTGTTTTTATATGAAAAATATGGTAAAATTTGGATATTCATACCTCCACAAAACAAGAACAGATATTGATGAAGGTACTGAATATTGGGAAAACTGTTCCCGGCTGCTAAGGAGGAAATGGGATGTATCATGTGGCTATTTGTGATGATAGTGAAGCAGACCGTTTGGCATTAAAAAAGCTGTTAATAAAAAATGATGTTTATGTGAAAGAGGTCATTCTTCATGAATATGAATCGGGAAATCAGCTGATAGAAGCAATGAAGACGATTCAGTTCTCGCTAATATTTCTTGATATGCGGATGGACGGCATGAGTGGAAGAGAAACCGCATGCCGTATCCGTGAAAGAGACAGTAAAGTGGTTTTGGTCTTTATCACCGGAAGTGTAGAACCCGCATCCGATGTGTTTCGCGTGACACCATATCGGTATATGATTAAGACAGCTGCGGAAGAAGAGCTGGATACAGATATTAAAAGCATTATTGCCCAAATGATTTCTACAGAATCCATACCACGAATCAAAGCCGCCGTCGATAAGCAGATCATCCGGATCCATCCGAATGATATTCTTTATATTGAGAAATACGAACGGAAAAGCAGGGTTCATATTACCCAAAGTGCAATCATGGAATACCGTCTTGAGAAGAAAGGGGATGTATTATCAGGGATGAAGCTGGCCGATATCTATGAGTGCCTGAAAGGCTATGGATTTGGCTGGCCCCATGATAGCTATATTATAAATTTTAAGTATGTAAATACTCTGGCGAAGGACTACCTTCTTCTGGAGGGGGTACCGGCTAAATTCACGATTACCCGAAGCAAGACGAAGGAATTTGGCAAGCAGAAGAGTTATTTCCTGCTGGGAAAGTATAATGGGGGGAAATAAAATGGTAACGGTATGCCATTGGTTAATGTGCGGCGTTGATGTGTATCTGCTTTATCTTTTCTTTCACTCCATTTTTGAAAGGAAGCTGGGGAAATCATATTTTATTGGGGCCTGTTTTTTGACGACATATACAATTTTTTATGTAAACAGCTTCAAAAGCAGTTTTGCGAATTTAATGGGAATACCATTGATTTATCTGGCTTTTGTGCTGCTGACATTTAAAATATCAAGATCGAATGCGGCGGCCTATACGATTATATTTTATGTGGTATTTGTGGCAGGAAAAGAGGCCGCATTTGTATTATTGAATCAATTTCTATATAGTTTGTTCCCGAAAGTATATACAGTATTAGGGGGGCCGGAGGGTATTTATATTCTGATTATTGAATATTTTCTGGGTTATTTAATACTGCGGTTTACGATTAAACATACGAGGATGCTTACGATGACAGAAGACAAACCGTTTTCCTGGTTTTTACTGATTACCCCTGTATCTACATTGATTGTTTTAAGCAGTTTCCTGTATATGGATTATCCTGAAAAGAAAATGATACAATTATTAATATGTGCAGGCTCTTTTCTTCTTTATTTTTCGAATATCGCAATATTTGTTACTCTTTTTAAGTATGCACACATACTTGGCCAGGTGACAAATGCGCAAATGTATATGTTAAAAGCGGAGTTGGAGATGAATCATTTCGAGAAGGAAAAGGACTTAAATGAAAAAAACAGAAACTTTATTCATGACAGTCACAAATTTAACAGCAATATTCGCATGCTTGCGTCAAGAAATGAAAATAGCAGGATTATAGAATTAATTGACCAGCTGGAAGGAAAGATGCACAGGATTGCAGTAGAAAAAGTTTACAGTACGAATTCCGTTCTTGATTCGATACTATCGGAAAAAGTTATTAGATGTGAGGCGCAAGATATTAAAATAGATATGTTCATTGAAGCATCTTTGGATATTGATTTCATTCAGGTAAGTGATTTGATTTCCATGTTTGGGAATCTGCTGGATAATGCAATAGAAGCAGCAGCAAAATGCAACGAAGGGCAACGGGAGATGAAAGTGAAGCTGTTTATGGCCAATCCATACATACTTGTACTTCATATTGAGAATAGTTTTGTCAGTCAGCTGCAAAAGGAAGGGAATTATTATGTAACAACGAAACAAGACAAGCTGGCTCATGGCCTTGGAATTGGCATTGCCGAATCACTGGTGAAGAAGTATAAAGGGACTTTAGAATTGACAGCGGAGCAAGGCTGTTTTAGTACCATGCTGACCTTGTCAAAGACATGAATAGAGCCAATTAATGTCAATATTGTTAATTTTAGTGTATAATTTTGTAAATGGTATTGATTTTTTAAAAAAAGGTGGTATCTTAATTATAAAAATAAAAGGAGGACAGCTTGCATATGAAAAAGTTGGTGGTTAGTCTGATGAACCTGTGTGCACTGGCAGCAGTAGTTCAAACTGTCAATATGACCTGTGGCTGGGTACAGTATCAGCCGGAAGTTCCGGAAGCAGCGCAGAAGTTTAAAAAATTCTGATGATTGTACATTTATCGGAGCGAATCGTTTCCTGGCAAGTTAAAAAGAATATTTTAACCGAAGACGATAAGGCCCTTTATCAGTATGGCTACGAAGTCTTGATCAATCAGGTAATTAATATTTTATTAGCCATATTGATCGCAATCGTGCTGCATGCGCCAATGACAGTTTCATGCTTTCTGCTTTGCTATATTCCGCTGCGTTCATTTTGTGGCGGATATCATGCAAAAACCCATGAGCGTTGTACGGTTGTGTCGGTGATATTGACTTGGCTGGCATGTGGAATGACACATGTGATGGAAACACATAATTTAATTTTTTTAGTGGCGATTGCAGTAGTGGTATCAGGGATAGCCGTATTTACCCTGGCCCCGGTTCCAGACCAGAATAAACCGTTGGATAAAGACGAGACGGTACGCTATCGAAAGACAGGGAGACTGATCTGGATAGTGGAAGCTGCGATTTGTATTGCTTTTATTTTCATTTTGGGAGAAGTGGCATTTGCCATTGCATCCACTCATTTAATTTTCTCTTTCATGCTTTTCCTTGGTAGCGTAAAAAATAGAAATAAGTGAGACTTGAATCTTGTTTTGCCTGACATTAGGTTGGGCAGAACAAGATTTTTTTTAAATCCATGTCAAATTTGTCAATTTTGCACTGTGCGATGTACAATTTTGTAACTACTATTGTATTTTGTGTAAAAATATGGTAAGCCTTATTTGACATGATAGCAAAAAAGCAAATGATAGCAAACATGTCGAGGGAGGAAACCATTAATGAGTGATCAGACAATAAATCTCAGAGTGGCTATTTGTGATGATGAAATAGAAGCATTGGAGCAAGTAAAAGTACAGTTATATGAAGCAGTAAGGAGTTCGCAACTATTGGCAGAGCTTGATGTATTTACATGTAATAACGGCAAAGCTCTGATAGAGGAAAGCCGCAGACAGCCCTTCGACCTGATATTATTAGATATTGAAATGCCGGACAATTCCGGATTTGACCTTGCAAAGTATTTTGGGCAATACCACAAAGATACGCAGTTAATTTTTGTTTCTTGTCATGAAGGCTACGTATTTGATGCATATGAGTATACCCCCCTTTGGTTTGTCCGGAAAAGCAGGCTGGAGAAGGATATGAAGAAGGCTTTTTTAAAGTTTGAGAATCTGTTAATTACCTATCGGCTGAGTTACCGGGCGATGAACGGGTTTAGTACAAAAGAAATTTTAATAAAGGATATTTTCTATTTCGAATGTACAAAGCATACGATAACGGCCCATACAACAACTCGGGAATATATCGCACATGGCAGTTTGAAAAAGGTTGAAGAGGAATTGAGCAGGTATGGATTTATTCGGATACATAAAAATTATCTGGTAAATGCAAAACATATCAAAGAAATCTGTATCAGGGAAGTATTGTTGTCTAGTGGCAAGAGAGTGGATATGAGTAAAGATCGGAAAAAGGACGTAAAGGAGGCGATGTTAAGGTATGAACGGGGGAGAAATTGAGATTTCAGATATACTGATAAACCTGTTTGCGGCTGCAGTAGCGGTAGAGTATATGGATCGTGGATTTCAGAAAAAATATGCAGGGATAAAGCGACACTTATGTTTTCTCTGTGGTTTTGTGGTGTATTTTGGTATGGTAACAGCATTGAATTATTGGCGGCCATTTGAAGGAGTCGTAGGCGTTTGCTATGCATTGGTGCTGGTTGGGTACGCTATGGCAGCATTAGAAGGAACTATACGTGAAAAAGTGAAGATGGGGATATTTTGGGTGGTAATAGCGTTGTTTAGTGCTTACCTGATTTTTATTATTCTGGGCCTGACAACAGGAATGGAATTGGTGAATTTATTGAGGAGCCGCAGCGAGTTGAAACTCTATTTATCCGTTGCCGGAACTGTACTTAAATTTTCTTTGGGAAGGCTGGTGCTGGCATTTAAAAAGGGACGCCAAAGTTCTGATCAAAGGCAGGACTGGATTATGTCCGGCGCCTTTTTTCTGGTATTTATCCTTGCGGTGGGCATGTTCCAGCTGGAATTGAGGGAGCTGGAACTTCCGGTACGCTACTACCTGTCACTGGTGATTTTAGTCGGGTTTTGTATGATTATTATATTGCTGGAATATTTACATTGGAAATTGGAGGAGCAGGAACGGGAAGCAAACCGACTGAAACTTTGGAAGCAGGAGAACGAACATCAGGAAGATCAGATGAAACGCTTGTGGAAAATGATTCGTGAGGCTAAACGGGACAGGCATGATATGAAATACCGGTTGGAGGTGCTTTACCGTCTGGCCAGGAAAGGCGAGGCAGAATCGGTTGCTCAATATATAAAGAAAATCGATAAAGAGCTGGGTAATTTCCCGGAATTGCCCCAAGACACCGGCAATGAGGGGCTTAATGCGGCTCTTACCAGAAGTGTGCAAGAATGTCATGAGCAAGGGATTGATTTTCGCTACATGATAGTAGGAGATATGAGGAGAATGGACAGCATGGATATCGGGATATTGTATTATAATTTGTTGAGTAATGCGATAGAGGCCAATGCAGGGAATGATAAGGAACGAAAAATAGAGCTGAATATATGGAATAAAGGCAACCGGATTTATTGTCATTTGGAAAATAGCATTCATAACTCCATTATGAAGGAAAACCCCGGATTGGTGACAACAAAGGAAGATAAAGAGTCTCATGGATTTGGAATGCAGAAAATATTAGAGATCGTAAACAAGTATGATGGCGTGTATGAATGTAAGGAAGAGGACGGGAATTTTATTCAGGAATTTTTGCTGCTCTGCAATCGTACAGATGGAATTAATCCATAATGTGGGCTGCGTAATCGACGGTGTATGACTTTTTATGTCGAAACATGCCGGGTTGTGCAAAACGTATTGTATTTTTCACGAGATTAATTATAATAACTAACATATGGAAATTGTAAAAAACATGTCAGAATATTTGACGGATCAATTATGCAAAGAGCATATCATTTTAAAAGAAAATAAAGAACTGTATGAATATGGATTTCAAATAACAATTGCCAATATAGTGAATGCCATAATTGTAGTCAGCGTTGGAATACTTGGGGCAGCCCCTGTCAGCATGCTGTTGTTTTATTTCATTTTTGTTAGTTTGCGCTTTTTTTGCGGCAGTTATCATGCAAAAACCTATGCGAAATGCTTCCTGCTGTTTGGCCTCACATGTACTGTGGAATTATTTGCCGGCAGATGGCTTTCTAACATGAATATACATATATTGGCCGGCACATTGCTGTTTGCCTTTGCCGGGCTGGGATTTGGTATTTATAAATGGGCACCGATAGAGCATGAGAATAAAGTA
>Ga0153928_1000459_pt1 | contig 20184 bp, 17 predicted proteins | sample TSNJ012MetaG_FD_106656 | JGI IMG/M metagenome (GOLD analysis project Ga0153928, IMG submission 106656) | Attine ant fungus gardens microbial communities from New Jersey, USA - TSNJ012 MetaG | ecosystem: Host-associated > Fungi > Mycelium > Unclassified | place: USA: New Jersey, Wharton State... | reverse complement strand
GAACTGTATAAATTCCTCTGTTTGGCAGATACTAATTCCAGATACGGACACTACAGTAAACGGAGGAATTTTTTATATGAAAGCTACAGGAATTGTAAGAAGAATTGATGACCTTGGAAGAGTAGTAATCCCAAAGGAAATACGAAGGACATTACGGTTGCGGGAAGGTACTCCGTTAGAGATCTTCACCGATCGGGAAGGTGAAATAATCCTGAAGAAATATTCGCCGATGGTGGAGCTGACCGCATTTGCGACCCAGTATGCGGAGGCAATGGCCCAGTCAACCGGCCTGATGGTCGGCATCACTGACCGTGATCAGATCATTGCAATAGCCGGCGGTCCGAAAAAGGATCTGCTGCAGAAAAATATCAGTAAACAAATGGAATCCGCTATTAATGAGCGTACTACAGTAGTAGCCATAAAAGAGGATAAAACATTTGTACAGATTACAACGGAAGAGATTGAGGGTGTAACGGCCCAGGTAATCTGCCCAATCATTAGTGAGGGCGATGCCATTGGGGCAGTGGCGCTGTTAAGCCGTGATTCGAAGGCGAAATTCGGGGAGGCGGAAGTAAAGCTGGTAAATACTGCGGCGGGGTTTCTTGGCCGACAGATGGAAGGGTAATGGCAAAACGCCGTCATACCGGGGAATGGAATATTCCAGGTGTGGCGGCGTTTTGATTGTGGATCAAACGGTTCCTACGATTTCATCAGTTCCTGCAGTTCACGAAACAAATCAACATCATTTTCCTTTATTTTCAGGTTAGCGGCCAATTCTTCTCCCGACGGAGTAGTAACTTTAAACTCAATGGTGGTCCCCTCCTGCATTCCCCGCTGATAAACTGCTGTCAAAAACTTAGGAAACTTGGGATGATCTCCTTTAAAACGGTCCCAGGCCAATTTTAGTTGAAGTAAATTCATCGCATTCATAATTTTGGGTTCTCCTTATCATATCAAGTTCTATTATACATGATTATTATTACAAAAATCAATCATTATGAAACAAGTGCCTAAACAAGCAGTCAAACCGGTTGACGAATTCAAAGCAGCAGGCATATAATAGAGACATGTAAAATCCAACACTTCTTTTGGTGCGGCAGCAGGTGTTGGGTCTTTTGTTCGTAATAGCGGAGAAATAGTTGGAAAGAGGAAAGAGGAATGATATTTTCAAAAAAAGATCTGATGAAGTTATTAGGCCCATTGATCATAGAACAAATTCTGACGGTGCTGGTTGGCATGGTGGATGTCATTATGGTGGCGGCGGTTGGCGAAACAGCCGTATCTGGGGTTGCCTTGTCCGATTCTATCAGTATCCTGATCATGCATCTGCTGGCAGCGCTGTCAACCGGCGGTGCGGTAGTTTGCTCGCAGTATATTGGTAAGCAGGCCAGAGTCGATGCATGCCGGGCAGCAGGACAGCTGATGGTGGTAACGACGGCTTGTTCAGCCCTGTTTGCCGGTATGGCCCTGATTGGAAACCGCCGCCTCCTCGGTTTGATATTTGGCCAGGTGGAAGAGGCGGTTATGTCAAATGCCGCAATCTACTTCCGGATCACAGCATTTTCTTACCCATTTCTGGCAGTTTATAATGCCAGCGCCGCACTGTACCGTTCCATGGGCAATTCCAGGGTGTCGATGATGGCCTCCATTATGATGAACACCATCAATGTCACCGGCAATGCCATCTGCATTTATGGCTTACATATGGGCGTGGAAGGTGTAGCCCTGCCGACCCTGATTTCGCGTATGGCAGCTGCGGTCTTAATGTTATTTTTGATACGCCATCCGGATAATACGATTCGGGTATCCAGTATCAAACAGTTAAAACCAGACTTAGGTATGATTAAAAAGATCCTGGCGGTAGGAATTCCCAGCGGTCTGGAAAATGGTATGTTTCAATTTGGCAAGCTCACCCTGCAAAGTCTGGTATCAACTTTAGGGACAACGGCAATTGCCGGTTTTGCAGTGGCTTCCAATCTGGTCACGCTGCAGTATCTTCCTGGCAATGCCCTGGGTCTGGGCCTGATTACGATTGTCGGTCAGTGCGTCGGTGCCAATGAGTATGAGCAGGCAAAACAGTATACTAAAAAACTGGTGCTGCTGAATTATCTGCTGCTGTCTTTTATTTGTGGTCTGATGATTTTCGGCCGTTATCAGATTGTGGATTTTTATAATCTGTCTCCGGAAGCATCCCGGCTGGCTTGTAATCTGATCTTTGCCCATGCCTGTGCGATGACGTTATGGCCCTTGTCCTTTGTTCTCCCCAATGCCTTGCGGGCCAGCCTGGATAACAGGTTTACCATGATGATATCGATTTTCTCCATGTGGACCTTCCGGATTGGCTTTGCTTACCTGTTCGTAAAAAATATGGGAATGGGGATCATGGGCATCTGGTACGCCATGTTTATTGACTGGGGTTTGCGGGCGGTGGTATTTTCCGGGCGTTTCCACGGTTTTACCAGACGTGTGCGGCAGGTGTAGTGACAAATGTCACTGCGTTGATGACGAATGACATCTATCATAGGCAGCGTATATTTTCTATAATGAGGTCATAGAACAGAAATGACTTCGTTGTAGAAAGGGGAATGAGTATGATAGAGTTAAAGAAGAAAAATGAGGAACGTGGTGTCAGCAGATTCAATCCGGGCGTTCCGGCGCTGATTGTGGGTGTGATTTTTGTGGTAAATGCCGGACTGATCTTTGCCACGACGGCGTGGTCAAACTTGCCGGATCTGGGGAAGATGGTGCTGATCCTGGCATTTGCCGGAATCTTTTTTGTGGCCAGTGCTATTGCTGACCGGGTGCTGCATATTGAGCGGACGGGTAAGGCATTTTATATTCTGGGCAGTTTTTTCTTGTTTTTGACTGCTCTGGCGATTGGCTATTTTGAATTGCTGGGTCCGGGCTTTACATTGAATGGCTATGAGGTGTGGTGGGTACTGTTGACCGGAACGGTACTGTCGGAAAGTGCCCTGCTGATTGGATGGAGAAAATTCAAGGGGCGTCTTTACCATGGTGTCTGCTGCCTTGGAATGACGGTGGGTGTCATCTGTTTGCTGAATGGGTTGACGGTCCATGTTACAATTGTAATTGCCGGTCTGCTGATTTATGCCATCGCGGTTATGGCCGCCGGTTGTATATGGCCGGAAACTGCTTTGAAAAATTTTGCGCTGGTGCAGTTTTCGTTGTTTAGTGTCGGGGGAGTTTTGCGGGTGTTATGGGAACTGTTTTTGTGCTTTGTTTCCAAGCCCCATGATGTAAATGGATGGATTGCAGTCATACTGGCGGCTATGATTGTTGGCACGGCAGTGTTGGCGGGAAGCCGGAAGTGGGCGGTTTTTTATGTGTGGCACAATCTGATGCTGGTGCTCTTGTTTCAATATGCTGCGCTGCTATGGTTTTCCGGATTCCGATATCCGTGTACGGCAGTGGCCATCTTGTGTATGATCTGTTTTCTGGCCGGCCGGTATTTGAAGTATCCGTTCCGCAATCTGGGCAGTGATATTGTCCTGACCGGTCTGGCTGGTTTAAGGGTGTTGCTTCTGATCATGGTGGAGCTGGTATTTTCCGTTGACATGGGGATGATTCTGATGGTGTCGGCGGCGGTGATATTGTTTGCAGTGGTTTGGTGGGAGTGGAGCAGGCAGAGGACGGAATTGCATCATGCGCTCCCGTTGATTTTGTGCTTTTTAACTTATGGGTTAACGGCGGTCTGTCATGACTGGTTTGGTATTGTGGTTCCGATGGATGGGATGGTTTTCGCTTATCTGGTGATCCTGATTCTCTGGGATTTGTGGAAGCATGACCGGATGACCGGCGGCATCCTGCTGATTGGAACGGTTGCCCAGCTGCAGGTGTATCAGCCGGGAGCAGGGAATTATCCATTTTGCGTGCTGTTGGCTGGATATCTGTTCCTGAAAGTACGGAATCGTTATCTGGAAGCCAAATGTCTGTATTTGCTGGCGGGAGTTTATTTTCTGGTGACGCGTTATACGCCGAATGCAGTGGTGGATATATGGATTCTGATGATTGTTTTTGCAGTGGAATACCTGGTGGTGAGGACTGTATTGTGTCAGGAGACAAAGAAGGCCAATCCGTTTTGGTATATTACCGGAAATGTAATGGTATGCTTCCTGTTGATGTGTTGTTATCTGGGTGCCTGTTTTAACAGTGGTCTGGGCATTGGGTATTTGCTTGGAAGTCTGCTGTTGTTTGGTTTTGTGTATATTTGGTCTTTCCGCAGTTCTGTTCCATTGGCTCATTTGCCTTCGGCTATTATCGCATGCCTGGCTCCGGCGGTGCTGATCGACGGCTATGGCATCCGTGGGGATAAACTGTATTGTCTGGTGGCAGTGGTACTGCTGATTGGCGGGATTTTGTTCCGGCTGCGTTGGCCCATTTTGGACGATACGGGAAAAACTGACTGGTACCATATTCTGGCCGGTATTGTGCTGGCAGTCATGGCGGCGGCCGGTGAGCGAAATTGGGAATTCTGTTATACGTTATTGCTGGTTTTATATGTACTGCAATATGCGATGCTTGGGCAACTCCGCAAAGAGGCCTGGACAATGGCGATGGCGGTAACTGCGATGGCATTCTGGCGGCAGCCATTCATCCTGGTTCCGGAGCGAATCTGGCTGGAGGTTCAATTATTGCCAATCGTTGTTGGTGCGGTATTGCTGCCGGTGATCTGGGGTAAGAATAATAAGAGTAAGGTTCTCGTACATATTCAGCGCACGATGTATTGCGGATGCCTGCTGGCGCTGGCCGGGCGGACAGTTTGTACGGAACAGTTATGGGATGTGATGATTCTGGAAGGTATTTGCCTGGTGGTCTTTATCTGGGCCCAGAAGGTCAAAAATCAGTGGTGGGTCGTCGTTTCCGGTGTTCTGCTGGTAGTCGAAGCAGTGTATCAGACAGCCTGGTTCTGGTTGTCGGTTCCGTGGTGGATTTACCTGCTGGCAGCTGGCCTTGGCCTGATCATTTTTGCGGCCTGGCATGAGTTGAAAAAGGATTGAAGGAAGGAGGAGAAAGAAGATGCTGGATATCGGTCTTAGGATCACATACCTGGCGGCAATCGGATTGTCCCTGTATACCGCCGGTTGGCTGATGCTGAAGGCGGACAGGAACCGGATGACGGGGGCCTTGGCGGCATGTCAGATACTGGTGATTATCTGGTGCGTCCCGCAGCTTTTTATAGCGATACCGATGGAGCTGGGAATGAAGTATTTTTTCTATGCGGTGTCCTATATTGGCATTAGTTTTATCGGCCCGGCCTGGCTGGTATTTGCCTTTTTATACAGCGGGCGCCGGGTGAATCGCTGGATGGCGGTTTTGCTGTTCGGGATTTCGGCCCTTCATTATTCGATTCTTTTGACCAATGATTATCATCACCTGTTTTACCGGGTGTTTGAGATTAATGACGTGGTATATGGCACGGTGTTTTATATTCATATGGGTTATACCTATTCCTGTGTACTGGCAGGAATGGCGGTTGTGTTGGCGGAGTTTTGGAAAAAGCGGGTGGCGGCAGTTAATATTGCGATGATTTTGCTGGCGGCGGCAGTGCCGCTGGGCTTTAATGTATTGTATATGTCGAGAATTGTGAAAACCGGGTTTGACCTGACACCGCCGGCCTTTGCCTTGTCTGGTTTGCTGATGCTTCTGGCGGTATTCCGGTATGATTTTCTGGATATTAATCCACTGGCGTTTGAGCGGGTTTTTGCGGAGATTGGCGAAGGTGTTGTCATCTATAACCGGCGTGGGAAGATTACGTATTGCAATCAGGCGGCGGCGCAGTGGCTGGGGCTGCAGGCCGGGCAGCGGATGGACGGCTGGCAGCCGGAGAAAAGCGGCGATTTGATCGTCCTGGCGGATGGCCGGAGGATTGAAGTAACACAGTATCTCCACCGGGATAAACATGGGCGGATGATTGCCGGAAATCTGATGTTTACCGATGTGGGCAAGTATTATGAATTGCTGGAGCAGGGGAAGGAGCTGGCGATCTCCAATCAGAAGCTGGCGATTGAAATTGAGCGGAACCGGATTGCCCAGGAGGTCCATGATACCACGGGACATACGTTGACAATGATAAATTCGCTGTTGAAGCTGCTGAAAGTAGAGTATAAGACGGGAACGGATCCGATGCAGATGGAAGCGTATCTGGCCCAGGCCCAGGAGCTGGCGACCGGCGGGATCCGGGAACTGCGGGTTTCGATTAATAACTTAAGGCAGGCGGATTTTGCGGGTCTGGTAACTCAGGGAGTGTATCAGCTGACGGAGCAGGTGAAGGAGATTGAGGTGGAGGTAAACGTCCAGGGAACGGATGGACCGGAGTATTCCCATCTTTCGCCGGTGGTTTATGATTGTCTTCGGGAGGCCATTACCAACTGTTTGAAATACGCTCAGGCAACCCATATGGATGTGATTCTGAAATTTCTGGGAGAAAGTCTGGGGCTGTATATTTTTGATAATGGTATGGGTTGTGAAGATATCCAGGAAAACAATGGGATTCGCGGGATTCGGGAACGGGTGGAGCAGTGTGGCGGGCAGGTACGGTTTGTGTCGGCGCCAGGGGAGGGATTTCAGATTTCGATCAAGTTTCCGGCGGCAAAGCTTGGAAATTGATGGTAGGATGGAAGTAAATGCAACTTCTGACAAGTTGCATCGTTATTCTGGAATTTGCAAAAATATCTCATATATCAAAATAAGTACTTGACAAAATGGATATTTTCGTGTTAATGTGGAAATATATATGTAAATTCGTTTGGAGGGATTGTAATGCTGATAGGCTTTACTTTTAAAAATTTCACTTCATTTTATGATGAAAATATATTTACAATGAAATCAAGTGGTGATACAAAGTTTCGTGAACTAAATACCGTCAAAACAAAATACGGTGTTCTTCTCAAAAGCGCGTTTATCTTAGGCGCAAATGGCAGCGGAAAATCAAATTTCATCAAAGCAATTGATTATATGAAAAGCATTGTGCTTGCAGAGCTTAGCTTGCAAAGCAAGATAATTTCTAACGTCGATAACTTTGCGTTTTACGAAAGCTCGGACAAAACGCCCAGCCTTTTTGAAGTGGAGTTTATAGCTGATGATATCGTTTACGAATATGGATTTGAGTTGTTAAATGGCGAAGTCAACAGAGAATATTTGCATAAGAAAACAAAAAGGAAAACCCCTGTATTTGTTCGCACAAGCCCGGATTTTAATGACATTTCTCTAAGCCGCGACATGGACAATGTTAAGGAGCTCACTAAAAATACACGCCGTGATACATTGTTTTTATATTGGGCAAACGGCGGCAATAATGATATTGCGATGACAATATATCGCTGGTTTGAGAGCATTCAGATATTTGACACTGAGGATACAAGGCGACTTTTGGGGGCGACTATTGACTATTTGGAAAGCAACAAGGACGGAAAAGAAAATGTTCTGAACTTACTTCAAAGAGCCGATGTGAATATTCTTGATTTTGACATTGAGATGTCGGAAGAAAACGAGCAAAACAGAGTTATGAATAGGGTTCTGAAAAAAAGCTTTGTTGATAAGATACCTCCGCTTAGAACAGTTTCCTTAACGACCAAACATAATCTTTATGATGTGGATTGGGGTAAATCAGGGATTGTATCAACCCCCGTTATTTTTGAGTCGGCAGGAACAAGAAAGTTGTTTGAAATTGCAGGTCCGATTATTAAAGCTCTCGAAAGCGGTAGTGTTGTCTTTATTGATGAGATTGACTCGCGGCTTCATCCGATGCTTGTCAGATTTCTTGTAATGATGTTTAATTCTATCAGCAAAAACCCTCAAAATGCACAACTTATCTGCAATACTCACGATATAATGTTGCTTGACGAAGATATTCGCCGTGACCAAATTTATTTTACCGAAAAAGATGAGTACGGTGTAAGCAAGTTGTACGCACTCACTGATTTTAAGGGTGTGCGTAAGGAAAGCAAACTACTAAAGCAATATCTGCTTGGGGCATTTGGGGCAACCCCAAAGCTGCAAGACTATGTTCTATCTAAAAATGGTTAGGATGAGGGAAGCAAAGGAAATGGAGGAAATAACATTGCAAAAAGTAAATATCAATTATCTGGGCCCTGTAATGAAGCTGGAAATGAATATAAACGACTTCAACCTGCTTATTGGCGAACAAGCTACCGGCAAAAGTACCATAGCTAAATGTGTATACTACTTTCGTATTATAAAAACAACAATAACAGATTATCTTTGCCAGTTGTATGACACCTCATCTTATAATGGCTCTGATGTCAGCAAAGGATTTAATGTCGTGCTGAAAAGGGAACTAAAGTCTATATTTATCTCTCTTTTTGGTTTTAGTTGGGATCTGGATGATCGCTTATATCTAAAATACGAGTACACCCCTGAAATTTGGATTGACGTAATACTTAATAAAAAGAACAGTAAGAAATTTATAAGTGTTCGTTATTCTAAAGGATTAACAAAAGCCATACAGCAATTGGAAAAAGAAGTCCTGGAACTACATTCACAAAAATCTGCGGCCACTACAAGCCTTGCTTCTGCGAGTAAAGAACGCCTGCGAAATTATGATAATATAAAACAAAACATTAATATCATTTTTAATGACTTTAAAGAAACTTACTATATTCCAGCCGGCCGCAGCATAATAACGTTGTTGTCAAATAACCGTTCTATGATTGAAAATGAAAATTTAGACTTGATAACCCGTCAATTTCTCCAAATTATAGATAGTATCCGTGTATCTTTTTCAGAAGGAATACGCAATGTTCACAAGAGATATCCTGATGGAGAAAGAAATTTTGATGTTACCCAAATGGCTGAAATGCTGATAAAAGATTTAAAAGGCGACTATCAATATGCACCCGGAAAAGAATATATCATAATAGAAGACAGTGAAACCCAAAATGAAAAAATCCCTATCAATTTTGCCTCATCCGGTCAGCAAGAAATTTTATGGGTTTTAAATCAATTATATATTTTGATGTTAAAAAAGGAAAGTGCCTTTGTTATAATCGAAGAACCGGAAGCGCATCTATATCCTTCACTTCAAAAGGAGGTTATAGATTTTATAGCCTATTTTGTTAATATATGTAATAGCTCTGTTTTCATAACAACACACAGTCCGTATGTGTTGACATCTGTCAATGCTCTTTATTGTGCTGGAAAACTAATATTATCTGCACCCAATGCAGCAAAGAAAGTTTATGACATTATCGGAAACAAACGTGATATTAATCCCGATTCATTCACAGCCTTTAAAATAAATAAAGATAAAAGTATTCATAACTTAATAAACAATGAATTACAAGAACTATCAACAGAGTTTATTGATGATATCTCTGATCATATAAATAATAACTATGTAGATATTTTTCATCTCCATTCTACTCTATTACCTGAAAAATTCGTGGAGGATAGTATAAGTGAGTAAAAAGGCATCATTAAGATTTGGAACATATAATACGATGTTTGAACTTTTGGAGGGGTATTAATTCCACAAATAGAAGGCCAGAACAAATGTGACTTTCTTGTTTATTGCAAAAATTCTCCCCAAACTTGCTTCTTCGAATTAAAAGGAGCCAATATCTCAACCAAAACGGGCTATAATCCATATGACCAAATTATTGGCACGATTAACTATTTAAAAAGAATAGAGAATTTAAAAGAAATAGTAAATCCCTCAACAGAAAAGCATGCTTTCATTGTTTCACCAGGACGTCAAAAAATTCCAAGCGGTGTAGAAACAAAAGAACGTCAACTGTGGCAGGCGCTATTTCATTCATCATGCTTACCTAAAAGTATACGGCCCAAAATATCGGACCTTATCCATTACGTAAAAGTCACTTCCTCAGAACGTTATAGCAATAAGAATGGACATATTATTTGTTCATCTAAATCACCAGTAGAATTGCCGTTCAATCCTACGTAAATACATAAAAAACAAAGCAGGAGTATGAAATGATAATAAAAGTAGTGATAGCTGATGATATCCAAATACTACGCCAGGGGTTGAAGGCGATTCTGAGTCAGGATCCAGAGATTGAGGTCGTGGGTCTTGCTTCCGATGGGAAAGAAGCATTTATGCAATGTAAAAAGCTGAAACCGGATGTGGTACTGATGGATATGCGGATGCCGGAATATGACGGCAGCTATGGAATTCGTAGTATTAAGGCGCATTTGCCGGAAGTAAAGGCACTGGTGCTGACGACGTTTGACGATCAGGAGACGGTGGATGCGGCGATTCGGAGTGGTGCCGACGGATATATTCTGAAGGAGATGGAAGATGAAAAGGTAATCCAATCCGTTAAAGCAGTCTGTGCCGGAATCCAGGTGTTTGGCGGAGGGGTGTTTGAGGGGATGCGAAAGCAGATGACAGCCAGGAATACGTCTCCGGAGCTGGCGGAAGAATTCACTCCCCGGGAACGGGATATCATTCGTCTGGTGGCACAAGGGATGGATAATAAAGAGATTGCGGCTACTTTGTTTCTGGCCGAAGGAACGGTTCGCAATCAGATTTCCCGGGTGTTGGAAAAACTGAAGTTGAAGGACCGGACTCAGTTGGCGGTATTTGCGGTGAAGAACAATTTGGATTGAAAATCTGGCGAGCCGGAGCGGAGAAGCTCCGGCCCTTCTTTGTTAAGCCGTGTGCCTTTTTACGGATAATACATAAAGTTATCAAGCGTTTGATTATGATTGCGGGTGACATCACTGTTCAACTTCTTATCTCTTAGGGATTTGTCGCTGCCCAGCAATATTGTATAGACAACATCAACCACATATAGAAAGATCAGGTTGTTGGAGATGGATACGGAGTTCCGGGCAGTAATCGTATCACTTGTAACCAGCTTATAGTCCATAATCTCGTTGAGCTGAGGAGAATCATAGCTTGTGATTGCAAGCAGCTTTGCCCCTCTGTCCCGGCACATGTTAATGGAAGGCATTAAGCCACGTGAAAGCACGGAGGAGACAATGAAAATAGCAAAATCATTTTTACGGATATGACTGGCCTCAATACTGATCTCTGTGATATCGGTAATACTTTTTGCACGAATTCCAACCAGGCTTAACTTTGAGGCAAATTCCTGCGTGACGAAGGCTGTTTCGGACAAGCCGAAGATATAGACAAACTCAGCTTTTTTTAAAGTCTCCACAATCTGCTGCAAAGCATTTTCTTCCAGCATCGCAGTGGTGTTCAGCAGAATCCTCTGATAATCCTGACTGACGGATGAAAGGATGTTTCCATTGCGGGAGCTTTGAGAAGGATTGTTCATTTTATTATAAAAGCTTTCCTGGGCGAGAGCAATCTTCAGGCTGTTGAAGCCTTTTAATCCAAGCTTTTTACAGAAACGGTTAATACTTGCTTCCGAGGTTCCTGTTTCTTTGGCAATTGCACTGATCGTACTGGTTATGATTGAATCTGTATGATTCATAACATATTGGGCAATTTCATTTTCACTAACTGTGAAGTTTTGCTGCATAGATATTATTTTTGCAATGACGGCAGGTGTCATAAGGTTACCTCCGATAGTATTTTTCATGATTGATTATTATTATACATGAAAACTCGCCTGATTTCAATTTTTATCAGTTTATTAGATGTTATTTTAAATAAACATTCACGGTTTTTGTATTTATCTTTCTAATTTTTGAATGTTTATGAATTAATCTATCAAATATATTGACAGTTTTTGAAAGTTGTGATAGAATAAGCACATAAAAACAAGAAACAAGAACGTAATATTAAGCACTATATCCAACAGAGAGGGGGACTTATGAGTTGTGTATATGACACCTATTATGATGTGATTGTTGCAGGTGGAGGTGTTTCCGGCACGGCGGCAGCAATTTCAGCGGCACGCAGCGGTGCCAAAACGCTGATACTGGAGCAGGCAGGTTATCTTGGAGGCACGCTGACTTCCTGTGGAGTTGGTCCTATAATGACTTTTTTTTCAGGAGAGAAGCAGGTTATTAAAGGGATCATGCAGGAAATTGTTGATCGTTTGATGGAACGGGGATACTCCTGTGGCCATGTAAAAGACACTACCCGCTATGTCAGCTATGTGACACCCTTTGATGCGGAAGGCTTAAAGTTGGTTTTGGATGATATGGTCTGGGAAGCGGGATGCACAGTTTTGTTTCATACATTTGCCGGCAGTGTGGAGATAACGGATGATCGGATTGCCAGTCTGACCGTCTGCAATAAGGACGGAATAAACACAGTGAAGGCCAATATTTACATCGATGCAACCGGTGACGGCGATATCATGGCATGGGCAGGTGAGGAAACAGTAAAAGGCAGGCGGTCAGATGGGGCAGCACAGCCGCTGACAATGAAGATGAAATTCTGTAACGTGGAAACAGGGAAATTAAAAGATTATATAAAATCCCATTTAGAAGATTTTCCCAGACTTAAGAACAATCTGGATCTGCTTGACACATCTGAGCCGCTTGCATTGGCCGGGTTTGACCGTGTGTTCCAGAAGGCAAAGCAGAAGGGTGAATTGTCGATTCCAAGAGAAGATGTGCTGATGTTTGAGACATCCCGGGCCGGTGAATATATTGTTAACACGACACGGATACTGGGGTGTGATGCCACGGATGCCACAAGCCTGTCTATGGCGGAACGGGAAGGGCGGAGGCAATGTGAAGAACTTGCACGTTTCTTTAAGCTCTATGTACCTGGTTTTGAGACGGCACTTCTGGAGTATACAGGACCTTCGGTGGGCATAAGAGGCTCACGGCAGCTGAGTGGAAGCTATGTATTATCTGCACCGGACATACTGGCGGGAAGAGTATTTGATACGGTAATTGCTCACTCCGGTTATCCGATTGACATTCACAGCCCTGATGGGGAGGGTACCAGAACTCACTATATTGGTGAGGGCGGAGGCAGGACTTATTATGATATTCCGTATGAAATCATGATTCCCAGAACCGTGAAGAATCTGCTTGTCACAGGGCGCTGTGCATCTGCAAGCTTTGAAGCACAGGCATCCATACGGCTGACGCCGTCAGCAGGCGCAATGGGCCAGGCGGCAGGGATTGCCGCCGCAATGGCATCAGGGCAGAAGTGCAGTGTGGGTATGATTGATGTCTCTTTGCTGCAAAAAGCATTAAAAGAACACGGAGCATATTTGGAAAATAATTAATTTTATAATACTAGGGGGAAATATTATGGCTACTTTTCAGGCAATCGGTATTCTTGTTATTTTTGCAGTGTGTGTTGCGCTTATGATGACCCGCAAGCTTCCGACGATTCTTGCTTTACCGCTGATGGCAATTGGTATTTCGCTGGTGGCAGGTATTCCGTTTTTGTCATCGGATGCCGAACGGTTTACAATTGCAAAGGATGTTCTTGAAGGCGGCGCGATGCGCATGAGTACGGCAATTGCAGGTTTGTTTTTTGGCGGATATTTTGGCAAGGTTCTTACAAAAGTAGGAATTACCAAGACGATTATCCGCAAGGCCGCCGAGATGGCCGGGGATCGGCCGCTTCCCATCGCGTTGGCATTTTTTGCAGTCTGCTCAGTGATTTTTGCAGCTTCCAACGGACTGGGGATGGTGATTCTTGTTGGTACAATTGTTGTTCCGATTATGATTAGTGCAGGGGTAGAACCACTGGTGGCCGGTCTTGTTCTGCTGCTCGGCAATGGGGTGGGAGTTACTTTCAGCGTAGGCACTTTGGGGGTATATATTGATACTCTGGGACTGCCACTGGAAACAGTTACGGCATATTCATGGCTCTGTGGCATTCCGCTGATTTTGATCGGGATTATCATGCTGGTATATATGATTCATTTCAGAGGGAAAACACGAAAAGCATGGGCAATGCCGATGACTGAGGATGCAGGAGAGAAAAATGTCCGGACGATTGCACTCATTAGTCCGATCGTTCCTGTTGTGCTGGTATTTGTGCTGAAGATGCAATTGGTTCCGGCGATTTTGGTGGGAATCGCTGTAGCGGTAATTTTGTCAACACCTAAAAATGTGGTACATGTTCTTTCCGGAGGTTTTGTAGAAGGGCTTCAGGATACTGCGGGGGCGGCGGCTCTGATGATTGGCATCGGTATGACTTTGAAAGCGGTTATGGCACCGGAAGTAGCGGCAGTTTTAAATCCGATGATTCAGGCAATTTTACCCCAAAATGCGATTATGTATGTGCTGATATTTGGCCTGTTAAGCTTTCTGGCGATTTATCGCGGGCCGCTCAACGTATGGGGACTGGGAAGCGGGATCGTTGCACTGCTTGCAAGTGCAGGCATGAACCCGGTTGCAGCAATGGTAGCACTGCGGCTGGATTCCAATGTTCAGTCCGTATGTGACCCGACGAACAGCCATAACGTGTGGGTATCTGATTTTACAAAGACAGATGTGAATGAATATTTAAAGAAAAGTATCTTATGGATTATGGTATCAACCTTTATTGGTCTTATAGTCGCCGGGTTTATTGTATTTTAGTCTGACACCTCGCGGCATTCGCCAAATGCAGGAAAAAAGCGTTCCTGCGCCTGGCTCATTGCTCGCGGAAATAAATAAGGAATGTGAGTTTTATGGGAAAAAAGGTAAGAATAGGCATAGACGTAGGCGGTACCTTTACAGATGCCGTTGTGATAGATAACAATACATATGAAGTGATCGCCAAGCAAAAGATTCCGACAACACACAAGGAAGGCGTTGCCATCGGAGTTGTGCGGATTATCTCTGCACTGATGGAAATGAATCATATTGAGCCGGATGATGTGGTATTTATTGCTCATGGGACTACTCAGGCAACCAATGCACTTTTAGAAGGTGATGTCGCTCATGTCGGCATTGTCGGCATGGCAACCGGCATGGACGCCAGAGGAGCCAGAGGTGAGACAAATGTAGGGAATATTGAGCTGGCGCCGGGAAAATATCTGAAAAGCAGTCATGTTTTTCTTGACAGTAAGGATGTAAGAGATGAAACGATAGCACAGGCAATTGATGAATTGACTGCCGATGGTGCTGACGTCATCATCGCCAGTGAGGCCTTCAGTGTTGATGATCCCGCGCGCGAACTGCAGGTCATGAAAAATGCGGCAGATAAAGGGCTGTTTGCTACCGGCGGTCATGAGATCAGCCAGTTGTATGGGCTGAAGATGAGGACCCGTACGGCGGTAGTGAATGGAAGCCTGATCCCCACAATGATGAAGACCAGCAATATGACGGAACAGGCAGTTAAAGACACAAAGATTAAGAGTGATCTGATGATTATGCGCTGTGACGGTGGCGTCATGAGTATTGATGAGGTGCGTAAACGCCCTATTCTTACCATGCTTTCCGGTTTGGCAGCCGGGGTTGCCGGTGCATTGATGTATGAAAAAGTATCAGATGGGATTTTTTTTGAAGCCGGTGGAACCAGCGTTGATATCAGCGCGATCAAAAATGGCAAAGTTATGATAAAGTATGCGCAGGTAGGCGGCCATAAAACGTATCTGCAGAGTCTGGATGTGCGTACACTGGGCATTGCCGGCGGCAGTATGATCCGGGTTTTGGGTGGCCGGATTGCTGATGTTGGACCGCGAAGTGCACACATTGCCGGAAAAGCATATGAATGCTTTCCTGATAAGGGGGAGATAAAAGATGGCGAGCTTGTCCTGATCAGCCCCGGGGCTGATGATCCGAAGGAGTATGCAATCATCCGAACCACAGAAGGAAACGAATACGCCTTAACATTGGCAGGAGCATCCAATCTGCTGGGATATGTTCCGGAGGGAGATTATGCCGGCGGAGATCGAAAGAGTGCCCGGGCGGCATGGGAAATATTAGGAACTGCCGTCGGACTGTCAGGGGAAGCGGCAGCACGCCAGGCGTTGGATATTGCTATGAATAAGCTGTCGGTGGTAGTTCATGAGTTGATTGACGAATATGAGCTGGATCGAACGTTTGTAACTTTGGTTGGCGGCGGCGGAAGCGGCTCAGTCATTGTTAATCCATTGGCGGAAGCTATGGGTATGAAGAGCAAAATATCGAAGAATGCTCCTTATATATCTACAATCGGGGTTGCCCTGGCGATGGTTCGTGAAACTATGGAACGGACAGTTGTGAATCCGGCAGAGGATGACATCAAAAAGATACGTGCCGATATTATGGAACAGATAGTCCGTTCCGGGGCAAAGGAAGAGACTGTGGATGTGGTGATTGAAATTGATGCCCAGAAGAACATTCTGCGAGCAGTGGCAACCGGCGCTACGGAACTGCGGCAGAAGGAGCTGGGAGCGGCTGATTTGACTCCGGAGCAGCAGACGGCGGTGGCAGCGGAGGCGCTGAATGCAGAAAAAGAGACGGTTCATCTGATTTCACAAACCGGAAGATGGAGCCTGTTTGAGTCGAAAGTGCAGAAAAAAATATTTTTTGGTATGATAAAGAGACATGCGAACAGCGTTGCGGTGATTGACAGGGAAGGCGTAGTCCGTCTCAAGAAAGAGAGAGCAGCCTATCTTCAGTTTCCAAAGAATAAAAGGCAGCAGATATTCAACAGTTTTCTCGACGAAAATACAACCTACTCTGATGCCAATGCAACGATCCCCAAGGTATTTATCTTTTACCGCGAAAAAATGTTGGATTTAAGTGGAATGCAGACCGCAGATCAGTTGTATTCCATCCTTGATTTGGAAACAGAGAATCTGAATCCGGAAGAAGAGATTATGGCTGTCGCTTATAAATAAACCGGTAAGGGGGCAGGGAAATGGATATCCGTGTACTGGCATTGTGTGAGCTTTCCAATGATTTGCTGTATGATAAAATTCCGATGCAGAAGCTTTCTTATTATATTGATGAGTCGCTTAGAATAGGAAAAGAAGCTGCCGGGAGGTATCAAGGTTATGATTTGGAAACGCTTTATGCAGAACATCGAATCAATATCGATTATCAGGAGGATGGAACTGCCGGTTTCGGCATGGCTTACAGGGGACAGATTACTCTGGAGAAGGGAAATTGTTCCACAGTGATATTTCGCTCTTCCATCAGAGGTCTGGCGGAAAATAGTGCGAACGGGGAATTTCCGGCGGTCAGTTATGAGTTGGCAAAGAACATGCACCTGGCGCATGAGTTTTTTCACTTTCTGGAATTTGAATCAGACAGCTATGTTCCGCGGCAGCTTGAACCAGTCATAACAATGAATTTTCCGGGATTCAAGCGGAGAGCAAGGATTAATCGGTGCAGTGAAGTCGCAGCACATGCTTTTGCCAAAGCATTATTGGATCTTAACGTTCTGCCCAATTACTATGATTATTGTTATCTTATTAATACTGGTAAAATGACGGAGGAGGCATTTGAGGGGATGTTGGAAAAAAACCAAAAGGTGTTATATGCAAAAACGGGCGCTTCAATGTAAGCGTCCGTTTTTGGTTGGGGGATGTTACATAAGCTTTTGGGTGCAGACCGGTTGCGTAAGGCTAAAAAATGCTCTTGACAGGCTAATATGTATTAGCTATAATGAGGCTGTTTTAGAAGAAGCACTACATCTATTTTCCCTTAGTATGTATAATTTAATCAGGGAGGACTCTGCGTTACTTAATCATATCTTTGAAAATAAGATGCAATTATGCTTGAAGGAGCGTTTATAGATATGACATTAACAATGTTACCATCACTTGGAATAAACTCATGGTCAGAAGAAGCTCTGTCCAATCTGGCAGTAAAAATATCAAATATTGTGCCCAAGCCCCTTATCCTCGTTGATGGAGTTGCTGGCTCAGGCAAGACAACTTTAGCTGCAAAACTTGCTGATTTATTGAATGCAAATCTAGTTCATTCAGATGATGTAAGCTGGTGCGCTGACCCTATCCATTGGGATGGTGAAATGCTTGCTGGTATTGTAAATCCTTGGCGGGGTGGAACTGATGTCGCTTATAAACCAACAGGTTGGATTAAAAATAACCGCCCTGGCTCCATTAATGTTGATCCAAATAGGGCACTCGTTATTGAGGGTATGGGTGTGAGCAGAAAAACACTGCGTGCAATTGCAACATACTCCATTTGGGTAGACACAGAGCCAAAGATTGCCCGGGCACGTGTTGTACAACGAGACCTTGCTAATGGAGAAAATGGCGGAACTATAGAGTCCATCACGGAATTTGCTAACTGGTGGGATTCCTTGCTGACACCTTTATTATTAGAAGAAAAATCATGGAAATATGTGGATATTATTGTTAGTGGTTCTCAATCCGATTTGATTGCTAATAATCTCATGATTCATGTTCCTGGGTTTTAAAGGGGTATACCACGGGCGCGAAGCCAAAGTATCTAAGGTGAAGAACAATTTGGATTGAAATTTTCAGTATCAATCTAAAGTTAGATGATCATCTTATGTACTGGTATAAAAAGAGCTGCGCCTTCATTGGCGCAGCTTGGTTATATTTTCTATTATTGAAGTTCTATAATAATAATTCTTGCAAATTGATGATAAATTTTCCAATATTTTCAATATCGATATGATAATATACTCTGCCATGCTTTTTAGTAACCCCTACTAAACCACAAGTAAGCAACACATTCATATGATGTGACATAGTAGCTGCTGTCAATCCTAATTGTTCCGCAATTTCTAAATTGTATTTCGGACTGTCTTTTAAGGAGAGCAAAATTTGTAATTTACTATTATCGCTGATTGCTTTGAGCCTGAGTAAAATAGATTCCGTAGAATTTGCATGGGAATTTGTTTTTTCAAAAGCAATCGAACTTAATAATCCGTAATAAAAATATTCTCCAAGCGAGAGCTGGGCTACCGGAAAAATCAGAGTAGGGCAAACCGCTATAATATTTGATGTGTTTTCAACGCTTTTCAATAAATTAAAAGAGCTTTCACCATTATATGAATTCTGATAATCATTCAGGAGTGCGGAGATTGGTTTACTGATTGCGTTGAGAGCCTTTTTATATGGTTCAATATTGGCATTAACAAGGTCAGCTAATGTTTGAAACCGTTCCTTGGGTTGATAAAAAAATTGCATGATTTTCCACTTGGTATTTTCGTTTAACTTGCTTTGCTCCAAAAATTGAATAATGCTTTCAAGATTGTCAATATCGATGCCTGAAGTATCATAGTCATATACTGCCTGTAAGCTTTTCAGCATTTCTGTTTTGATAGAATGATCGCTTTCCCATTCCATTGCTAAATAGTTTCTGTTTCTAATTAATGTGTCACAATAGAAAAGGAAGAATTTCGTATCATAATCGCCAAAATAAAAATTATCAGCAGAGCTGACCTTTCGGTTTTTTGTAAATGTCAGAATATACTTATCAAGAATTTTTAAATGCTGCTGATAGAATACTTCTCCATTTATGCCAAATTCTGCAAAATCTTTCATTAAATCGGATTTTATTTTATCAAAATGGTAATTGTGATATAGTAACCCAAGCGTTTCAAACAAAAAATCAAGTTCGCCATTTACTTTCATTGACATTAGATGATCTCTCCCGTCAGTTTTTCGTATTTGATATGAATCTAACTCATTATAAAACATCATCTAACTAAAATCAAGACATTTTTTTAATAGCTGTAGTATCTATCCATTACTCAACCACCCCATCCCGCACATAAATCACCCGATTTCCATACTGCGCTGCATCCCTGGAGTGTGTAACCATCAGAATCGTTTTTCCCCGTTCCCGATTGATTTCCCGCAGCAATGCAAGGATTTCCATTCCCGATTTACTGTCAAGATTACCCGTCGGTTCATCCGCAAAAATAATATCCGGGTCATTCATCAAGGCACGGGCGATGGCAACGCGCTGTTGCTGCCCGCCGGAAAGCTCCCTGGGCGTATGCCTGCGCCGGTCCGAAAGCCCCACAACCGTTAAAATATCATTCAATTTATGCCGATATTCTTTCCTATCCTTGCCGTCAAGCAGTACGGGGAGCATAATGTTTTCTTCTACATTCAGATTGGGAATGAGATTGTAAAACTGAAATACAAACCCGATATTCCGCCGCCGCATCATACTCTTTTTTGCATCGTCCAGTCCGGAAATATCCCGTCCGTTTAGCAAAACCCTTCCTTGGGTCGGCATATCCAGTCCGCTTAATATATGGTTCCCCTGCCAAAAGTAAATTCGGAATGCAGAAATAAAGAAAAGCAGCGTGACATTTTGTCATGGAAAAAATTCGACACTCATTTACAATAAAATTCATTAAGCAGATGAATT
>Ga0153928_1000458_pt1 | contig 20189 bp, 17 predicted proteins | sample TSNJ012MetaG_FD_106656 | JGI IMG/M metagenome (GOLD analysis project Ga0153928, IMG submission 106656) | Attine ant fungus gardens microbial communities from New Jersey, USA - TSNJ012 MetaG | ecosystem: Host-associated > Fungi > Mycelium > Unclassified | place: USA: New Jersey, Wharton State... | reverse complement strand
TCTTAAATGATAACAATATGTCTATTTCGGAAAATGTCGGCGGCATATCCCGGTATCTGAACGGAATCCGGTCGGATAAGGGTTATAATGAATTGAAAAAACAGGTATCCGGAGCGCTGTCCAAGATTCCGGTGATTGGTGATGGCCTGGTGGACAAAATCAGCCGGACGAAAAGCAGCATCAAGCAGCTGATCATTCCGGGAATGTTATTTGAGAATATGGGCGTGACCTATCTGGGGCCGGTGAATGGCCATGATATCAAAGCCATGACCAGAGTATTCCAGGAAGCCAAAAAGATGGATCATGCGGTCCTGGTTCATGTGCTGACGGAAAAAGGCAAAGGGTATGTGCCGGCGGAGCGGCATCCGTGCCGGTTCCATGGGGTAGAACCCTTTGATATTGTCACCGGCAGGCCGAAGAACAAAAAGCTGTATCCCAGCTATACCGATATATTTTCCAAAGAAATATGCCGACTGGCCGGGGAAAATCCGCGGATTGTGGCAGTTACCGCAGCGATGCCGGACGGAACGGGCCTGACCCATTTCAGCCGGCAGTTTCCGGAGCGTTTTTTTGATGTGGGGATTGCCGAGCAGCATGCCGTGACTTCGGCCGCCGGAATGGCGGCAGCCGGTTTAAAGCCGGTGGTGGCGGTATATTCTTCGTTTTTACAGCGTGGTTATGACCAGGTGCTGCATGATGTCTGTATTCAGAGTTTACCCGTAGTATTTATTCTGGACCGGGCCGGACTGGTAGGAAGTGACGGGGAGACGCATCAGGGGATTTTTGATTTATCCTATCTGACCTCCATTCCGGGCATGTGTGTGCTGGCGCCTAAGAATCTGTGGGAGCTGCGTCAGGAGCTGGAGTTTGCCATTCGGGAATACCAAGGCCCGATTACGATTCGCTACCCGCGGGGGCAGGCGTACCGGGGCTTAAAAGAATACCGTCAGCCGATCGAATATGGCAAAGGCGAGCTGCTGATGGAAGGCAGAGAGATCGCCCTGCTGGCCGTGGGAAGTATGGTCAGCACCGCCGAGCATGTGCGGGAGAAGCTGCTGAAAGAAGGCTATGAATGCACCCTGGCCAATGGCCGGTTTATTAAACCGATTGATGAGGCGCTGGTGGAGCAGCTGGCATTATCCCACAAGCTGATTGTAACCCTGGAGGAGAATGTTCTGCAGGGCGGTTACGGAATGCAGGTACTGGCATACATCCACCGGCATTATCCGGAGGTGCGGGTCTTAAATATTGCCCTGCCGGATATGTATGTGGAGCATGGCAATGTGTCATTGCTGCGGGAAAGCCTGGGGATCGACAGTGATTCTGTGATTCGGACAATGAAAGCGTTTTATCTTGAGGAGGAGCCTGTGCGAGTATGAAAGAACGGTTGGATGTTTTATTAGTGAATCGCAATCTGGCTGTTTCCCGGGAGAAAGCAAAAGCAATCATTATGTCGGGAATCGTCTATGTGGAGGGACAGAAGGAGGATAAGGCCGGTTCCATGTTTGATTCGGCGGCAGTGATTGAAGTTCGCGGTACCACTTTAAAATATGTCAGTCGCGGCGGTTTGAAACTGGAAAAGGCGATGACTCATTTTGGTGTCCGGCTGGCGGGAAAAGTCTGCATGGATGTAGGTTCTTCCACCGGCGGATTCACCGACTGCATGCTGCAAAACGGTGCGGTCAAGGTATATGCCGTGGACGTGGGCCATGGCCAGCTGGACTGGAAGCTGCGCAGTGATGAACGGGTGATCTGTATGGAGAAAACCAATATCCGCTATGTGACGCCGGGTGATGTTGCCGATCCCATCCAGTTTGCCACGATTGACGTATCCTTCATTTCCCTGACCAAGGTTCTGGGGGCGGTAAAACAGCTTTTGACCGCGGACGGACAGGTGGTCTGCCTGATCAAGCCGCAGTTTGAGGCCGGCCGGGAAAAGGTCGGTAAGAAGGGCGTGGTGCGGGAAAAGAGTACCCATCTGGAAGTGATCCAAAAGGTCATGACATTTGCTGCCGGTCTTGGTTTTCAGATTTTAAATCTGGAGTTTTCACCAATTAAAGGACCGGAAGGGAACATAGAATATCTGCTGCATTTACAAAACGGTTTTCCGGAACAGGAAGCGGGAGCGCTGCGGCTTACAAAGAGTGCGGTGGAAGTGGTCGAAGCAGCACATCAAAATTTATAATTTGGGGGATAACGATGGAACATTTTTACCTGATTGCAAATCCCGGCAAAGAAGGGACAAAAGAAGTTGCCGCGCAGATTACGGAGTATCTGCAGCAGCAAGGGGCCTCCTGTGACGGCTGCCCGCAGCAGGTCCGCAAGGCCGGCACCGGCTATGGTTTTACGGATGTGCGGCGGATCCCGAAGAGGACCCAGTGCGTGATTACCCTTGGCGGTGACGGAACGATGATTCAGGCCGCCAGAGATCTGGTGGGCCGGGGGCTGCCGTTAATCGGAATTAACATGGGGAATTTGGGCTATCTGACGCAAATTGCCCGTGGGGAGACGATTGTGCCAATGCTGGATGCCTTGCTGCAGGATCAATACCGCCTGGAAAAGCGGATGATGCTGGAAGGCAGAGTGACCGGTGCCGGCAAAGAGAGCCGGAGTATTGCCCTGAATGATATCGTTCTGACCCGCAAGGATGTGATGCAGCTGCTGAAATTCCAGGTTTTTGTTAATGATGAATATTTTAATTCCTATACGGCGGATGGCATGATCGTCGCCACGCCGACCGGTTCAACGGCATATAATCTTTCGGCGGGCGGCCCGATTGTCGCACCGCGGGCGGAGCTGATGGTACTGACGCCGATTTGTTCCCATTCCATCTACTCCCGCAGTATTGTCCTGCCGGCCTGGGATAAAATCAGTATCAAGGTCGAACGGAATACCTTTCAGAAGCAGATGGCAGTGTTTGACGGTGATCTGGCAATGGATATTTCCGGTGACGAAACCCTGGAGATTCGGCGGTCAAAAAGTTACACAACGTTGATTCAACTAAAAGGCGATTCTTTTTTGGAGAATTTAAGAAACAAGATGGCGCGGGTTTAGGAGGAGAAAATGGATGAAACTGGAAAGACACAGTAAAATTGTCGAACTGATCGGCAAATATGCGATCGAGACCCAGGAAGAACTGGCTGACTATTTAAATCAGGCCGGTTTCCGGGTGACCCAGGCGACGGTCTCCCGGGATATCCGGGAACTAAAGCTGACCAAGGTTCCGGGGGAAGACGGCAGACAGCGTTATATGGTGATGCAGGCGCAGAGTGGCTATGGTGAAAAGTTCATCCGGATTTTATCGGATGGCTTTTTATCGATGGATATGGCCCAGAATATTCTGGTGATCAAGACCGGCTCCGGCATGGCGATGGCCGTGGCGGCTGCTCTGGATGCGATTCATTTTCACGAAATTGTCGGTTGTATTGCCGGTGATGATACCATTATGTGTGCAGTCAGAAGTACGGATGATACGATTCTGGTCATGGAAAAGATCCGCAAGCTGATTGCAGATCAGGGAAATTGAGGTGGCAAAAGATGCTGTTGGAATTACATGTAAAAAATCTGGCCTTGATCCGGCAGGCCGATGTGGAATTTGGTGAAGGTTTGAATATTCTGACTGGCGAAACCGGTGCCGGTAAGTCGATCATCATTGGCTCGGTGAACCTGGCTCTGGGCGAAAAAGCCACGAAAGATATCATTCGGGGAGGGGCGGATTATGCCTATGTCGAACTGGTATTTGCCATAACGCCGGAAAAAGCGGCGGCCCTGAAAGAACTGGATGTCATCCCGGATGAGGAGGGTATTCTGGTGATTTCGCGCAAGATCATGCCGGCCAGAAGTGTCAGCAAGGTTAACGGGGAGACCGTGACGGCGGCCAGGTTAAAGCAGATTACGGGACTCCTGATTGACATCCATGGTCAGCACGAGCATCAGTCACTGTTTTATCCGGCCCGGCATCTGGAAATCCTGGATACCTATGCAAAATCCCAAACGGAACAATTAAGGGCCCAGACAGCCGAGACTTACCACGCATATCAAAAACTGCGTACCCAGCTGCAGGAAGCCTCCCTGGACCAGGAAAGCCGGAAGCGGGAAATCGATTTTTTGCAGTTTGAGATTGATGAAATTGAACAGGCAGCACTGCGGGAAGGCGAAGAAGAAACACTGGCCGGGCAGTACCGCCGCTATTCCCATGGGCGCCGGATTTTGGAAAGCCTGGCGGCGGCCTACGAGGCGCTTACCGGTGCTGAAGTTGGCCGCGCCCTGCATCAGGTAAATGAAGTGGTGGAGTATGATCAGCGTCTGCAGACGATTTGCGACCAGTTGTATGATGTGGAAGCAATTATCAGTGATGTGGTCCGGGAAATCACTTCCTACCAGGATGAGGCAGTATTTGATGAGGCGGAGCTTTTACAGATGGAAGAACGCCTGGATCTGATCCATAATCTGCAGGCCAAGTATGGCAGCAGCGTCGCCCGGATTCAGACCTCGTTGCAGGAAAAGAAAGAACGCCTGGAACAGCTGGAACATTATGACGAATTTCGCCGGCAGCTGGAAGCAGAGTTAAAAAAGACCACGGATTTACTTGACAGTTTTTGCACAACCTTATCATCAGAGCGGAAAAAAGCTGCCGGTCAGCTGACCGGGCTGATTAAAACGGGGCTGACCGATTTGAATTTTTTGGATGTTTCTTATGATATGGAATTTAAAAAACTGGATCATTATACCGCAAATGGTTTTGATGCGGCAGAATTTGTCATTTCCACCAATCCGGGTGAACCGATGCGGCCGCTGGCATTGGTTGCCTCCGGCGGTGAACTGTCCCGGATTATGCTGGCGATTAAGACGGTGCTGGCGGACAGTGATGATATTCCGACCTTGATTTTTGATGAAATTGATACCGGAATCAGCGGCCGGACGGCGCAGAAGGTTTCGGAGAAGCTGTCGATCATCAGCGGTCACCACCAGGTTATCTGTATTACCCATCTGCCCCAGATTGCGGCGATGGCGAATCATCATTTTGAAATTGCCAAAGCGGTTAGTGATGGCAAAACTGTTACTAATATCCGGATTTTGAATGAGACTCAAAGCATTACCGAGCTGGCCCGGCTGCTTAGCGGTGCCGAAGTGACCGAAACAGTACTTAAGAATGCGCAGGAAATGAAGCGCCTGGCAAATCTGGTATCTAAAAAATAACAGTGTGAATTTTCTTTTTTTCCGTATACTAAGAAGGAGCTAATTGTAAGCTCCTTTTTATATTGCTTTTATTTTCATCAAAATTGGGAATGAATTTTATTAAGAGACGAGGAAAGAGGAGGAATCATCACATGACGGGAAAACAGAAATTTCGCCGGGGGCTGATCTGGGTATTTTGGTGCAGCATTGTCTTCACCATAGGGTTCACCTGGTATCAGCTGGAACATAATATTCCGAATCATTTGAATGTCGTGGTCGGTGAGGAAGAAGAGTTTTTCTTTCATTTACCGTTTGATCTGACATTGATAAGTGAAAGCGAAGAAGTAGTACTTGGCAATGAGTCGAATATTCCTTCGCAAGAAATCAATTTAAGAATCGAAGAGCCGTTTTCTCTGCGGGCCACTGACCAGGGGAGCTATAAACTGGGCTTGAAACTGTTTGGCACGATTTCGTTAAAGGAAATTGAGCTGAATGTAATGGATACCCAATATGCGATTCCCTGTGGTGTACCGGTGGGGATTTATTTAAAGTCCAGTGGCGTGATGGTGATTGGAACCGGCCGGATTACCCTGGCCGACGGTCAGGAATCAGAGCCGGCTTATGGAGTTTTACAAAGCGGTGATTATATCGAAGCCATCAATGGAAAGCCGCTGCGGACCAAAGAGGAGTTGATGGACCAGCTAAACCGTAATGGCGGCAATGAGACGCTGCTGCAGGTGCGGCGAGATGGGGAAGCGATGGAGGTTCGGATGAATCCGGTCAAGACGGAGGATGGAACCTATAAGCTGGGCGCCTGGGTGCGTGATGATACGCAGGGAATCGGCACGCTTACCTACCTGGATGCTAACGGTCAGTTTGGTGCTCTTGGTCATGGCATCAGTGACAGTGATACCGGTAAAGTGGTAGAGATTGAAGATGGGGCTCTTTATGATACGGAGATCATGGCCATTGAGCGGGGCAGTGCCGGCAGTCCGGGGGTGATGGCAGGAGTCATTTACTATGGTCCGGGTTCTCGTCTTGGCACCATCCAGAAAAATTGTGAACTGGGGATTTTTGGTACCGTCAGCGAACGGTTACAGGAGACACTGACCGGTGAAGCCATTGAAGTGGGATACCGCCAGGATGTCAAGAAGGGCCAGGCCTGGATGCGCAGCAGTGTGTCAGGTGAAGTAAAGGATTATGCCATTGAAATCCAGCGGGTGGATTATAATCCGGTGCATCAGAACAAAGGGCTGGTGATCCAGGTGGTGGATGAAGAATTACTAAAATTAACCGGCGGAATTGTTCAGGGAATGAGCGGCAGTCCGATTATTCAGGATGGCAAGCTGGTGGGTGCGGTTACCCATGTCTTTATCCAGGATGCGACAAAAGGATACGGAATTTTTGTGGAAAATATGATGAGTCAGGCAAAAAAGTAAAGCGCGCGGGATTTTTTGTTATAAATCCGGTATTTCTTCGTTTTTTTAGATGTCGAAACTTGCGATTGAATCTCATTGCGCAGGTGGAAAGTGACAGATTATAATACTTTTTACAACAAGAAAAAACAGGAGGACTGAAAATTATGCCGGATTTAAGTATTGCTATTGTAGAGGACAATCCACAAATGCTACACGTGTTAAATACAATGTTGGAGGAGGAAGAGGGATTTCAGGTTGTTGGTAAAGCAGAAAATGGCGAAGATGCCTATGAAATGATTCTGGAAACCAATCCCGATGTCGTTTTGATGGATGTGATCATGCCGAAACTTGATGGAATCTCGGTGATTGAACAGATCAAGAAGAATCAGGAGGGCAAGGTCTGGAAAGAACCGGCTTATATCATGGTGACGGCTGCCGGCAGTGACCGGGTGGCGTCAGAGGCATTCTGTATGGGTGCCAGCTACTACATCATGAAACCGTTCCGCAAAGAAATCGTGCTGGAAAAGATCCGTAAGGCCTGTATGGAAAAGATCAGGATCAGCAGCTGTGAAGAAATCAAACGGGTTCAGCCATATACGGACAAAGCTGATTATATGGCAAAACATCTGGAAAATGACATCACCTCAATGCTCCATGAGGTTGGAATCCCGGCGCATATCAAGGGTTACCAGTATTTACGGGATGCCATAACGATTGGCGTGCAGGAAGAGGATTCGCAGATTTCGGTAACCAAGGTACTGTATCCGGAAATCGCTAAAAAGCATCAGACAACATCAAGCCGGGTGGAGCGGGCGATCCGCCATGCCATCGAAGTGGCCTGGGGACGAGGTAAGTTAGAAACGATCAACAACATTTTTGGCTATACCATTAATACCGGCAAAGGAAAACCGACCAATTCGGAGTTCATTGCCCTGGTATCGGATAAAATCCGCCTGGATTATAAGCGGATCTGACACATTTTCACAGATTTCACTTCCTAAATCTTCTTAAATATTGTATACTGGTTATAATGTGAAGGTAAGGAGGTTTTTCGATGAAAAAGATTTTGTTTGTGGCGTCAGAAGCAACACCGTTTATTAAGACGGGAGGACTTGCTGATGTAGTGGGATCTCTGCCGAAGTGTTTTGATAAAGAGTTTTTTGACGTCAGAGTGATGATTCCCAAATATCTCTGCATCAAGCAGGAATGGCTTGACAAGATGAATTACGTAAGCCATTTTTATATGGACTATCTGGGCCAGAGCCGCTATGTAGGCCTTCTGGAATATATCTGCGAGGGGGTTACGTATTACTTTATTGACAACGAAGCATATTTTAGCGGTGCCAAACCGTATGGCGACTGGCTTTTTGATTTAGAGAAATTTTCCTTTTTCTGTAATGCAGCTTTATCAGCGCTGCCGCTGCTTGATTTTCAGCCGGATATTGTACACTGCCATGACTGGCAGACAGGACTGATTCCTGTGTACTTAAAAGACCGTTTCCGCGGTGGTGAGTTCTTTGCCGGCATGAAGTCGGTGATGACGATTCATAACCTGAAGTTCCAGGGGGTCTGGGATGTGAAGACCATCCAGCGTTTCTCCGGTCTGCCGGATTACTATTTTGCGCCGGATAAGCTGGAGGCGTATAAGGACGGGAATATGCTAAAGGGCGGTGTTGTCTTTGCCGATGCCATTACAACCGTCAGTCAGACTTATGCGGAAGAGATTAAGATGCCGTTCTACGGCGAAGGACTGGATGGCTTGATGAGGGCCCGCAGCAACAGCCTGCGGGGAATTGTGAACGGAATTGATTATGACGAATTTGATCCGGAGACGGATACGATGATTGTCCAGAATTATAATGCCAGGACCTTCCGGAAAGAGAAAGTCAAGAACAAGCGGGCACTGCAGGAGCAGCTGGGCCTGCCGGTGGATGATAAGAAGTTTATGATTGGCATTGTCTCCCGCCTGACCGACCAGAAGGGGCTGGATCTGATTCAGTGTGTGATGGATGACCTGTGCAGTGAAGATGTACAGCTGGTGGTTCTGGGCACTGGTGATGAGAAATATGAGAATATGTTCCGGCATTATGACTGGAAATATCACGACCGGGTATCAGCCCAGATCTATTACTCGGAGGAGTTGTCCCATAAGATTTATGCTTCCTGTGATGCGTTTCTGATGCCGTCGCTGTTTGAGCCCTGCGGCCTCAGCCAGCTGATGTCACTGCGCTACGGCACGGTTCCGATGGTCAGGGAAACCGGCGGACTGAAAGATACGGTTGAACCGTATAATGAGTTCGCAAACCGGGGCACCGGCTTCTCGTTTGCCAACTACAATGCCCATGAGATGCTGGAGTCAATCCGCTACGCCAAACATGTTTTTGGCAATAAAAAGCGGGAGTGGAACAAGATCATTGACCGGGGGATGGCCATGGATTATTCATGGAAGACATCAGCTCTTAAATATCAGGAATTATATGACTGGCTGATTGGGTATTGAGACTAGAGAAAAGAGAACAGGAGTACAACATGACATTCTGGGAGAAACTAATAAGCAACCAGGTTCTGATCTGTGCCGTATGTAGCTGGACCGTTGCCCAGGTGCTGAAGACTTTAATTGATTTCTGGTTTACGAAAACCCTTTCACTGGAACGAATGGTGGGATCCGGCGGTATGCCCAGTTCCCATTCGGCTACGGTATGTGCCCTGACAACTTCGTCCGGCATGCTGTATGGGGTGGAATCCTTTCAGTTCGCGGTCAGCTTCGTCTTGTCAATGGTGGTAATGTATGACGCCATCGGCGTCCGGCAGGAGACCGGGAAGCACTCCAAACTGCTGAATCTGATCATGGAGAAGAATATCTTTGAACTGGATAATGAGCAGTTTCAGAAGCGTTTGAAAGAGTTTGTCGGACATACCCCGCTGCAGGTGCTGGCCGGGGCCTGTTTGGGAATTTTCATGGCATGGATCGTTCTTAAGTGTTATTAAAAAAAGTGGTTACAAAATACTGTTTATATCGTTTTTTATATATGGAATGTATCCGTCGGGTCATTTGTGGCTTGTACGGATATTTTTCTTTTTATAATTATACTGTCGGAGGGCTTACTATGAAACGAGAAAAAGAATATCTTTGGAAATGTAAAGGCGGCGTATTGAAATTGAGTGAAAATGATATCTGGTATCTCCATACCGAGCAAAAGAAGACTTTTATTCATACGCGGAAACGGGTATACCAAATCTTTACTTCGCTGAAAGAGGCGGAACGGCATCTGTGGGAATTGCCGGTGATGCGTGTTCATCAGGGGTATCTGACGCATTTGACCAAGGTAGAAGCTCTGATCGGCAATGAGATGACATTGAAAAATGGCGAACGGATTCCAGTGAGTGCCACACGGCGGAAAACGGTCTTAAGTGAGTTGCAAATTATGTATAATAAAGCGCAAAATACTTAAAAAGTAACAAAAAAGCCAAAAAAAAGGACAACTTTTCCAAAGGTATTGTTTCTATTTGTCGAATGTGGTATTTTAGGGGAGAAAGTACTTTGACAGCAATGGAACTGTCGGCCATCCATATCTAAAGAATCCTGTCTGGTGGCATCAGGATTCTCCCCTCAAAAGATAAATAACGCAAGATTGATGTAATAAATGATTTGACAGCAGAAATAGAATATGTTAAGATGAATCGGTATGAAAAGACGCCGAAACTCGGTTTGTTGGATAACTCCAGCCATAGACTTAGTTTACGGTAAGCCAATGTATTTAAGGAGGAAATGAACATGATTTCGAAAGAAAAGAAAGCAGCAATTATTGCCGAGTATGGCAGACAGGCCGGCGATACCGGTTCACCAGAGGTTCAGATTGCGATCCTGACTGCAAGAATTGCAGAATTAACCGGGCATTTACAGAGCAATCAGAAGGATCATCATTCCAGACGCGGTCTGCTGAAGATGGTAGGCCAGAGACGTGGCTTATTGAACTATCTGAAGAAAACCGACCTGGAAGGTTATCGTACACTGATTGAGAAGTTGGGTATCAGAAAGTAAGACTGAATTTAGGGTGGAGATAGTTTTCTCCACCCTATCATGATATTTAAGCAGAAACTGGGTCCGAGATTGCTGAGGAAGACATGAGATGTATTTTTCGTGTCCTGCTCAGTAGTTTCGGAGTACTCTGCTGAATATAAATTCAATATGTAAAGGAGACAAAACACATGTACAAAAGTTTCAGTATGGAACTGGCCGGCAGAACTCTGACTGTTGATATCGGCAGAGTGGCAAAGCAGGCCAATGGCGCAGCATTTATGCATTATGGAGATACCGTTGTATTATCGACGGCAACCGCTTCTGAAAAGCCACGGGAGGGCATTGACTTCTTCCCGTTAAGTGTGGAATATGAGGAGAAATTATATTCCGTTGGCAAGATTCCGGGCGGATTTAACAAAAGAGAAGGAAAGGCTTCCGAAAACGCCGTTTTGACTTCCCGGGTAATCGACCGTCCGATGAGACCGTTGTTCCCGAAAGACTATCGTAACGATGTAACCTTAAGCAACCTGGTAATGTCTGTTGATCAGAACTGCAGCCCGGAGCTGGCGGCAATGCTGGGATCGGCAATTGCTACGGCGATTTCTGATATTCCATTTGACGGCCCATGTGCCACCACCCAGATTGGTCTTGTTGACGGTAAGTTTGTGATCAACCCGACGCAGGAACAGCGGCTGGTTTCCGATATGGAATTGACGGTTGCTTCGACCAGAGAGAAAGTAATCATGATTGAAGCCGGTGCCAATGAAGTGCCGGAGCAGGTCATGATCGATGCGATCTTTAAAGCGGATGAAGTGAATCGCGAAGTGATCAAATTCATTGACACCATCGTAGCGGAATGTGGCAAACCAAAACACAGCTATACCAGCTGCGCAGTACCGGCAGAGTTATTTGCGGCAATGAAGGAAGTGGTTGCGCCAGATGAGATGGAAGCCGCCGTATTCACGGATGACAAGCAGACCAGAGAAGAGAATATCCGGCAAATTACCGCTAAATTGGAAGAGGCCTTTGCCGACAACGAGGAGTGGCTGGCAGTCCTTGGTGAAGCGATCTACCAGTATGAGAAGAAGACGGTCCGGAAAATGATCTTAAAGGATCACAAGCGTCCGGATGGCCGTGCCCTGACCGAGATCCGTCCGCTGGCGGCAGAGATCGATATGCTTCCGCGTGTTCATGGCTCCGGTATGTTTACCCGTGGCCAGACCCAGATTTTGAATATCTGTACGCTGGCTCCGTTATCCGAGAGTCAGCGGCTGGATGGAATCGATCCGACGGAGACCTCCAAGCGCTATATGCATCATTACAATTTCCCGTCTTACTCGGTTGGCGAGACCAAGCCATCCAGAGGACCGGGACGTCGTGAGATTGGCCACGGTGCTTTGGCGGAGAAGGCCCTGATACCGGTACTGCCGACAGTAGGGGAATTCCCGTACGCAATCCGTACCGTATCAGAGACCATGGAATCCAACGGTTCCACCTCCCAGGCCAGTATCTGTTCATCGACCCTGTCCCTGATGGCGGCAGGCGTACCGATCAAGGCCATGGTTGCCGGTATTTCCTGTGGTCTGGTAATGGGTGATACGGATGATGATTATGTGGTTCTGACCGATATTCAGGGGTTAGAGGATTTCTTTGGCGATATGGACTTTAAGGTTGGCGGAACCCACAAAGGTATTACCGCGATCCAGATGGATATCAAGATTCATGGCCTGACCCGTCCGGTTATTGAAGAGGCAATTGCCAAGACCAAGGAAGCCCGGACCTATATTCTGGATGAGGTTATGGCACCGGTGATCTCCCAGCCGAGAGCAGAGGTTGGCAAGTATGCACCGAAGATCGACCAGATTTCCATCGATCCGCAGAAGATCGGTGATGTTGTCGGCAAGCAGGGCAGTGTGATCAATAAGATTATCGAAGAGACCGGTGTTAAGATTGACATTTCCGAGGACGGTAATGTGGCAATCTGCGGTACCGATAAGGATATGATTGAAAAAGCCAAGAGCATCATTGAAACGATTGTAACCGACATTGAACCAGGACAGATCATCACCGGTAAAGTCGTACGGATTATGCCGTTTGGTGCCTTCGTCGAATTAAAGCCGAAAAAAGACGGTATGCTTCATATCTCCAGGCTTTCTGCCAAACGTGTGGAAAAGGTGGAGGATGTGGTGCGTATCGGCGATATGGTTACTGTTAAAGTACTGGATGTAGATAAGATGGGCAAGATCAGCCTGAGCATGAAACCAGCAGACTTGACTGAAAAAAAGGACAGTGCAGATATTCATGAAGCTTAAAAAAATCACAGCAGGGGTTTTGACGATATTAATGCTTTGCAGCAGTACGTTTCCCGTATTTGCAGCTTCACCGGTAATCGGGCCGGGGATTGGTCCCGGCAGCCAGATTAGCGGCCCGGGCGCTGTCGGCCCGGGGGCTCCGGCGGAGCCGGTGAGCCTGCCGGATATTCCGGGCCGGGTGGATTACTTTACGGAAGAGGTGTCCTCACCGATCGTACAGGTGGTGGAAAAATATTCCTATGAGCAGATGTGCCGGGACATTCAAAATCTTTCCTCCCGCTATGGCAGCAGGATGCAGACGCACGTTCTGGGAACGTCCGCGGATGGCCGGAATATTTATGAACTGGTATTGGGAAATCCCAATGCCGAAAGACATGTGCTGATTCATGCGGGGATTCATGCCAGAGAGTATATGACTCCTTTGCTGGTAATGAAGCAGCTGGAATATGGTTTGGAATTTTATGACCGGGGCAGCTATGAAGGCCAGCCGTTGGCCAACATTCTGGACCGTGTGGCGGTTCATTATGTGCCCATGGTAAATCCGGACGGGATTGCCCTCAGCCAGTTTGGTCTTGGTGCGATCCGGTCGGCGCAGCTGCAGCAGACGATTCAGGAAAGTTATGGGAATGATGTGGCCAATGGCAGGACTTCACAGCCCTTTGATATTTATCTGATGTATTGGAAGGCCAATGCCCGGGGGGTGGATTTAAATGCCAATTTCCCGGCGGGCTGGGAGAATCTGAGCGATCGGTTGTATTCCTATGCCAACAATCGCGGCCCAGAGCCATTATCCGAGCCGGAGACACAGATCCTGGCGAATCTGACCAACGCCAGAGGCTGGTCGGCAACGGTTAGCTACCATAGTATGGGCGAAGTGATTTACTGGGATTATGACGGTAATCAGCAGTCAGAGCCGTCTTATGGAATGGCGAATCTGATTGCAGCATCGACGGGATACCGTCTGGCTGCCAGCAGCGGCCACGGCGGCTATAAGGATTGGACCCAGATTAAGGATAATGCGATTGCCAGTGTGACGGTTGAGACGGGAAACGTAGCTTGTCCGCTGCCGTTGTCACAATATGAGCGAATCTGGTATCAGAATAAAATGGTATGGGCGGCAGTTGCTAAATATGTTATGGAGTATTAGAAAGCAACAAACTCCGGTACTCTGTTACGAAAAACCGTATAATAATCAAAGCCGCATTCTTTCAAAAGAATCTGGGCCCGTTCAAACTCAAACCCAACATATTCCGGAGCATGTCCATCCGACCCTACCGTAAGAATCTCACCGCCCAGCTCCCGGTAGCGGGTCAGGATCTCCTTGTTAGGGTTTGGGTGGCCCAGGCCGTATTTGTAACCGCCGGTATTGCATTCCAGGCCTTTGCCTTTGCTGATCAGGGTTTTCAAAATGAGATCAAGATAATCCTGGTAGGCGGAATAGCTGTATTGACGGTTGCGGTAAGGGCTGTAGCGGATTACGTAATCTAAATGTCCTAAGGAATCATAACATTCTATTTCCTGTATCCGTTTCAGGGTAACTTCGAAAAAACGTTCATAAACCTCCCGTTCGGTTTTGTCGGCAAAACAGATGGGGTAGTAGGGGTCCATGCCGTCAATGAAATGACTGGAACCAATGATGAAATCAAAGGAATGGCTGGCAGCGTATTGGTCCAGGTATTCTTTCAGATGGCATTGCAGGCCTAATTCGATGCCGATATTCACCCGAATCCGGCCTTGATATTCGGCCTGAATCTGCTTCATATAGGGCAGATAGGCATCAATGTCCAGGGTGAAATCACAATCGCCGGGAGGGGCATCATAATCGTGGTGGTCGGTGATACAGATCTCTGACATGCCCAGATCGACAGCACGGTCAATCTGGGCGCGGACAGGGGTGTCGGAATCGCCGGAAAAACGGGTATGTATATGCAAATCGGCAATCATCGTAAGTCTCCTCTCGCGTTTTTGTTATGCCATTGATTATAACGAAGTTTTAACGGCATTGCAATAAAAATAGAAAAACCGGTTGAAAAGTTAGTTGTGAATATGGTATTATGACGGTATGCGTTTTGCAACAATAGAGATGAAAATAATAAGGTATTGAGGAGGAAGATATGTCAATTTCTGACATTTCAAATGTATTTAGCCTTTTAGGCGGCCTGGGAATGTTTCTTTATGGCATGAACCTGATGGCGGACGGACTGCAGAAGACTGCCGGCGACAAGCTAAGGCAATTTTTGGGGATGCTTACAAACAATCGCTTACTGGGTGTACTTTTAGGAACAGCGATTACGGCCATTATCCAGAGCAGTAGTGCGACTACAGTTATGGTGGTGGGATTTGTAAATGCCGGTATTTTGAACCTGACCCAGGCCGTGGGTGTGATCATGGGTGCGAACATCGGTACGACAGTGACGGCATGGATTGTGTCCATGAGCCAGTTGGGATCGGTATTTGAAGTGACCAAACCGTCTTTTTTTTCGCCGTTGCTGATTGGTATCGGGGCGATGATTGTCTTGTTTGCTAAAAAGGATCGAACCAGGACCGCAGGAGAGATTTTAATTGGCTTTGGTTTACTGTTTATCGGTCTGGATTTTATGTCCGGGGCCATGAAGCCTTATACCTCTTCACCGCTTTTCAGCAATATCTTTGCAACGTTAGGCAAAAATCCATTCCTGGGTTTGTTAGCCGGTGCAGTTGTAACGGGAATTATTCAAAGCTCGTCAGCTTCCGTGGGAATCCTGCAGACCCTGGCGATCAGTGGCGCGGTTACTACCAATTCGGCGATTTACATCACATTAGGACAGAATATCGGTACCTGTGTGACCGCATTGTTATCCAGTACCGGATCCACCCGAATCGCTAAGCGGGCGGCAGTGATCCATCTGCTGTTTAATGTCATCGGAGCCGTGATTTTTGGGATTGGCTTCTTCGTTATATTCATGCTGAAACCGGATTTTGCAGGCAGTACGATTAATGCCGTGCAGATTTCCATCTTCCATACCATCTTTAACCTGACCAATACATTGATTTTGTTCCCGTTTGCGAATCAGCTGGTGCAATTGTCGGGAGTCATTGTTCGTGGTAAAGATGAGGCGGTGACGGTGGATGAGGCAGAGATTGCACTTCGGCATCTGGATGAAAGAATCTTTGAATCTCCGGCTTTTGCTGTTGAAACGGTATCTATGGAGGTGGTCAGGATGGGACAGGTTACCTTGAAGAATGTGCAGCTGGCCGTCGATGCATTGCTGACCGGCAATCTGGATGAAATCCAGGGCGTGTATAAAACAGAGCAAACGATCAATAATATGGAGAAGATACTGACGGAATACCTGATCAAGGTGGACAATCTTTCCTTATCAGAAAAGCAGAAGAAAATAGTTACTAATCTGTTCTATAGCATCAGTGATATTGAGCGGGTGGGCGATCATGCGGAGAATCTGGCGGAACAGGCAGAGTATAAGCATAACCACAATCTGGAATTTTCGGAGACCGGTATCAGTGACTTGAAGGAAATCAGCGACAATGTGGTTAAAGCCTTCACGTATGCCATTGATGCCAGACAGTTTGGCAATATGGATTCGGTCCGGAAAGTAAGCCAGTATGAGGATGAGGTTGATAATCTGGAAGAAGAGATGCGGGAGAAACATATCGAACGTCTATCGGCTGGTGAATGCGAACCGTCATCCGGAGTGGTATTCCTGGATGTCCTAAGCAATCTGGAGCGTATTTCCGACCATGCGTACAATCTGGCCGGGTACGTCAAGGATGAGATATAACGGATAAGTTACCAATGGGTTGATTAAGGTTAATAAATTTGAAAAACCGCTTGCTATTTCTGGCAGAATTAGGTAAAATGAAGGGTAGGGTTGATTATATTTTAACAATCATTAAAATTTTAACAAAATAGGAGGTATTTATTATGGCAGTAAAAGTAGCAATCAATGGTTTCGGTCGTATTGGCCGTCTGGCCTTCAGACAGATGTTTGGTACTGAAGGGTATGATATTGTTGCAATTAACGATTTGACAGATCCGAAGATGTTGGCTCACTTATTAAAGTATGACACAGCACAGGGTGGATATGCAGGATATATAGGTGAAGGAAAGCATACGGTTGAAGTTGGCGATGATTCTATCACCGTGGACGGTCAGACGATTAAGATTTATGCAGAGAAGAATGCAGCCGATCTTCCCTGGGGCGAGATTGGTGTGGACGTAGTTTTGGAGTGTACCGGCTTCTATTGTTCAAAAGACAAATCCCAGGCACATATTGATGCAGGTGCAAAGAAAGTTGTTATCTCTGCTCCGGCCGGCAATGACCTGCCAACGATCGTATTCAGCGTAAATGAAAGCGAACTGACCGCTGCTGATACCATCATTTCCGCAGCTTCCTGTACCACCAACTGCCTGGCTCCGATGGCAAAAGCACTGAATGATTACGCACCGATCCAGTCTGGTATCATGAGTACCATCCATGCTTACACCGGCGACCAGATGATTCTGGACGGCCCGCACAGAAAAGGCGATTTAAGAAGAGCAAGAGCAGGCGCGGCCAACATCGTTCCTAACTCTACCGGTGCTGCTAAAGCAATCGGCCTGGTTATTCCGGAACTGAACGGCAAGCTGATCGGTTCTGCCCAGCGTGTGCCGGTACCGACTGGTTCTACCACGATCTTAATTGCAGTTGTTAAGGGCGAGGTTACCAAAGACGGTATCAATGCAGCTATGAAAGCAGCAGCTTCTGAGTCCTTTGGCTACAATGTGGACGAGATCGTATCCTCTGACGTAATCGGTACCCAATATGGTTCTCTGTTTGATTCAACTCAGACCATGGTTTCCAAGATTGCGGATGATCTGTATCAGGTACAGGTTGTTTCCTGGTATGACAACGAGAATTCCTATACCAGCCAGATGGTTCGTACTATTAAATACTTTGCAGAGTTAGGCTGATTTTAACCTGATCTGGCAAATTAAGACTCAACTAAGGGTCCGGTCTATTGAGGGCCGGACCTTTGCTTAGAGCTTGATAATATTGTATACAATGAAAGGGGCAAGTTAAATGCTAAATAAAAAGACCGTTGATGATTTAAATGATTTAAAAGGCAAAAAAGTATTAGTCCGCTGTGATTTCAATGTGCCGCTGAAAGATGGCGTGATTCAGAACTACAACCGTATCGACGGAGCGATCCCGACCATTAAGAAATTACTGGATCAGGGTGCCAAAGTGATTCTGTGTTCCCACTTAGGCAAGCCGAAGGGCGAGCCGCTGCCGGAGCTGTCCTTAGCACCGGCGGCACCGGCACTGGCTGAGAGGCTGGGCGTTCAAGTAAAGTTTGCTGATGATCCGCAGGTAACCGGACCGGAAACCCAGAAGATGGCGGCGGAACTGGGCGAGGGCGAAGTTTTGTTATTGCAGAACACCCGTTACCGGGTGGAAGAGACCAAATATGGCAAGGATCCGGCAGCGGATGCTTACGCAAAAGAGCTGGCCGGCCTGTGCGACAGTGATATTTTTGTCAATGATGCTTTTGGTACTGCTCACAGAGCACACTGCTCTAACGTTGGCGTGGCTAAATGCTGCAAGGAGAATGTGGTTGGCTACCTGATGGAGAAAGAGATCAAATTCCTGGGTGAAGCGGTAGAAAATCCGGTGCGTCCGTTCGTGGCAATCCTGGGCGGTGCGAAAGTATCCGATAAGATCAACGTGATCAACAACCTGCTGGACAAGGTTGATACCCTGATCATCGGTGGCGGTATGGCTTATACCTTTGCCAAGGCACAGGGCCAGGAGATCGGTAATTCCTTATGTGAAGAGGATAAGCTGGATTATGCATTGGAGATGGTTGAGAAGGCCAGGGATAAAGGCGTAAACCTGTTACTGCCGGTTGATCATGTAGAAGGCAAAGAATTCTCTAACGATACTGAAAGAAAAGTAGTGGAAGTGATCGATGCCGGCTGGTCTGGATTTGATATCGGACCGAAGACCATTGAACTGTACAAGAAGGCACTGGAAGGTGCCAGGACCGTAGTATGGAACGGACCGATGGGGGTATTTGAGTTCTCTAATTTTGCTGACGGTACTTTGGAAATCTGTCGTGCAGTAGCAGAGCTTAAGGATGCAACTACCGTAATCGGCGGCGGTGATTCCGTAAACGCAGTAAAGAGACTGGGCTTTGCTGATAAGATGACCCATATCTCTACCGGTGGCGGTGCTTCTCTGGAATTCCTGGAGGGTAAAGAACTGCCGGGCGTTGCAGCAGCTGATGACAAATAAGAGGGAGAAAAGCAGTATGGCAAGAAAGAAAATTATTGCAGGAAACTGGAAGATGAATATGACACCTACTCAGGCGGTTGCCCTGGTAGAGCAGTTGAAGCCATTGGTTGCAAATGATGATGTGGATGTAGTATTTTGCGTACCGTCAATCGATATCATTCCGGCGATGGAAGCAGCAAAAGGCTCCAATATTAACATCGGTGCAGAGAATATGTATTATGAGGAGAGCGGTGCCTATACCGGTGAGATTGCTGCCAATATGCTGACCGATGCCGGTGTAAAATATGTGATTATCGGCCACTCAGAGAGAAGAGAATACTTTGCTGAGACCGATGAGACAGTCAACAAGAAAGTGCTGAAAGCATTTGAGCACGGCATGACCCCGATTGTCTGCTGCGGTGAGTCATTGACCCAGAGAGAGCAGGGGATTACCCTTGATTGGATTCGTCAGCAGATTAAGATCGCTTTCTTAAATGTAACTGCTGATCAGGCTAAGGCAGCGGTGATTGCTTATGAGCCAATCTGGGCCATTGGTACCGGTAAGGTGGCCACTACCGAACAGGCACAGGAAGTGTGCGCAGCCATCCGGGTATGCATCGGTGAGATCTATGATGAAGCAACGGCAGCAGCCATCCGGATCCAGTACGGCGGCTCGGTATCAGCCTCCAGCGCACCGGAACTGTTTAGTCAGCCGGATATTGATGGCGGACTGGTGGGCGGAGCTTCCCTGAAACCGGACTTTGGTGCCATTGTAAATTACAATAAATAAATATTGAATCAGCCGGAAAAGTGGAATAGGATAGACCTGTTCCACTTTTTTGATATCATTTTCATGAAAGCTAATGGTAAATCGCAACCATGTTTTCAGTGCTGAAGCATTAAAATAAATATCTAGCAATAGCAATGCTTTGCCATACTAATAAAAATAAATTTTTCGAAAAAAAAGTCTGGACAACACACTGCCCACATGTTATGATACACTTAT
>Ga0153928_1000456_pt1 | contig 20248 bp, 19 predicted proteins | sample TSNJ012MetaG_FD_106656 | JGI IMG/M metagenome (GOLD analysis project Ga0153928, IMG submission 106656) | Attine ant fungus gardens microbial communities from New Jersey, USA - TSNJ012 MetaG | ecosystem: Host-associated > Fungi > Mycelium > Unclassified | place: USA: New Jersey, Wharton State... | reverse complement strand
CCTCAATTTCCCGCAGGTACAACTCGTTATCATCGCAGACCGCAATTTGCATCTGATCACCTCTTCATACTCGCCCGGCTTTCAGCCGATCGTCATTAATCTATATTACAATATGCAAAATGAATCGTCAATACGCCAACAAGCAAACAGCGCCTAAATGTAACCATTGGCGCTGTTTTTTTGACCGGTTTTACCCCGCCATAACGGCGGGTCAACAGGCAGCAGATCAGTCATAACATTTTTGTGCTACCGGAATCCAAAGTTCGTTTTTGCAATCCGGCCTTGTCAAATCGGGGCTTTCATACCAGAGCAGTTCTGGGCCGCCGGTCAGTTCATACTCGGAAGCGGGAAACCACTCCGCGTAGATGCTGGCCCAGGCATCCTGTACCGTTTTAGGAAAGGATCCCACTACCGTGAACACCGCCCAGTCCGATTCTTCCACCGGCAGCACGTCGTAGCCGTCGGGCGCGGGCCTGGTAGTAGCCACGCCGACATACTGATCCAGGTATGCACCCTCAACCGGCACCACGTCGCAGCCGCCGGACTCGTCAAGTCTGTCGGAGATGTTCAGCACTCCTAAAGGTTCGGTGTCACACAAGCCTTTTAGCTCCGCGATAATCTCCGGGGTCAGCTTCGCGGTAAGGTCATCCAGCTGGTGATTGATGCCCTCGAATTGCAGGGTAATGCGTTTTTTAAAGCCCACGATCCAAAACGGGCCTTTGTGGACGATTCGATACTCCATCTTGTTTCCTCCTCTTATCGTTAGCTGGAATGTCATCGGCAGAAATACTTTTAGGGGGAAGTCTGCCCTCTTTGCCTCCGACGGGGTAATACCATGCATCGCCTCAAAAGCCTTGCGGAAAGCGTCTGCCGAATGATATCCCAGAAGTACGGCACAGTCGATAACTTTACTGCCATCCCGCAGAAGTTCCCCCGCCACACTTAGCTTGCGGTACCGGATATAATCGCCCAGAGAAATTCCTGCCAGGTAAGAGAACATTCTGCGGAAGTGGTACTGGGAGCATCCTGCGATACGGGCCATCCGTTCATAATCAATGCCCTCGCACAGATGCGTTTCGATATACTCCATAGCTTGATTCATTTGTATCAGGGAATTCATGTATATCACCTCCATCACATATAGTATACCAAAATAAGAACGAGTCCGCCCGCTTTTTCTGGTGCGGCTTTTGACTGGTTGATATAGAGATTGCGGGGTATTTGACTGTGTCGATTGGGCCAAAAAAAAAGACCGCCTAAGCGGTCTTACATTTTGATTGATGCCGGAACTAACCGTTCGATTGCGGTATGAGAGCATTGGCATATTCCATCCCAAGTCCATACGCCCCGCCATACTGTTTAATAACTGTTGTAACAGCTTGATAAGTGTCCTTGTTTGCCCAATCGCGCTGCAGTTCCAATAATGTGGCTTGCCATGTGATCGGAATCGCACCTGCTTGAACCAACCGTTGTAAGGCTATTTGATGTGCCTGTTTACTGCTGCCTGCGGAGGCATCCGCAACAACATATACTTCATAACCATCTTCAATAGCAGATAATGCCGGAAACGTTACGCAAACTTCTGTCCACAACCCAGCGAGCAGCAATTTTTTTCTTCCGGTTTTTTTAACCGCTTTCTTGAAATTCGTATCTTCCCAGGCATTCAAAGTCGTGCGGTCAATCGGCACTATGTCGGGGAAAACATTCTGTACTTTGCTTACAAGAGGGCCGGAAAAGGTGTTAGCCTCCACAGTAGACAGGATTACAGGGACACCGAAAGCCTTTGCGGTTTCAGCTAATCCTACTACTGAGTTTAATACGGAATTACGACAATCACTTTCCACGCCAAAGAACATTTGCGGCTCATGGTCAATTAAAGCAATTACGACCTGCGTCGGATCAAGCAGAGAGTTTTGATATGCTCGCATAAAATATCTCCTTTATATTTATTTTCTCTGTTAGCTTTACCACTTTTATATTTTATTATTCTTTATAAGAATAATAAAATATAAAAATTAACAAAGAAAAAAAACGTTTCTGCCACCGGCTTAAACAAGACAAAATCAGATCAATTATCCGCTGAAAAATTATATAACTTCCGCCCCAGGCTCTCAATAACAAAGACAACCGGCACCTGAGAAGTAATGTTATTGAGATTCTCCAGTCGAATCTGCGGCATATAGTAGGCAATATTGCAGTCACTCATTCGTGCCATCGTGCAATTTTTACTGTTCGTAATAGAAATCAGCTGACAGCCTCTTTGCTTTAGTCGCCCGGCAATCTCCAACGCATGATTGGTGTCACCGGACTCCGACAAAGCAACCACCACTGTTCCCATTTCATGCCCCTGGTGAACCGGGGTAAATGGATCATCAATATACAGCGAAAACCAGCCTACATTTGAAAAGAAACGAGAACCATATTTCGCCAGCACCCCGGAGGTTCCAATGCCAACAAACAGAATAGAATCCGCGTTTCTCAACATCTCTACCGCCTGATTCATTTCCTTTTGCACTTCTTCACTTTCCAGCCTTTTAAAACACTCCATCAAAATGCTGCTATCCATCTCCGGCTTCTGCTCTTTCTCCTGCTTCAGATACAGTTTGAACCTGGTCTTAAACTCTGAATAACCGTCACAGCCCAGCTTCTTGCAGAAACGCAGTATTGTCGTAGTCGACACATGAGATTCCGCCGCCAGTTCACGGATCTTCATGTAGACTACTTTCTGTTTATTCTTAATAATAAAATTATAGATATTTAATTCCAAGTCATTGAAACTTTGAATTTCTTCATGGGTAAACATGGCATGACCACCCTTTCGTTTGGGAATAGATGTTTCCATTATACCACGGTTGGTCTTTGTGTTGCATAAAAATTTTATATTCAAATTTCATTTTTTACCCACACTTTTTTCACAAATATCCACTATCCTTATTATATCAGCCAAGTATGCTGTAAATAAATGGAAAAGGAGAACTTACTTATGCAAATGAAAAACACTGGTAAAAAATTAATCGCAACATTTGCCATTGGCGCCCTGACTGCCGGCACTTTATGGACCATGCCGGCAGCGACCACGATGGCCGCTGTCAGCACCGAGACCGAAACCACAGCAGAAGCCGGTGACTCCCGCAAAGGACGCGGCGGACATGGCGGTCAGATGAATAGCGAATGGATCAGTCAACTGGTAACCGACGGCATTCTGGATCAGGATACCGCTGACAGCCTGGCCGCTTATCAGACGCAAAAGGCAGCTGAGCGCAAGGCACAGGCGGACTCTATGGCAGAGATAACAAAGGAAGAACGTCAGGCCAGCCGGGAAGCCCTGAAAGACAGCGAACGCCCCGAGCCTTTCGCCGAAGCTGTAACTGACGGAATCCTTACCCAGGATCAGGCCGATGCCATCAAGGCTGCTATGCCACAGAAAAGCACCAGTGAAGATGGTACTGCCAGAGTTGCCAAAAGTGCACAAAACTTCAGCTCTTTGGTAGAATCCGGAATTATTGATCAGACTACTGCTGATAATATGAAGGCCTATATAGAGCAAAAACATGCTGCTGCCGCCGATACAACAAGCGATGGCGCCAGAACCAAATCAGACCGTCCTGACATGTATGCCAGCATGGTAACTGACGGAATCATCACGCAGGAGCAGGCTGATGCCATCAAAGCAGCGATGCCGCAGCGCAAGGCAATGACTAATAGCGAATCATAGCCTGACGCCCGATGCCGGAACCGCGTTATATCTCCCGGTTCCGGTACGCTCCCGGTGTATATCCCGTCCATTTTTTAAATAAAACATAAAAGTATTTCTCATTGTTGCCATACCCCGCCTCTCTGGCCACAACCTCCACCGGCTTTTCCGTCTGAGCCAGCAGCTGACATGCCTTCAAAATACGCTCCCGGTGGATGGCGTCGCTGATTGACAGCTGAGTAACCTGATGGTATTGCCTGCTAAGATAAGCTGCATTCATTTGAAACTCACTCGCTACATGCTGAGCCGAAAAGAGCGGATCAAGGTAGTGTTGTTCAATGAATTCATCAATCTGTCCGGAGAGTACCATCCGCTGTTCCTGCTTCTTTTTTCCAACAGCATCAACGGCAAGCTGAAACTGATGGTACATATAATCATGGAGATCTTTTATATCCTTCATTTCATCCAGAATCGTATCTGTCACGGTGACCGTTTCTGCGCCCATATCAGTCAACAGTTTTCGCAGTTGTTTGTTTATGTAACGGATTGTAAAACGGAAGTCTGCATATCGGTCCTTTCTGATTAAGGAAAATATCTGCATCCAGTGTTCCTGTGCCGTGTTTTGCTGTTCCGCCTTTATTGCATTGATAATGGAAGCCGCCTGTTTTGCGTTAAATACACTGACCCGATTACACTTTTCAATGATTTCCTGATGCATAATCTGCTGTTCCGGGTAGAGAAAGCGCAGAGCATAAAGCTCCTCTATTGCAGAATAACCCCTCGCCATCTCCTCCGACGTCAGGCAAATGCTGCTCACAAAGAGCTTTTTTTTCGATTTTTCATATGGTAAGCTCATGACAATAAAGAACGAACAGCTTAAAGCGTTCTTGTATTATAAAATATCACAGGCTGTAGAACGAAATATTACTGTTTTGGTAGATATTTCCGCAGATAGTTCTTCTTCTGATACAGCAATGGATTTTATAGATTTAATACGCATTGTAGGCATTTTAATGGACAATGCTATTGAGGAATGTTTTAGTCTTGCTAACGGCATAATAACTATCAAAACATCCCAAAATAACGAACTTATTTCATATAAAATCAGCAACACGATTGACCCTCAAAAAAAAGAAACAGGCATAAAAGCAGGTGTTTCATCAAAAGGCGATAATCGCGGAAATGGGCTTATTATTGTTCAGAACATTATAAAAAAATATGGACACATAGCCCTAAACTCATATTTTCAAGAAGATTCCTTTGTTCAAAGCTTAAATGTTTATTATTATAATTAGCGATTACTTTTTCTTGCTCTCCCGTCCCCCCGGTGCAACGTCTATGTACTTTGCTGTAACTTCTTGTTTAGATACCAAATTAGGATTCCGATAAACTCTTGTTTTTCTCCATCCGCTGATAATAGGGTTTGCTTATATTTCTGAGCTAAGGATTTCCAATCGCCATTGGGTTTACGTTGCTTAAGTTTGCGTTTCAAAGCATCAAGTTGAGATTTCCTGCTTTCCTTCAATAAATAGTAATTAAGATTTAAAGTCTCCTGTAAGTCCTTTTTAATGAAGTCATCTGAAGAGGTAATCACACCATCGGCAAGATATTCAATAGTTTGAATGGTGTGTTCATCAAGTGGGTTAACAGTTAACGGTATATTACCCCTATGTTCGTCACATGTTTGCATTTTGGGGGGATTCCCCTCGTTTCCTGGACAAACAGCTAACATATTTGAGTAAGCCAAATCCATTTTTTGATGCGTAGTTTCATCAGTATTTTGAGCAATGTAGTGTTCAATCTGAGTATTCTCTAATCTTATGCGTCGCATACAATATGCGCAGAGGTATCCTTGTTCCCCGAGAAGTTTTTTCTTAATGTCATTTTTGGTTTCGGTGGGCAGTCCGGAATATGTAGAATTAGGCGTAGCTCGATAGCGAGACAAGCTACGCGGTTCAATGCCCTTGTTTATTTTGACCATGACTTAATCCTCCATATCCTCTAAATCCAACGAGACTTTGGCACCCGCTATTTCTGGGTCATCACTACCAATTTCTGTTTCAAGCTTTTCGAGAATCTGCCCTGCGTCGTTTAACTTGCCCTCATGCAATTTTTCATAAAATTCTACAAATCTTTCTTTTATAGCCTTGGGTCGTGTATCTGCCCCCATAATTGTCGCTAGTATAGAATTGACATCGCGCCCATAGGTGGCGTCTTGAGGGTAATAAGCTTTGAAATCTTCCAAAATAACTAAATGTTCTTTTTTTATTGAATTGATAACAGAGGGCGCATGTGTTGTTACTATAAATTGGACACTGGGGAAAATGTCCATCAAATCGTCAAGAATATGTTGCTGCCATGTTGGATGCAAATGCAAGTCAACTTCATCAATAAGGACCACACCGGGTGTCGCCTCTATTACATCTTCAAGCAATTGAGGATTTAATGTTGCCATTCTATAAGCAATATCTGCTATCATGCTTAATGTGTTTCTGTATCCATCACTTAACTCTTTTGTTGGCGATTTTTGACGCTCTCCATTGCTATTTGTAAAATTGACTTCTAATTCTCGTGATGCAAGATTATATATCACTTCTACATTCAAATGATTGGTCATGCGGCTATAAAATTTATTCAATGCATTTTTTGTTGCGCTTAATTCCGGAAAAGATTCTCCTTTTTGCAATTCGAACATAGTCATTTTCTCAAACCACTTAAGCATAAGTTTTTCATTAGACATAACATCCAGGCAATCAATATACCCAGAAAATCTTGTGGATTTTTCAATATAGTCAATATCCCTTTTTTGGCGTTTCTGTGCCCATAGTCTGCCTGTTCCGTAATATGATATAATTGGCAATAATAAGTTTGAATCTCCATCACGAACTCGTTTTTGCATTTCTGTACTAATATTCGTAAGTTGCTTTGAATCAACAGTTGTAGTCCTTCCATCTGGTTTATTAAGAGTTCGTACCCATGTTATGTTATGATTGTTGAGACTACCATTTGCCTGAATAGAGGCAGGAAACTGTGGTTGCAATTCAATTGTGCTGCCTATTTGATAAGCAATGTGACGTACATCATCTGCATGAATACTACTGGAAACTTGTCCATCTATACCTAAGAGAAACGAGCCAATAGCAATGCTGACGGCATCCAGGACTGTGGATTTACCAGAACCATTGTTTCCGACTATAACAGTGAGTTTATCATCAAACTTTATATCGAAATTTTCAAAACATCTATAATTTTTTATATTTATGCTATCTATCTTCATCGCTTTCTACCTCCTTATAAATTTCTTGCAAATTATTAGCTTTTCTGTTTCCCACCTGTTAATTGTCGCAAAACTTATATCAAGTTTTTTAGCTAAATCTTCTTGACTTAGTTGTTTCCGCTGCCTTATCTTACGTAATAGGTCTGCATAAGTCATACTAATTACCTCTGCACAAGTATAACATTTGTTATGACAAGCTACAAGATGAATCTATATATAATTATTGACAAAAAGAAAGATTTAAATCAAAGTGCACAATACTTCAGCTCTTTGGTAGAATCCGGAATTATTGATCAGACTACTGCTGATAATATGAAGACCTATATAGAGCAAAAACCGCCCCGCCGCCATTCATACTCCGCTCACTCCCAACCCAATATACTGATACCGGATACTCGGCCTCCCCCCGGTCTGATAATCCACCTGACTGACCACCTCGCCGGCTTCAATCAGGTAATTCATGTACCGCCGAATGGTAACTCTTGACAAGCCGGCCGCTCCGGCAATCTCCTCACTGGTATGGAAGATTCCCTTATTCGCCCGCATGTGGGTGCGGATCTTCTCCAGTGTTTTATCCTGCAGGCCTTTTGCCAGTTCACACTCCCGGTTAACCTGCCTTTGCCCCAGCATCCGGTCAATGGTCTCCTGGGAGAATTCATTCCGGCTCTGCATCAGGTGTTTTTTCTCCAGAAAACGCTGCAAGGCTGTCTGGAAACGTTCATAAGTAAATGGCTTCACCAGGTAATCCAGAATCCCCATCTTTAAAGCAATATCCAGGCTTTCCGTATCATTGGCTGCCGTAACCATAATAACTTCAGCCGGGCATCTGGACTGACGGAGGTGACTTAGCAACTCCAGTCCGGTAAAGCCCGGCATGTATATATCCAGAATGATCAGGTCTACCTGGTGTCTTTCCAGATAGTTAAGAGCTTCCTTACCATTATGGAACACTCCGGCGATCCGGATATCCGGCATCACTGAAAGGTATTGGCGGTTGATCGCCGCCACCATCACATCATCCTCTACCACTATGGCCTTTATCATGCGGCCCCCCTCCTGAAAAAATCTCGTGGACTGGGCTTGCCAGCCCAGTAACCACGGCGTTTCTTGCTTCGACTACATGTAGTTTAAGTAGTTAAACTTGTCGCCATATCAATCCCTATAGCAGTATCAAATTTGTAGGCTATTAAAATCTTGACTTCATGAACCCGACTGATAGCTTATACAGGCTTGGGAACAGTCTTCACACAATAGTCTGGGAAATACGTCCAGACCATTGTATAAAGCCTGTTGGCACTCTGTGCCAGCCTAGCAATCAGTCCCCTAAAGTAAAGACATGAAAAGCCGTGATTTGACACTATCTCTTCTACTTCGACTACTTCAACTACTTTGACTACTAATCACGAGATTTGAGTGTAGTCTAAGTAAAAAAAGCTTACTTCGACTACTTTAACTACTATGATTTTTTATCACGAGATTTCTTACTCTTCTCCCTGCTCTTTCCTTACAGGCGTTTGCGCTTTTTGCATATGGCAATCGAAAAGGTTGTTCCTTCCGAAGGCTCCGACTCCACCTGAATCGTTCCTTCCCGATGTTCCACAATCTGCTGCACCAGATGCAAGCCAATTCCTCTGCCCTCTCCTTTTGTTGAAAAGCCCCGTTGAAATAGCTGATCGATTTTCTCCGGTGCCATGCCAGAACCAGTATCATCCACTTCAATCACCAGGCCCTCCGCACTGCTGTGAATAAACAGGCTGACTTCCCTGGGTTCGGCACTATCCTCCACGGCATCCATGGCATTTTCCAAAAGATTTCCGACAACCGTAACCAGATCACTGGTCGAAAGGTACCCGTTATGGGCTTCCAGATAACTGTCTTTTCTTAAAAACAGATGAATGTCCCGCTCCTTGGCCCGGTTTTTCTTCCCCAGTAAAAGGGCGGCAATGGTGCGGTTCTCAATCCGCTGCATCACCAGAATATAGTCTTCTTCCTCTTCCGTCTTTACTTTTATAATGTATTCCATAGCGGCCCGGGTATCACCCATCTGAATCAGGCCCAGGATGACATGAAGTTTGTTAATATGCTCATGGGTATTGGCACGCAAGGCGGCGACAATGTGGTTGACGCCAGTCAACTGCTCGGCCAGCCGCTGAACCTCTGTTTTGTTCCGCAGTACGCAGACAGCTCCCACTTGCCGGCCCTTTTCGATGACCGGAATCTTATCCATCAAAATGGTGCCCTCGCTAAGATCCATCTCCTGATTCCTGATGGCGATTCCATCCTGCTGCACCGGCTCAAGCTGGGTGTGGATGAACTGCAGCTTCTGTTCTTCCGATCCATCATAAGAAACATCCAGCATCTTTCTGGCTGCTGCATTGGTCAGCACCTCACCATGGTAATCCACAGCTACAATCCCTTCCTCCAGCGAATCCAGCACTTCTTCCTTTTGCAGATACAACTCCGTCAGCCGATCCGGTTCCAGGCCCAGCAGCGTGCGCTTGATATTCCGGGACAAAATCCATGCCAGCAGCAATCCTACCAGGGAAGCAATCGCAAAGATTACAAGCACCTGCCGGATGACTTCTTCTCTCATATCGGCAATATTGGCACTATAGGCCGATACCATGACAAAACCAATGGTTTGGCCGCGCTCATTCCGGATACCGGTAAAAGCCCGCCGCTGCTGTTGTCTGGTACCCACGCCCTCTACCACATAAGGCGGGGAGCCGGAAAGGACCGAACCTTCATCACCGCCTTCAAACCGGTATCCTACCCGTTCCTTTTCCGGGTGAAATAACCGGATCGCATTTTCATCTGCCACCACAATAATATCTATCTTTTCAATCCGTTCCAGCATATCATCCAGATAAGCTATCGTCACCGGGTCCGGTTTCCCCTGTTTTAACATGTCCTGGATCCGCGCATCGTTTGACAGCAGATACGAATAATCCGAAATGGTACCGTCAATCTCCCGGTTCAGAGCGGAAATCCCCTGATAAAGGCTGTGGCTGGTGTACAAAAGCAGCATACACACGATCAAAACCAGATAAGACAGCAATATTTTATTGGCAACGGACACCGGCTGGCGTTTTGGCATGTGAAACTTCCCCCCTTATTCTCTGTTCCTTAATCACTATTATACAGGAAATGATATGATAAATCCATTTTCAATACTTTCAAAACCCTTATCATATTTTCACATGATTTCCATTATCAACCATTCGTGTTATAGTGCAATCAAACATTAAAACATTAAATGAGGAGGTATTTTTATGGATTATAACCAATTAGCATTGAAACTGCACGAGGAAAACCAGGGAAAGATTGAAGTCATCTCTAAAGTATCAATCAAAACCCGCGAAGATTTAAGCACTGCTTATACTCCGGGTGTCGCCGAGCCATGCCGCAAGATCCGTGATAACCGCGAGGAGGTCTACCGTTACACTGCCAAAGGCAATCTGGTCGCTGTCGTTACCGATGGAACCGCCGTTCTGGGACTTGGGGATATCGGTCCCGAAGCCGCTCTCCCGGTAATGGAAGGAAAAGCAATCCTCTTCAAGGAATTCGCCGGCGTTGATGCTTTTCCCATCTGCCTGGACACCAAGGACACCGAAGAAATCATCCGGACAGTAAAATATATCGCTCCCGGGCTGGGCGGCATTAACTTAGAGGATATCTCCGCACCCCGCTGTTTTGAGATTGAGCGCAGACTGAAGGAAGAATTGGATATTCCGGTTTTTCACGACGATCAGCACGGAACTGCTATCGTTGTCGCCGCCGGTTTGACCAACGCCTTAAAGCTGGTGGGCAAATCCATGGACGAGGCCCAGATCGTCATCAGCGGAGCCGGTTCCGCCGGCATTTCCATCTGCCGCCTGCTGCTGCAAATGGGGGCTGGGAATGTGATTTTAGTTGATAAGCAAGGGGCGCTGGCGCCGGGTGAAGACTGGATGAATCCGGTTCAGGCAGATATGGCAGCGCTGACCAACAAACAGCAGGAACACGGTACTCTGGCGCAGGTATTGGCCGGCAAGGATGTCTTTATCGGTGTTTCGGCACCGGGTATTGTAACCAGCGCGATGGTGGCTTCCATGGCGGCTCATGCCATCGTATTCGCCATGGCCAATCCAACCCCGGAGATCATGCCGGAAGAGGCCAAAAAAGGCGGGGCACGAGTGATTGCCACCGGCCGCAGTGATTATCCCAATCAGATCAACAATGTCCTGGTATTCCCGGGAATTTTCCGGGGTGCACTGGATGTCCGTGCCAAATATATTACGGAAGAGATGAAAATCGCTGCCGCCAGAGCCATTGCATCAATTGTTACGGCGGAAGAATTAAACGAAGAGTACATTATTCCCGGGGCCTTTGATGAACGGGTTGCTAAAACAGTGGCAGCACAAGTCGCCCGCGTAGCCATCGAGCAAGGGATCGCCCGCGTTTCCCCGGAATAAACATATTGATCAGGAGGATATTTGTATGAAGAGCATTGAGATTTCAGGTTTCAGTCTCCCGGTATATCTGGGAATTACCGCACTGGTATTTTTGTCTATGTGCATGGGCTGGCTGCCGGGCGGTATTTTGGGAGCGTTTGCCGTTATGATGGTATTTGGCGGTTTATTCAGTGTGATCGGAAACCATCTGCCGATTGTCAAGACATACCTGGGCGGCGGCGCCATCGTATGTATCTTTGCTTCAGCCGGATTGGTGACGGCCGGTCTTATTCCGGCCAACGTTATTGAAAACGTGGATACTTTTATGAATAAAACCGGTTTTCTTAACTTTTATATTGCCGCGCTCATTACCGGCAGTATCCTGGGGATGAACCGCAGCCTGCTGCTTCGGGCAGCCGTACGTTTCCTGCCGGTGGCCTTGTGTGCCATGACCTTTGGGATTCTGTTGGTGGGGCTTGCCGGAATGGCATTTGGCTATGGCTTTGTTGATGCAATCATGTATATTGCCATCCCGATGATGGGCGGCGGCATGGGAGCCGGAGTTGTTCCGCTGTCCGGAATGTACGCCGAAGCCCTCGGCCAGGATGCTTCCATTATCATTTCCCGGATGATTCCGGCTTCTACTTTAGGTAATGTATGTGCGATCGTTGGGGCCGGCATGCTGGCCAAGCTGGGCGAAGTACGCCCCGCTCTTTCCGGAAACGGGAAGCTGATGCGGCAGGGCGAGGACGATCTGGCCGAAGATGGGGAAGAAAAGACCAGTATTCAGCTGATGGGCATGGGGCTTATCCTGTCAATCACCTTTTTCTTACTGGGCACGATCGTAAATAAATTTGTACCGGCTGTACACGCATATGCCTGGATGATTATCCTGGTCGCTGCCGCCAAAGCCCTGGGAATCATCCCCACCAAATATGAAACGGCAGCAAAGCAATGGAGCAAGTTTGTCATGGGCAACTGGACCAATGCCCTGCTGGTTGGCATCGGCATTTCCATGATCGACTTAGCTGCCGTAGCCGCAGCTTTCTCCCCCACCTATCTGCTGATGGTCATGATTGTTGTCGGCGGTGTGGCCTTTGGCGCCGGTTTGGGCGGACGTATGGTCGGCTTCTATCCGATCGAGTCCGCTATCACCGCAGGACTATGTACTACGAATATGGGCGGTACCGGAGACATCGCTGTGCTGTCTGCCAGCAAACGGATGAATCTCCTGCCTTTTGCCCAGATTTCCACCCGGATTTGTGGGGCTTTGATTTTGATTGTTGCGAGTATATTGATTAAAGTTTTGTTCTAAACTATATAGTTCATTTCCCGATCCCTTTCAATCGGAGCAGTTAAAAGCCCGGTGCGAAAGGGAGGATGGAAGCTATCCTTTTTCATCTGGTATGCAATTCAGGCATTGAAAACATATTTGTCCATACGCGCAAAAGCTTCAACCACACGGCTCAGCGGTAATGCAAGGTTTAGACGGATGTGGCAAGATCCGTGGAACATCCGGCTTAGAAACTTCCACACCAGATTCTTCCGTAAATTCGTCGCAACCGATTCCACACACTTGCCATTCCACTGAACTTCAATCACATAATCAACAATTTTATCAATAATAACTTTCGCCGTTTTATATTCTTCAAAATGTTCTTTTAGCAACTGTAAAATTATCTTCGGATGGCTGGACGTATTATCCGCTGCACTTCGCAAAAGGGGCAGCAATTCAAGAATAGGATTTACGCGCAATTGATTACGATGTGCAATAACTCCATTAAAATACTGAACCTCTGTCTGATTCCCTTCATAAACCAGAATATATTTCCGACGTGCTTCCTGACGCTCCGCGAAATACTTTGTCGTTTGACCAAATACCGTCGGCCTCCTCATTTGTCATTCCCCCTCAACCGGAAAAATAGTATCAAAGATAGGAACACCACCATACCGGCCTTCCAGGTATGCCTTATCCACTTTCTTGTCAAACCGCACATTAAATTCGTCTAATGAGTAAAGTTCTGTTGCTCCCCCCAGATTCTTATTAGCTATCCAAATCTCATCCTGACGCAACAGCCCAAAATCCAGCAGTCTGGATTCATGCGTCGTAACGATTAATTGTAAATCTCTCTTAGCAGCCAAACGCAGATATTCCTGGACAAACTTATAGGTCAGGCAAGGATGCAAACTACGGTCAATCTCATCAATTACATAGGTCTCTCCTTCATTTGAAAATAAAATATCCAATAAATCCAAAATTCTCCGTGTTCCATCTGATTCTTCTGAAAAGAAAAATTCCGTATCCGACCCATGATTAAATGCAATTGTTGTTACCTCTGCGGTTCCGTCTTTGTCAACAGTAAGCAAATAATACATTTCATTTATTCTGATCGTAATCGACAATCCTTTCCCTCTGCTGGTCTCTTCCGCAATCTCCTGAGTCAATCGCTCATAGACATCTGTCGGTAATTCGTTTTTCAGCTGTTCCAGTGAGGCAGTCTTCTCAAGATAATTCGTAATCCCCGTTCCCAAACTACTGATAATGCGGCAAATCTCCTCTTGCTTCGCTACGTCCTTAAAATAAGAATAATCTGAAATCGGCCGGTCTGGATAATTTACATCCAACGCTTTACCCAGCCATAAAAACACATTCCTTATGGCCTGCAGATCAAGTTCTTCTTCGTAAAGATCCTGTTTCTCACGTCGATTCATCTCACGAAGAAACAATGATGTATCATCCCCTTGAATATCCTCTGAATAGACCTGAAATCTTCGTTCATTTTTTTCAGAAACAAAGTTCTTAATATCCGTATCAAATGTTGCATTTAAAATATCACGTTCAAAGATAATATAATTCCGCTCATCGCCTTCCGGACTCAGCTTAATCAGCCATTCGGCAACCAATTGCTGTTTCTTCAGAATAATTTCAAAACCATAAGCATAGTTTTCTCCCTCAATAATTATTTCAAACTCAAAATAAGAAGGCATATCCTCATATTGCTCCTCCAGTTTAAATGCCCCAAACCTCACCATTTTCAGGCTCCCCTTCACAATCATCTCCTGCGCATACATCATTGCCGATACCAAATTAGATTTCCCCGACGCATTTGCGCCAAAAACTGCTGCAAACTTTAAAAGCTTTACATCGGACTTCTCATAAATACGCTCCGCTTTATTTTTGGGTTTTCCTTTAATCATTGAAAATTCTTGTATTTCTTTAAAAGACAAAAAATTCCCAACCCGAAATCTCACTAACATTGTCATTCCTCCTTTCCCACTGCTTTTATTATATGTGATAAAATCACTTGTGTAAATACATTATTCTCTTTTTTCGATCGAAATAATCTCTTTTCTATTTTTAAAAGTGACTTTTTCTCTCCGTTCATCAAAGTACCCTGATAGTAATTTCAATCTACTCTAAATAGAATGAGCATAAGTCACAATGGTACCTGTCACCAAATTGGTTTCATTCTACTGCTAAATGAAGATTTTGCCAAGAGTGTCTACTAAATGTTCATGTGGCCAGACACCGGGTAATTATGTCGAAAATGTGTAAAATCACCCTTTAAATCTTGCTGATAATGTGTAACATAACATTATAAAAGAGGTGGAAAGCGAGCATTCTCCGCTCTGCTTTCCACCTCTTTAAGCAATCTTATTATCTCTTTTGCACCCGCACCGCCATATATTCCTTACCCGGAAGCTCCACCCGAAAATGTCCCTTAAACACCCCATAATCCTCTATTGTCATTTCCCAGGTATCAATGATCTCCACCCGGTACTCATGCTCATCATCAAAGTGATACTCACGGAAAGACGGCCGGTTAAATCCATAGTAAATCAAATAATATCCGCTTCTGCCCGGAATGGTCTCTTCCACCTGCGCAGCAACCTCATCCCACCTGGTAAACATCGGCGCCAGCCCAATCCCCGGTGTTTCCTTCAATATCTTCATCAAAAATCCAATCCTGGCCGGGCTGTCTCCATGCAGAACCCCGCCATGGGACCACCACAGAATATCCTCCGGGTGCATATACGTCTCCCCATGGCCGCCATAACCGCCGCGGCAGGCCGCCTCCCAGAACCGCCGGATCAATTCCTGACCGCTGATATTCCCCCAGCCATGCTGGATATTTCCTTCATAAGCAATCTCATCCAGGACGATCGGCTTTTGATAGCGGATGCGCCACTCTTCCACCAGCTCCGCCGACTTATAAGGATCCTGCCGCTGAATGCTGCAATGGGTGATCCACGGTCGGCTATGGTCATAAAAAGGCTTGCAGTTATGAATCGAGCGCAGGTGATGATAGACATCCTTTTCACAGATAATCCGGGCATACCGCTCCCAGTCCGCCAGCACCTTTTTCTCCATCAAATCATATTCATTTGCCAGTGACCACCAGACATTCCGATATGCCCCCAAACGGGCAATCACATAATTCCAGTACAGGTCATCACTTTCCGCGTCCATCTGGCTGAATCCCCACCGGTCATAAGGATGCATCACGATGATATCCGCTTCCATTCCCAACTCCATCAGCGCCTGAATATTCTTCTCCAGCAGCCGAAAATGCTCCGGCCGGAAGCGCCGATAGTCCCAGTCATTCCCCGGCGCTTTGCCATTATATTGCAGAAAATTTTCCCTGGTCAGAACCGAGCTGTCGCAAGGCGTACCTTCATAAGGATAGCTGATTGGTTCATTTAAGTTATAATCATAATGCTTCGGAAAGATGCAGAAACGAATCTTGTTAAAAGCATTGGCCTTCAATGTCTCAAGGGTCTGCTGCTGAAGCTCTTCGGTCTGCAGATTCCACACATAGCAGGTAGTCCCTAACGGATAGTAAGGTGCCCCATCCTCATAGGCAAAATGCCAGGTATTCGCAACCCGCACCGGTCCATGGTTCCCTGCGGCCGGTGCCGTAACCTGAAAACCGCCCCGGAAACCGTCTTCCCGAAAACTCCCGCCAATCCGGAAAGTATATTCTTCCGCAAAAGACGGCATAAAACGCACCCGGTAAACACCGTTTCCATCGTAAAATCCATCCACTTTCTTCTGCTCATTCCTGCTGGTAAATTCTCCCCAAATATCATAATCCGCAAAGGGGTTCTTATCCTGGTGTCCTGCTAATGCAATCTCAAAAATTCCCCACTTTTCGACTGACTGGGTGTATACAGTATGATCCATCTTTAAGCTCCTGTCTAATCCTCAGCGCGGCTATGATTTTACCGCACCGGACATTCCTTCTACAAAATAACGTTGGAAGAATAAATATACCAACAGAACCGGTATTACCGAAACCAGCACTCCGGCACATAGATATCCGTAATCAATGCCATGTTCGCCAACGAATGTCATCAGCCCTACCGGAACTGTTTTCTTCGCATTGTCATTGATAATTACGCTGGCTAACAGGTACTCATTCCAGGTTGCCAGAAAGTCGGTAATAAACAAAGTTGCTACCGCCGGCTTGGCAATCGGCAGAATGATCCGGCTGAACAGCTGCCATTTATTACACCCGTCAATCCACGCCGCTTCATCAATATCCTGCGGAATCCCCTTCATAAAGCCCCGCAGGATCAGGATGGCATAAGAAACGCCGAAACCTACATATGCATAAAACAAGCCAAAATATGTATTCAACAGCTTGAATTTGCTATAGATTACATTAATCGGAACAAGTGCCGCCTGCATGGGAAGCATCATCCCGATCAAGAAGAAAATGAAGATGCCCACGCTATGCTTAATCTTTAATCTGGTCAGCGCAAATGCCGCTAAAGCGCTGATAAAAATGCCCAGCGGAACTTTCAGAAACGAAACGATCAGATCATTTTTCATGTACAGAAACAAACGCCCTTTCGTCATGGCATTGATAAAGTTATCCCAGGCAATCTTCTCCGGGAACTGAAATAAACCGATTCCCGAAAAGAAATCCTGGCGGCTCTTTACCGCTGTCGCCACCAGCGTATACATCGGCACGATCCAAATCAGGGCCAGCACGAACAGCAGCAGATACAAGGCGATGATTTTTGCTCTTTTTTTCTGTTTTCCTTCTAACATCCTGCCACCCTCCTAATCCTTTGCGGTAAATGACACATAAGGTACAATTACCACCATCATCATTACCACCATAACACAGGCAATCGCTGTTCCCCGGCCCACGTTGTTGTACTGGAAGGTCTGGGAGTACATATAAGTAGACATCATCTGGGTCGCATTGTTCGGCCCGCCTGCGGTCAGGCCCTGGACCACGTCAAATACTTTCATTGCCGCCACCACCAGGGTCGCAATCACGATGACAAAGGTCTCTTTCATGGACGGCACCGTGATATAGAAAAATTTCTTTACCGGTCCTGCCCCATCGATTACCGCTGCCTCCAGAATATCCACCGATACTGACTGCAGTCCGGCCAGGAACAAAATCATCGGCTGTCCCACCGCCTGCCACAAGGATGCTGCGAAAACGGCATACAAACTGACCTTCGGATCGGAAATCCAGCTTTGGACATAGTTGATCCCCAGAATCTTGAAAAATTCATTGACAAATCCCACCGTCGGATTATAAATCCACCGCCAGATAATCGCTACCGCAATCGGCGCAATTACACATGGGAAATAGAAAAATCCCCGGAAGAAGGTTCTTCCCCGAAACTGCATATTTAAAATCAATGCCAGCCCCAGGGCCACCGTCATGGTCACCAATAACGTCAGGAAAATCCAGATCAGGTTATTTTTCAGTGCAATGAAAAATACCGGGTCATTGGCAAACAGGTTTCCATAATTACCGAGACCCACAAATTTCATATCACCGATTCCATTCCAGCTAAACAGGCTGATATATAACGAGTAAAATACCGGAACGATGATCACCGACAAATAGATTACTCCAGCCGGAACCAGGAACAGCCAGGCACCCAGGTCCACTTTTTCTTTTTTATTTTCTTTATTCATGGAAACCCTCCTCAACGTGATTACCGTCTTTGCTCCTGGAACTTACTTGTTTTTGTATGCCTCAATAGCAGTCTGAATACTCTTCGCTGCTTCCTCCGGTGTCGTCTGGTTATTGGCCAGTGCATCCTGAGCGTCAAAGAGGGCATCAGCAACTTCCGTCGGGAAAGCCTGGTCGGTAATCGTAAATGTACCGTTTGTATTAGCCGTATTCAGAATATCCATAACATTTGGCTGGCCCGCCGGTGCTTCAGCGCCATTCTTGGGCAGCGGAAGGTTAAAGTATTCTGAATATGTTTCCACGTGTTCATCATTGTAATAGAAATCCATAAACTTCATCGCTGCTGCCAGTTCAGCCTCACTCAGGTTCTTGTTGAACTGCACCATCTCGGCAAATGCAGAGATCCGGTTACTGCCGCCGGACGGGAAGGGGAAGGTGCCAAACAGATTCACATCCACACCGTCCTGAATAATCTGGCCATCATACCATGGCCCCTGTACATCCATTGCGGTCGTACCCATTACCATGGCCATCCGGGTATCATCAGGGTCAGCGGTAATAAATCCTGGCGGGAAGTAGCCCTTATCACAGAATTCCTGGTATTTAGCCAGCGCCTTAACCACTGCTTCATTGTCCCAGCTGGCTGTCATATTATTTAACTCGTCATGTAATTCTGCACCGGCATAATGCTCAATCAGAAGTTCGACAAAGCGCATAACATGCCAGCCCTTTAAACCTGCTGTTGAAATTGGCGTAATGCCGTTTTCTTTCAACGTGGCGCAGGCAGCTTCGAACTCTTCAAATGTGGCCGGAACCGCAATGCCATACTTCTCGAAAATGTCTTTCCGGTAATACATATCCAAAGCATTGAAACTGGTGGGATAACCGGACAATTGGCCATGCAGGGTGCAAAGCTCTAATGCGGCGGCACTATAGATATTCTCCCAGGCATTTGCCTGGGCATATTCTGTCAGGTCATAGGTCAAACCGTTCTCCACATAAAAGCCGCCCAGGCTTCCGCCCCAGTTGAACCACATGCTGGGAAGGGTGTTGGAGGACGCAGCTACCTTACAGGCATCCTTAATCCCATCCGTGTTAAAAAAAGAAACGGTTACATGAATATCCGGATTGGCCTGGTTGAACTCGGCAACAATTGGCTCTATTGCATTTTGTCTGGTACTTAAATTCCAAAATGTAAGTTCTGTGGCGCCGCCCGATGCAGTCTGGGCCTGGGCCTGTGTGTCAGTTTTAGCACCTTCGGAAGCGGTGCCGCCGGTTGTCTGGCTGCCGGTACTGCCCGATCCGCAGCCGGTCAAGCCCAGGGTTGATAGTATCGTGGCTGATAATAATAATGCTGTGATCTTTCTTGTTCTCATGATTTACCTCCCGTAAATAATTTCACTTTTGTTAAATAATTTTAGAACTTTGAATAAATTCTAAATTATATTTAAATATAATTTACCATAAGTTTAATTAAAATTCAAGTACCCCGTTTAAATTTGGTATTGTTCACATTTTTAGCTTGCGTTCTTTGTTCAATTTTACCAGTATTCTAAACAGATTTTCTATTTATTAATTTCAGTTCCAAAATATTGTTTAAATTAATTCAACTTTCTTTGAATCATGCAAAAGACTCAAAGAATGAGTTTATTCCCTGAGTCTTTCGTTTGTTTCTTCTTTATGATCTTTTTCCTCTGGCTATAGTTTTATCACACGGTATAGCCTGTCTTGTCACGATTAATTATTTGCCACACTCACAAAACATCTCTTCTTACTAATACTACAACGACACAATCTGTGAAATTCTTCCTTGCCGATTCCTTACGTACCAGACAATGCATGAAAATACCTTCTGCGATATTTTCATGCATTGTCTGATATATAAACAAACCTTTGG
>Ga0153928_1000455_pt1 | contig 20286 bp, 16 predicted proteins | sample TSNJ012MetaG_FD_106656 | JGI IMG/M metagenome (GOLD analysis project Ga0153928, IMG submission 106656) | Attine ant fungus gardens microbial communities from New Jersey, USA - TSNJ012 MetaG | ecosystem: Host-associated > Fungi > Mycelium > Unclassified | place: USA: New Jersey, Wharton State... | reverse complement strand
TTGTATCCATAGTGTGTCCTCCTTGTGCATAGTGCGAAAAGTTGGTGCCAACTTTTTCAACTTTACACGATTATCGCACACTTGACGACTTATTTATAGGCACATGTGGTTTACCATTTACTTTATATATTGCTCATATAACGCCTTTACAAGCAAAATTAAGCGACGCAATACCACCGCAGCCACAGAAGAAAATGCCGTGCTCGCCGAACTCTGCGGCAATCGTCGCATACCACTCCTGTACCGCAATCCGCTTGCGGCAACACCTATGCTGGTTGGCGTGTTTCATCCGGCAATTATCTTGCCCGACCGTGAATACACGAATGAGCAGCTTCGCGCCGTATTGCTCCACGAACTAACCCATCTACGGCGAAAAGACGTGCTGGTGAAATGGCTGACCGTACTTGTTTCTGCCCTACATTGGTTTAACCCGATTGTATGGCTTGTACGGCGCGAAATTGACTGCGCTTGTGAATTATCCTGTGACGAAGCGGTTATCCGCAATCTCGACACAGACGGCAAACAGAATTACGGTGAGACACTACTTTATGTTGCCGCCGATTCCAAAACGCCCCATGCGGTACTCTCAACCACTATGTGCGAGGAAAAGAAAGCACTCAAAGAAAGGCTTGGCGCGATTATGAAAAGTAAGAAGCATACACGACTTGCGATTATCGTATCGGTGGTGTTGATTATTGCAATCGGCGGTACAGCGGTTGTGCTTGGCGCGGGACGAGCGACAATTTATAAAGATAGCCAACTCATCATTATAAATGAGAGTATAGCCCAAATAGCTTCAATCGGGGTATATTTCAATAACGAAACACTTGCAACTTCCAATGCAGATAATTCACCTATAAAGAAAGGCGAAAAGGTTAATTTCCAATTTGATATCACCAAAGGTCAAATTTTTCAAGTAAGCGTATCTGACGCAAACTGGAATCTCGTTACACAAGGTGAGTTTGCGAGGTATTTTGACGATACTCAACTCGTTCTATATATTCGTGATGACGAAAACGGGAATACGCATATAGTAGACGAAAGTCTGCGAGAGTTTGCTTCGCTTAGAACGCCCTATGTCGGCAACAACAGCGCGATCGGCAGCATAATAAACATATTGCCGCCGCTTGGCGAGCAGTTTGCGCAAAAGTTTTTCTCAATCGGCGACGATTACGGAACAGGCAAAGCACCGAACACGCTTACCCTATATTACGAGCAAAACGGTGAAACTGATGATGATTTTACAATTACCAGTCAAATTCCGCTCATTTTATTTGCGATGATTGACAATTTGGAAGAAGTGAACCTTGCTACCCGAAACTCGCCGAGCGGAAACGAATTGGATAAGTCAGCTTACGGGATTCGCTACACTTACCCAAGACCCGAAGCGGCCGATTATATTCCCGATGTAGGGATAACATGGGGCGATTTCCAAAACAATTGGGATAATTCATTCGGCAAGCTGTACGCGCAGGCTTTGATGAACAACGTGCATGAATGAGACAACGCGCTTTACGGCGTAGAGGGCGGTTATCGGCTGCTTATAAACTTCAATGACACGATGAGCCCGGAGGGCGGCATTAGGAGCAAGTCTGCCCTGTGTGGCGGACTAAGAAAAGAAATTTACAAATGAGTTCTTTAATTCGGTGCGGTTTTCGTGTATAATATAGCAGAGTAAAAATCTTTTCTATGCTGTTGGCGATGCGGGCGCAAGAGTTTGATGTTTTATATAATCTCGGTATGGCTATGCCGCAAAAATGAGAACAATTACACTAAATTATTAGTGGGAGTGTCGCTCAATGATGTGAAATCATGATGATTTCACCAAATCAGCGGGGTTTCCGCTCGCGGTCTATACCGCCGGAAGAGAATTTCACTCTGCCCTGAAGATATTTGCATAATTGTTTTACAGCGTGTAGCTGTTGGGGCCTTCGGCAAAGCTAAAGGTTTCCACTTCCTCAACGTCGATGTAAAAGAATTTGAAAACGGGGTTTTCGGGTGTGTTGTAGATGCCCTTAATTGGTGGGTTCTCGTCCAACGCACGGGTTTTGAGCGCCAAATCTTCAACAAAATAAAGTAAGCACTTTGAAGTGCCATAGTCACTTTTTCGAAACTATTGATAATTACAGGCTTTGGGAGGCTGATATTATGTTGAAACGATATGATTTACCCGCTTGTCCAGTCGAAACTACACATATTATTATGGGCGACAGGTGGAAGATGCTGATTGTACGCGACCTATTGACAGGTACAAAACGCTTTGGAGAACTTAAAAAGTCACTCACGGGAATATCACAAAAAGTGCTAACGCAGCATCTTCGCATCATGGAGGAAAACGGGCTTGTCCATAGGGAGGTTTACGCCGAAGTGCCGCCCCGTGTTGAGTATTCGCTGACGGAAACCGGAATGAGTTTGAAGTCCGTTCACGATGCCATGTGGAACTGGGGAGAGAAATATAAAGAAACATTTATTGAATAACCTTTGATGCGTATTATTCATAATACCGAGTATAAGCAGTTTCTTCCAAACCGCTAAAATCCATACAGTGACGTGTTTAACGGTATTAACTCCTTTGGACATTTTACCCTTGACAACACGAATTTGAGAAGAGCTGCTTCATATCCCAGATATACCAGCCGCTTCTATTAACGGTTTGAGAAGCATAGGAGTAAGAGCTGTAGGCAGGGGCGGAGGCGTACGTGATGAGACAGGGAGCTCCATTCCCCTCCGGTTACCAGACGCATCGATAAGGTCTGGCTGCTGCGGTTCCCGCTTTTCTCGTAGATTCTGGCCGAGGCATCCTGAATGATTACTTCGGATCCCACGGATTTTAAGCTTTCCGGGAGCGCCGGGCGGACGTAGGCGATATGGGTCTGGCTGCCATCATTCCCCACCTTTAACGTGCCTCCGTTGTAATTATGGCTGGTATCCGGTAACTCAACCGTTACATGGTTATTTTCAATTTCCTGCTATCTGCTGGAGGTGTAACTGATGGATGGGTATCAACCATTGTTCGCTCGGCTTGCATGTCACACGATCCCGGCTATCGGGGTTGACATCCAATGGAGAATGGGTAAACCATTTTAAAAATCCACCCTGCTTTTCCCCTGGCTGTATATTCATCCTCTCCAGAGCCGGCCTCAGCAAGTCAAGGGAATCCGTTTGGGCAGTATTGCTGAGGCCGGGTTTGTCTACCACCTTCAGATAGGTTGTACAAATTGTCCAGTACTCTTTCGCAAACCCTGCCAGACTTAGCTTCCCGGAGGCTAGCCTCTGCGTCAGGTTTTTCATTTCGACTTCCGCTCTGCTTTTAGCCAGCGTCTCAGCCTTAGTCTTCAGGATGTCCCAGATCGAGGTTTTGGAATCTGACTGGGCCTGCAGCAGGACAGCTTCTTGCTAATATAAAGTTTATTGGAATCTAATATGTTAGCCCTATATCTTTCTGGGTAAAAACAAATTTTCCAGTTTTACACAAATCTATTATTTCGTATTTTTCTTCCAGTTCATCAAGCTGTTTAAAATCAGCACATAGACACGAAAAATAATTGAAATCTCCCAACATTTCTTCACATATTTTCAATTGTTCTGGATCTTCTACCAGTCCCTTAATCTCAAGCGCCGAAATAGCATAATAAGGTTGTATGCTATTTGTAAATTCTACAAAAATTTCTTTTATTTCTTTACTGCTCTTAGCATTTTGTAATTCGTTGGAGATATCAAATAGGTCGTCATATTCAAATGCGATTGAAACTTCTTTCCAGTGCATGTCAACACTTGATTCGACAACGTAAATTATAGCGGTAGAAGTTTTATTAGCTATAACTTTGTCCAACAAAATTAATGGGGAATAAAACCTCGAAATGTTTTTAATAATTTCGAAAAGTCTATTAATGTTATTATATTTATCTATTTCTGCTTCAACTACCTCTACAGAATCTCCAAATTCCCATATTGGTCCATTTTTCCAATAAGAGTATTTGCCGTGAGCGTAAGTATTAAAAGACCATCCGTGATTTACCATGATTTCAGAAATATATTCCAAGATACTACTAGTATCTTTATCAGATAGAAAGCTTGATTTATATTTTTCACCCAAGAAAAAACCTCCTTGCATAATGAATATAGATTCGAAAGGGCGGATTATTAACCGCCGTCCTTTCAAATTAAGTAGTAAAGTAGCGAGAACACCTTATTCTAACGGTAAGGACATGATATAATCTATTGTCCCTTGATTTGTTAAAGGAAACGTTGAAACCCAATTTACAAGGTGGCTAAAACGAAATCTCCGTAGTAGCTTTGCGGATGGCTTCTGCCTTAGAATGAGGGTTATACAAACAACGTAGAAGCAAGAGAAAGGCTCCCTTTAAGAGTTCTTCTCTTGCTCCATTCCAAATTACAGAATAGCACTTATTAAAGTCTTTTTATTATTAATGCAGCTATACTGATACAGTCATTAAGATTTTTTTTAAAAACATCATCACCAAAACTTTCACTAAAAATGGTATAGATCCCATTAGATATATCATCAATATCTTTTGTACCATTAATTAGTTTAATTATATTGTCTATTTCTTTTTTGTATTCATCTTGAGGCGCAAATGGAAATAAATCAATTGGATCCCATTCATTGATTATTTCAGTAATAATTTCTTTCATTAAATCCCTCCTATTTACCAAATAATTTGTTAACAACATCAATCATTGCAGTATCGTAATATGAGTTAGGGTAAGTGGTGATTAATCTACCTGAACTATTCAGCACAGCGGCGCCTTCTTGTGTAATGTACAAATAGTTGCCGCTTACATTTCCGTTCGCATCGGTGACAGCCGTAATCTGGTCCAGGGCGTTGTATTCGTAGGCGGTTATATTCCCGAAGGCATCCGTGACCTGGGTCATCCGGCCGACGGCGTCATAGCTATAACTCTTCTGATTTCCTTCTCCATCGGTCTCGCCGGCAATGTTTCCGGCGGTATCATAGGTGAGCTGGTACCTGCTTCCGGCGGCGTCGGTGGCGGAGGTCAGAAGACCGCTTTCGTTGTACGTGTAGGTAATGCGGTTTCCGAGAGGATCTTCTTCGGCGGTCCGGTTTCCGATGGCGTCGTATTCATAATGGATCCGGGTGCCGTCGGCGGAGGTCTCACACGTCAGCCGCCCGAGGAGATCGTAGGTGTAGGTAATCGTTTCTTCGCCTTGGGACTTACTGGTAAGGTTCCCGGCAGCATCATAGGTGTAGGCTGTGGATACCCCTGTAACCGGAGTCGTTTTCGTGAGACGGCCAAGGAGATCGTATTCGTTTTCGGCCCGGATCTCTTCGCTGAGGATCGTTTCTGTCAGATTTCCCATAAGGTCATAGGTAAAGGTGGTTTCCCGCCCTTCGGCATCCGTCATTGCGGTGAGGTTGCCGGCCTGGTCATAGGTGAAATGGGTTTCTTTTCCGTTTTCCCGTAATTCTGACAGTTGCCCCATGGCGTCGTAGGCGTAGGTGCTCTCCGTCCCCTGTTCATCTTTGTAGTAGGTAAGACGGCCGGCGGCATTATAACGATATTGGATGCTTCCTCCTTCGGGGGTGCTAATCTGTGTGATATTACCCAGGGCATCGTAAGTGAACTCTGCGCTTTGTTCTAAGGCATCGGTCATCTTGACCGCTCTTCCAATCCGGTCGTATTCGTACCGTGTAACGGCTCCGTCCGCCCCGGTTTCCTGGATGAGGCTGCCTGTAGCGTCATAAGCTTCTGAAAGGGTGCTTCCGTCTTTTTGCACCGCTTTTAACGTATGTTGGAGGTCATCATATTCGTAGCTTTCCGTTTGTCCGGCGGCATCGGTGAGGGAGGTCATTCTTCCGTTAGTGTCGTAGGTATACGAAGTGACATTTCCCAAGGCATCGGTTATAGCGGCCGGATTTCCGTTCGTATCATAGGTGAAGGTGGTTGAGGCTCCTAACGCATCGGTTCTGCGGATGACACGGTTTAGGGCATCATATTCCTGGGTGATGACCCCTCCCAGCGCATCGGTAATCCGGGTGACATTTCCGTTTTCATCGTAGGCATACTGCGTCGTGGCGCCGATGGGGTTGGTGACCGTGCTGATTCTTCCGGCGGCGTCATAGGTGAAGTGGGTTTCTCCTCCGTCGGCTCCGGTCTGGCAGACCAGGCGGCTGCGGCTGTCATACTCGGTTTGGATGCGGCCGCCGTCTGCCTGTATTTCCTCGATGCGGTTACCGGCGGCATCGTAGATATACTCGGTATTTCTTCCGGCTTCGTTCGTAAACATCGATACCAGGCCGCTTAAGATGTCGTAGGTATAGGTGACGGTGGCGCCGGAGGGCAGGGTTTCTTTCTTCACACGGTTATTGGCGTCGTATTCATAGCGGGTTTCATTCCCTTGTGCATTGGTTTCACTGATCAGATTGTCATTGGCATCATAGGTGTAATGTGTCTGGTTTCCCAACTCGTCTTCTATCAGGGTAATCTGACCACTTGGGGAGTAGCTGGTCCGTATCGTGGATCCGTCGGGATTTGTGGTCGATACCAGCCGGGCGAGGACATCGTACTCGTACGTAGTAACCTGTCCGGCTTCGTCCGTGCGGGAGGTCTGCAGACCCAGGGCATTGTACGTATAGGTGCGTATGGTGCCATCCGGATGGATAATTTTCGTCTGGTTGCCCAGGGAGTCGTACTCGTACTGTGTGGTATTTCCCAGCGCATCGGTGGCGCTTTGGAGGTTTCCTTCGATATCATAGGTGTAGGCCGTGGAATATCCTCTGGCATCCGTGACTTTTACCAAATATCCCTCTTCGTACTCGTAGGCTACGGTATTTCCCAGTTCATCGGTTTCTTCCAGCAGCTGCCCACAGTCATTATAGACATAGGTTCGCTCGCTCCCATCGGCGTTGACCTGCCTGGTTTGGTTGCTGGCTTCATCATATTCGTATTTTGTTTCATTACCGTTCTGATCTATGAGAGAGGTCAGGTGCTTGTTCTCATCGTAGGTCATAACTACTTCGCTGCTGTCGGCCGCGGTATCCTGGATTTTATTCCCTTGTTCGTCATATGCATACGAGGTCAGGGCACCGGCCCCGTCTGTGGTTCCACGCAGACGCCCGTCTTCATCGTAGAAATACCGGGTTTCCCCACCTTCGGCGTCTGTCTTCCTGACGGTGCGTTTCTGCGCATCAAACCAGACCTCACTCGTACGTCCCTGCGCATCCGTAGTTACCGTATGGTCTTCATAATAGGTTAGGGTGTATTCTCCTCTGGCGCCATCCCTCTGCCAAATGACGCGGTCTTCTTTATCATAGCGGTTTTCTACTTGCTGGTTTCCGTCACCGTCGTACCACTGCGTCATCCGTCCCTGGCTGTCGTAGACATAGCGGGTAGTATAGCCTTCGGCATTGGTGTGGGAGGTCAGGTTATTTCCTTCATACGTATAAATTAGCTCCCTCCCGCCGGGAGTTACCATTTTTGTGATATGACCTTTGCTGTCCATCGTGACCAGCAGGCGAAATCCGGAAGGGGCACAGATCGCCGTCAGCAGGCCGTCTGCATCGCGTTCCACAGCGACATCGTTGCCATCGGCATAGCGGATTTCTTTCAGCAGGCCGCCGGTCGTAAAGGCAGTTACCGTTCCGTTTGTTTCGGTAACCAGATATTCCGTCTTTAACTCGTTAGTGGAAAAGAGCAGATCCTCCTCGTCATTTCCGATATAGCTGCCATCCTCCTGGATGCGGAAGTTAATCTGTGAACCGTCCGGACGGCGGTAGCCCACAGAACCGTCCCGGTAAAAGAGCAGATGCTGGGAATAGGTGAATTCCCACTTGGCTCCGAAGGGGCCGTCCTGCATCTCCGATTTCGCGTTATACGTCCGAAAAATGTCCAGCTCCGCTGCCCCGATATCGGCCTTATAATAATCCCGTGCCTCTAACAGGAAGTTCCCGGTGTTGAAATTGATTGGTTCGAATCCAAACACACAGTAATTGCTTCTTCCCAGCAGCTTTTGATCCAGTTCGCGTGCTCCCGAAGGAGCTGTCAGGTCATCGGAGAAGGTGTAATTTCCGCCGTAAAGGTCATTCAGATATTCACTTTGGGCGAATTCATATACATTGTGGGTGACGGCTTCAATGTACTGCCTGGCTTCGATTGTGGTAGCGGCTGCCGCAATCCGCGGACTCACTCGCCGCGTGATATGCGTTTCATGCTGATCCTCGACTGCCTGGTAGCGGCGCAGAATTTCTACCGCATAGGAGGCGCCTTCTTCATAATCATAGTCCGTATAGCTCCGCTCCGTCACCTGAGCCAGGTATACGCCGTTCTTATAGATGTTATAGAGAGTGGTATAGGAAGCAGACCCGTCCGCTGGATTCGGGTCATTCCATGTAAGTACATATCTTTCTAACTTTTCATTCTCATAATACGCGCCCCAATCCGCAGCGGCTACGTTTATTGGAGCATCTACCAGCTGTACCTTGACCACCGTTTCGGCTGCATAAGTTCCTTCCAGATGCCAGGCGATGAGTCTGACTCCCTGGGGCATGACCGCTCTTAAATAAATCTGTGTGGTTCCGGCTTCTAGAATCGTGTTTTGATTCCTGACAAGAGAATTCCAATTTTCACCATCGACGGAATAGAAATAACTGCCTTCGAGCCCGTCGGTGAGTGCATCCAGACGGATCGCTTCGATCGCCTTCTCAGAAGTAATCGGCTGGCTGAGGATTGTTCCGGTCTGATTTCGGTTTTCCCGTAATAACAGCCGGGTATGCGGATTACCGCTTGCCCATAAGCTTCCGTTCTCGTCTTTGGCGGGCGGTGCGTGCTGGATTCTTTAGCTGTTAAGGCATCGTACACGAAGTCGTTTTGGTGCCTCCTGCCATCGACAAACAGCCATTTTTCGGTGATCCCTTCGTCCAGGTCGGTGCTGACGGTATGGTTCGCTTCGCGGATTCGCGCCGCTTCGGTGATGGTAAATGCATGGGCATCCTGCAGGAGTCTTGCCAGCACTTTTACTCCGGAGAGTTCTATGACGCTTTCCAGATCCCATCCATAAAGAACCGGCTTATTTACGCCATCTCCTTTTAAGACTGCCGTTAATAAAACCTCCTTGACCGGCGTTACAACGATCCTGTCCTGACCGGGAAAGATGCTCTGCCAGGTAGCACCTGCATCCAGCGAATAAAAATACTCAATGCTGGTTCCTGCGGGCGTATTTTGTGTCGTCGTAAGACGCAGGGCTAAGATGTTCTTCGGTGAGGCCGGCACGGTCGATACGATATTTCCCTGTGTTCCCCCCGTCAGCGTGGCTCCGAGTGCCGTATACGTGATATTTTCCTTACTCTGGGTCAGCGTTTCATCCTCGAAGGTATCGGCTAACATCCGGGTCGTGTACAGCCCTTTGCTGTAATGCAGCACGCCGTTCGTATCTTCGGAAATCACAGCAATTGAATGCATAGAATACTCTTCATAGGTGATCGCGTCAAATGGAAAGGTTTTGTTATTTGCCGCTCCCTGGTAAAGGCTGTCTATGTATACATAGCTGTTTTGTTCCTCTTGCCGGATTTCATAGCTTCCCGTTTCACTGGCGGAGCGGATGCTTGAACCGTTAACCGGTGAAGTGATCCTTACATCCTCGGCTACCGGTTTGGCACTCTTGTCGACCTTGATAACAATCCCGCTCACCAACGAACGGTTTCCTGCCTGATCCTCTGCTTCCAGGGTGATTTCAATGCTTTCTCCGTGCTCAAACCGGTCGGTATTCAAGATGCCCAGGAGTTCCGCATCTTTGGCAGCCGTGTCTGAGTATATCGTTACAAATTTCCCGCTGGAGCCTCTGGCATACAGAGACCACGTCTTTAAGGAAATATCCTTCACACTTCCTAAGATCTCCATGCTTCCGGCTACCAAATCCCCATCAGACGGGGAAAGAATTTCAATTTCCGGCGCGCTGATATCCCGATAGAAGGATCGGATTTCTGTTCTTTGGTTGTCCAGCTGGTCGTAGAAGGTAAACTGCACCTTATGTTCTCCATCTGCCAGATTACTGACATCCAGGACGAAAGCATCATCGGCATTGGCAGTGGCCAGAACAGTGGGGGCCTCTCCTTCCAGAGCATAGGTGATCTCTTTCGTTCCGCTGTGCTGGTCTGAAAAGTCTTTCCAGGTAAATGTGACGGTATCTTCATTGGTCCACGAAGACGGATCCACCTGCAGGCTGGAAATGTCAGGTGCCAGTACATCTTTATAAATGACGGTACTGTTATCCGTTCCTACATTTCCTACGATATCCACACCGCGAAGCTGAAGGGTATGCGTCCCCGAGAATAGGGCGGAAATGTCCAGGGTGTAACCGCTGTAGGCATCATTCGTAAGCCCTGTGGAAATATAGGCACCGCCGTCTATGGAATACTCCACCCGATCTAAAGGATTCAGGTCATTTATGCCGCTCCACGTCAGGCTGACGCTGTTTCCATTAGTCCAGGAAGAAGGCGTCAGGGTGATCGCGGGTGCCGTGGGACCGGTTTTATCCAGATAGAACGAAGCACCCTTAGGAGTTCCGGTACTGCCGGCATTGGCGTAGGTGAAAGCCGGAATCATCGGGAGCTCCGTCCCGCCTCCATCATGGTGAAGCTGATACCGGCCGCTCGCAATTTCAGCGGTCGTCGGCCAGATGCCCTTCCCCTGTGTGCTGTACGAGGTTACGTTCCCGACATTAAAGTATTCATAGTCATTGCCGTTGAAGACAGCCAGATAGTAGGCTTCGGCTCCTGGAATCGCATTCCAGTTCAGATTGGCATAGCCGGTTCCGGAGTTTATGCCATTTCCGTGTGTGCTCACAGAAAGGTCTGTATCCCGTTCGGAGGAGGCGAGCTCATAGTAGGTGACACTGAACGTCATCCCGTAGTTCGGATCATCGGCAGAAGCAAAGTTCCGTACATCACCGGTACGGTTCTCATCCGCCACCAGGGCGAATCCATAGTTTCCTTTTTGATCCAGTGTATTAAACCATTCCGAGAAGAGCTGCTTCATATCCCAGGTATACCAGCCGCTTCCATTAACGGTTTGAGAAGCATAGGAGTAAGAGCTGTAGGCAGGGGCGGAGGCGTACGTGATGAGACGGGAGCTCCATTCCCCTCCGGTTACCAGACGCATCGAAAAGGTCTGGCTGCTGCGGTTCCCGCTTTTCTCGTAGATTCTGGCCGAGGCATCCTGAATGATTACTTCGGATCCCACGGATTTTAAGCTTTCCGGGAGCGCCGGGCGAACGTAGGCGATATGGGTCTGGCTGCCATCATTCCCCACCTTTAACGTGGCTCCGTTATAATTATGGCTGGTGTCCGGTAACTCAACCGTTACATAGTTATCTTCGATTTCCTGCTGTCTGCTGGAGGTGTAACTGATGGATGGATCAATGACAACCGGATAGCTTCTTTCATCGGAGGAAAGCCAGGAATCACTTGGCGCATAAGTCAGTTGGTATGTATCATTCCCCTGAGCCGTAAGCGTGACTGCAATGTCTTCGCTGTAGGCGTCGGCGGCATCCAGCATGTAAGGAGCCGCAATAACACCCTGTTCTTCTCCGTTCTCATCTATCAGCAGGATTCTCTGCCCGTCCTGCCTGGGGGTGAGATTTTTAAAATGCATTGTATAGGAAAAGACATGCCCGCCGGTATAGGCATCGAGGATAATATCTTCTTTGATTCCGGTTTTCAGTGCCGCAAGACGAATGCCTGTATTCTCATCAAAAACACTCTCGTACTGCACGGCTTCATAGCTTCCGCCGCTATAACCGATTTTTTGACCGTGAATGGATAGGGATTCAGCGGATTCCGTCTGCGTCGTCGTTTCTCCGGCGCTTGGGATGGATTCGACCGTCGGTACTGTTTGAGGATCGGCCTCTATGGCTGGGCTTGTCTCTTCGGTGTCCCTGACCGGGCCTGTCTCCTCCGCTGCCATGGTTTCTTCCGCCGGTATGCCTTCTTCTGCCGGTGTAGTTTCTTCTGCCGGTGTACTTTCTTCTGCCAGTGTGCTTTCTTCCATCGGTGTGCTTTCCTCTGTCGGTGTGCTTTCTTCCGCCGATGTGCTTTCGGCTACTGTGCCTTCGGCTGTTCCTTCCACGGCTGTAACCGAACTTTCCGATTCTTCGGGTGCTGTTCCTGCAATTGCTGCGACCGGTGAGAAGGAAACACCGTAGTCTTCTTTTTCTAAAGACACAAGAATCGAATCTTCGGTTAGGGTTTGACGAATACGGACAGAGACTTCTTCGTCTTCGCCGACCAGGGTATCCCCCTCTTCTACTAATCGGTCGCTCTCATCCAGCGATTCCATGGTCACTATATCTTCTTCACGGATTTCGATAACGGCCGTCTTACTGCCATCCTTGTTCGAATAAATGGTGACGCCTTCTTCTGTGGTCTCCACACTTGTGTACGGCGACAAGACAGCGGCCAAAACCTCCGCTGGCGGTAAAATACCACTAAGCATCACGAGACTCATCATTACCGCAAATATACGCAATTTCATCGTTTTCCTTTTTCCCATTTACTTTTCTCCTTTAATATATAGTTTTATATTACTGGAGAATTCTGGAAATGTCAACCGTATTTTGTGGTGGTCTAAATAATCTTAGTTCTTTTTATGAATATATCCTGCTTCTTGTATTGAACAGAATCTTATATTATGATGTGGGGGTCAAAAGCTATTTCCGTTTATATCTTATAATCAATCCCCACGAACCGATCTGTTACGGTAACTCTCTCAATCACCTGGTCCACCAGCACCCTTCTCTCCAGTGGCTTCATCTCCGACCAGATATCCGCCAGACTGCTAATTGCCTCCAGCGTTCGTGTTCGTTTCCTGGAAAGCGTTTTCCTTTCCGCTTCCAGTACAGCCTTCTCCCGCAGCCCCTTTAATTCTTCCCGCTGCTCTTCGATTTCCTGCCGCAATTCTTCATCCTCTGCCTCCCCATAAAGCCGATACAGCCGCCTTAACCGTTTTTCCATCTTCTCAATCTGCCCCTGTAAGACCATCTCCACCGTCTCCGCTTCATCCTGGCTCTTATCCAGCTGCTTTTTCGCGCTGAACCGGAACAGATCTTCGACTACCGCCTCTTCAATTTCATCAGCCCAGACGTGTTCCTGAGGGCAGTTCTCATCCCGGATCAGATACGCCTTACTCCCTTGGCGGGAATAGCAGACCAGCTTATGCCCCTTCTTCCCCCATTTTTGATACCGCATCTTCGCACCGCAATGGCCGCAAAACACAAGACCGGTCAATAGGTTAACCTCGGCATGGAGATTTTTACCGGAACGGGCCTCCATCTCCAGCATGGTGCGATCATAAATCTCCTGGCTGACAATCGGCTTATGCCGCCCGGAATACTCTTCACCCTGATACACAATCACGCCGGTATTCGTTTTGCGCTTTAAGATCTGCATCACCTGCCGGTCATACTTCAGCCCCGTCATCTCTGCAATATTTCCAGGAGAATATCCCTGCAAATACAGCCGGTACATCCGTTCCACCGTTTCCGCATCGGTGTTCGGCACCAGAATCCCCTGTTCTGAATCATAGTCATAACCAAACGGGATTTTACCGCCGCCCATCCAGTAGCCGGCCTTCACCCGTTCCTTCATTCCCATGCGGGTTCGCTCTCTTATATTTTCCCGCTCCAGCTGGGCAAAAGCCGACAAAATGCCCAGCATCAGCCGACCCATGGGCGTCCCTGTATCCATACTTTCGTTCAAAGAAACGAAGGCAGCCCGGTGGAGATTCAACACATCCTCAATCAGGTGCAGGGTATCCTTCTGGCTCCGGGAGAGCCGGTCCAGCTTATACACCAGCACATGGCTGATTCGATCCTGCTCCACATCCCGGATCAGCCGCTGCATTTCCGGCCGGTCCAGGTTACTTCCGGTAAAGCCTCCGTCGATGTAATAGTCATAATGTTTAATCCCCTTCGAGACACAATACGCCGTCAACGCCTCCTTCTGGGCGTCAATGGAATATCCTTCCTCCCGCTGGGCATCCGTAGATACTCTAATATAAATGGCCGCCTTCCGCGCTGTCTGATCCATCCTGCTCTCCCTCCCGGTTTACCCGCATCATTACCTGATTCAGCATCCGGTCTACTACCGGATTATCCGTGAGGGAAATATCGGCCAGTTCCTTTTCCTTCAGAAATTTCCCTTGGTTTCGTCTCATAATTACAATTGCCATAGGACACCTCCTATGGCAATTGTTAACAAATAACACTTCTTTTATTCTATTCCCAGCAGGTGGGTAATGAACTGGGCAGCCGTCCGTCCGGACATGCCGCCGTGGCGCAGTTCCCACATGTTAGCCTTCTCCAGAAGCTCCTGCTCAGTCAGTTCCACACCGTTCCTCTCAGCCAGTACCCGGACAATCTCCTGGAACTCCTTCTTCTCCGGCATCCCATAGTAAATCGTCACTCCGAAGCGAGCTGCCAGGGACAATTTCTCCTGTACGGTATCGGAGCTGTGGAGGTCATCTCCCGCCTCCCGCTTATCGCTGAATTTCTCCCGCACCAGATGGCGGCGGTTCGAAGTGGCATAGATCAGCACATTGTCCGGGCGGCGCTCCAGCCCGCCCTCAATAACTGCTTTTAAGTACTTATACTCAATCTCAAAATCTTCAAAGGACAGGTCGTCCATATAAATGATAAACTTATAATTCCGGTTCTTCACCTGCGAAATCACAGCGGTCAGGTCTTTAAACTGGTGCTTATAGATCTCAATCATTCGCAGCCCCTGGTCATAGTAACGGTTTAAAATCCCCTTAATACTGGAGGACTTTCCCGTTCCGGCATCACCAAAGAGCAGACAGTTATTTGCCTTACGCCCCTGCACAAAAGCCTCCGTGTTATCAATCAGCTGCTGTTTCTGAAACTCATAGCCGACCAGATCCTCTAGGGCTACATGCTCCGTCTTAGTAATTTGGAGGATCTCTACTCCGCTGCCGGTATTCTCTACTTTAAAGGCCTTATGCAGACCAAATTTTCCTACCCCGAATTCTTTATAGAAGCGTACCACGCAGTCCATAAACTCACCGGGATCCCTGGCCTCTGCCAAATGGCGGCTTAATTCCCCGATCCGCTCATGGACCCGCTGGTTGTATACCTTGCTGCTGCCGGTACTGCTCTTAAAATTCAGCAGCACGGAAAACACGTCCATACCCAGTTCTTCATCCAGTTTCTTCAGATCGTACCGAAACAGCGTCTGAAAGGCTGCGAAATCCTGAAGCGCCAATGCGTTAATGCTGCCTTCCGTCCGACCGATGATTTCACAGCCGGTGCTGAAGGCATTCTCGTGATTTGCCAGCAGATAGGCCAGGAAGAAATGCCATGCATTTCCCTCAAATCCATAACAGGCCGCTAATTCAATTAAGCCGTTCAGGGTAGAGTAAAGACGGCGTTCCTCGCCGCATTCCACTAATTCCCGCATTCCATCGAAGATTTCCTGATGGGGCATATTCCGGTATAATAAGAGTTCTTTCAATTTCATGTTTGCTCCTTAATTCTAACACAAAGTTCCTGCGTGTCAGCAATTCCCCAGAATCCGGCTGAAGGTAGCTTCCTCCTGAATTCCCTTCAGTGCATTTCGCACCGTTGCATCCTGCAGATTGCCTTCAAAGTCTATGAAGAACCGGTACTCCCAATTCCTCCCCGGAATCGGCCGGGACTCAATCCTCATCATATTCAATCCATTATAGGCAAAATGAGACAGCAAGTGGTACAATGTCCCCTTCTGGTGCCGGCATTCAAAGCAAATGCGAACCTTAGAAGCATCTTCCAGGAAGATTTTCTTCTTCGTTATTATAATAAAACGAGTGGTGTTCTCCTTCTCACGGTTAATGCCTTTCGCCAATACCTTTAACCCGTACAGCCTCCCTGCCGCCTCGCTGGCGATCGCCGCCTGATTCCTGCGGCCTTCCGCAGCCACAGCCCTGGCGCTGGCTGCCGTATTGGCAGTCGATACCGTCTGCCATCCGGAATGCTCTGCCAGAAAGTGCCGGCACTGCTGCAGTGCCTGTGGATGCGACTGAACCTCCACAATATCCGAAAGCTCCGCGTCCGGCAAGCCTAACAGGCAATGGCTAATCGGCAGGTCAAGCTCTCCCACCGTATAATTTTCGTGCTCTATTAACAGATCATAGACATTTCCCACCGCGCCGGCCGAAGAATTCTCAATCGGCAGCACGGCAAAATCTGCCATATTCTCGTCAATCGCTGATATGGCTGCATCAAAATTCGGTGCTGCCAGCATTTCCACATCCTCACCGAAGAAACGCTTCGTGGCTTCATAGGCATAAGCGCCTTCCACCCCGCTATACACCACACGGGTGCCTTTGGTGTGCAGCTCCTTCACCGGAGTAAAACCAATCGGCTCCGCCACACCCTTCTCCACCAGGAGCTGATACTGGCGCTTCCGGCTGATGGCCATCATTTCTGATAAAATCTCCTGCATTCCCTGGCGGTTAAATTCATCCTGCACCAGATTACCGATCGCCTCAATCTTCTCCTGCTCCCGTACCGGATCAAAAACCGCTTTGCCGGTCTCTATTTTAAACTCCGCCACATCCTGGCAGATCTCCATTCTACGTTCAAAAAGCCTGGCAACCTCCCGGTCAATCATATCAATCTCATCTCTGAGCTTCCCCAAGTCCATTCTGCTTCCTCCTGTAGGTATCAGGGGTAAAATACCTTTTGACCCCCACATCAATGTATAAGTATAACACAAAAGGAAGAATCTGCAAAGCAGATTCTCTCATACAGGAGCCTCTTATGATTCCGGAAGTACATTAGAATCCTCCGTTTTTTCGATATTTATCAACTCTCCTGTTTCCGCATGAATCTTCACCAGCAAACTGTTAAAATCGGTCTGAATGCCTTCGGACACCGGAAGTAAAAAATTCCAATAGCTTTCCTTCCCCTCGAAGGTTATGTAAGACCGATACCCCCAAATCTCCTTATACAGCCCCTCACGGTTAACGACTTCCCGCTTTTCCTTCTTCATCAGATAGATGACCTTCTTCAGAGCCTCCTCTTCGGTAAGAAACGAATCCGGCAGGGGAAAACTGCTGCAGGGTGTATAGTAGATCTTCGCACTTAAGAACACGCCCTGCTCCGAGTAAGTCAAATATACATCGGTGCCGGTACCAACCTGATCGACCAAATAGCAGGCTCTTACAAAAAAGCCTTCTACCCCCGGATGAAGTACCATTAATAAAGGCTCACCGGCCACATCCCTGGGAAGAATTTCCGCTAAGAATTCATAGGTCTGCTTCCTAATCTCATCTGTATCTGCTTCTGCGCCATCCGAAAAAGCCGCCGTATCTTCACAGAATACATAAGCGATGTAGCCCTGATCCATGGATACATAATAGTACAGTCCATTAGAGGTAAATACATAGCATTTTTGCTCCGTATGCTCCAGAGCCGCTTTATGGACATAGGCAACCGGCATATTGGTCAGTTCTGCAATCATATTCTGTCCTTCTGTAATTTTCCGGTCTTCATTGTTTTTATACAAAAGGATACTGCCCACTGCCAGGCATCCGGCCAAAAGTATTCCCAAAATCACTGCAATCCTAATCCAAACCCGTACTTTCATTATCCCCTCGCAATTCCGCTCTCCTCGTGATTTTGAGGCTTACTTTATGATACCAAAGCAGGGACTGCCCGTCAATTGCGATTTAAATACTTTTTACCTCATCTACCGAATGTTTCTTTCGCCAGCATCATATTCTCATGTATCGAAACACTAAATGGGCAGCGTTTTTCGCATGCGCCACATTCCAGACACTCGCTTGCGGTATGCAATAAAGCATCATAATGCTCACGAACGGTTTCGGGAATCGCGCTCTGTGCCTTTGCGAGATTTAAAAATTTTGTAACCGTCGCAATATCAATACCTTGCGGACATGGAGCACAGTGACCGCAGTACATGCAGTGCCCTTTCCAGCTTATTTTTGGAAATGACGCAAAGGCCGCCGCATAATCTCTTTCAGAGTCATCTGCGGTTTCATAAGCGAGGTTTGCTTCAAGCTGCTCCATAGTGTGAACACCTGACATAACTGTCGCCACACCAGGGCGCGTCAGAGCGTAGTGGATACATTGATTAACGGTCAACGCTTTTCCGGCCGGCGAATCATCACTCAGGAGATCGCCGCCACCGAATGCCTTCATCACGGTTATTCCCACACCAAGACGCTGGCAGGTTTCATATAACTTTTTCCTGTCGGCATCCATGCCCTGAAGTGGCTTTTCGTAGCTTTTCTCTGCCCACAGTTTTTCGATATCTTCGTCTCCGGGCTGTAAGTCATAGCAGGGATTGACACTGAACATCAGTACATCAATCAGACCGCTTTCCACCGCTTCCAATGCCGCGTCAGGATTGTGGCTGCTCAGACCAATATGACGAATTTTTCCAGCGGATTTCAACTCCAGCGCATACTGCATAATGTCTCCGTCTGCAATCATGCGCCATGCATTTACCGAATCAACATAATGAATCATGCCAACGTCGATATAGTCCATTACAAGATTTTTTAGCATATCTTCAAAGGCTGTTTTAACTTCGCTAATATTCCGTGTGCATTTATACTGCCCATTCTGCCAAGTCGTACAAAGGTGCGCCTGCATAATAAATTGTTCTCTTTTCCCGGTCAGAGCCGTGCCAATGTGGCGATGCAAATCGGGGTTAGGACTGTATAAGTCCATGCAATTCACTCCGGCGTCAAGGGCGATACCTAACATTTCATTTGTAAAGGCTTCGTCACGTCCGTTAAAGCCCTCGCAGCCAAGCCCGATTTCACTAACCTTCAAGCCGGTGCGTCCAAGTTCACGATAATTCATAATATTATTCCTTTCCAGTATGCAGGGTGATTTAGGCAGCGTAAAACATCGGTTCCTACGTCTATATTATAAAATCTTTGCTACATAGCCAAGTTTAAAGACGGTTTGTAGCTCCCATTTAAGACTATAATATTTCTATCTCATGACGCCTGCCATCCCATATCTTCCAACTGCTTATATTTCGCGTACCAGCCGTTGTTTTGTACCAGCTCGTCGGGTTTCCCTTCCTCGACGATTTTGGAGTTACGGCACTATGCCTATCGCGCGTCGCCTTAACTCCGTCGGCATTGTAAAGGGATTGTACCCGCAGATTGATATAATTCCCATCCCAGTTGGGTAAAGTCCCGCGAGAAGATTGAGTATCGTCGTCTTACCCGAACCGGTGCGTAACATTTGGTTACCTCCGTGCTATAGTTATTTTTCAGACCCCATGTCTCTAATCGGCCAGAAAATCTTAAAAGTCAATTTTTCAATCTCTCGCTGCCGTTTGTAGCTGACCCGTAAAGTAGCTTCGTCCGGCAACGAAATATTTCCTTCCAACTCTGGGAGGAGCTGACGAATGTTTAAATCGCCGGATTTGAGCTGGCCTACCGATTCTTCTATTTGCATAAGCACTTCGGGAACGCTTGCCTTTGTATCGCTGGCGACTCGGTATTGTTCTGTTTGGTTCAAATAATTTGTTGAATCGCCTTTTCCTAACCAATCCAATAACGCGGACTTGTTAAATCTCCACTCACGGCCTATCTTTCTTGCCGGAATCCGTTCTTCCCGCAATAATTTAATCATGGTTCGTTCACTTACGCCAAAAAACTCCATTACCTGTTCAAGATTCAGAACTTCACTATCCATATGGAAATTCTCCTTTCGATTTTGCGTCTTGCTCTATTGTAGCAGATAAGTTATTTTAGTCAACACTTGATAGGCGTTTAGCATATTTTTAATGACACTTACCTTTCGGGGCATTATCCATAATATTTGTTTTATTCATAACTTGAAAAAGGCACAAATCAGATATGTGTTTTCCTGTGATCTATTGACAAAAGCAACAGTCCAATATATACTGTAATAAGTATTACAATGTATATTGGAGGTTAAGTATGGAATCACAAGAATGGTTAATGTTAAACTTTACCCTGCCCAAAGAACCATCGCGTGTAAGGGTCAGCGCATGGAGAAAGCTCAAAAAATCCGGCTCCGTAAATATCGGACAGTCCATGTGGCTCTTACCTGTGTCGGAGGAGCATATCGCAGTACTCACTGAAATATCGGGTGATATTTTAAAGAACAATGGCGAAGCTTTTATTATGAAATCCGTTTTTATCAGTATCGGAAACGCCGATGATATTACCGGTTTTTTTAATAAGGCAAGGGATGAAGAATATAAGGAATTTTTAGATAAATGCGAAGATTTCTTTCGTGAAATA
>Ga0153928_1000449_pt1 | contig 20430 bp, 21 predicted proteins | sample TSNJ012MetaG_FD_106656 | JGI IMG/M metagenome (GOLD analysis project Ga0153928, IMG submission 106656) | Attine ant fungus gardens microbial communities from New Jersey, USA - TSNJ012 MetaG | ecosystem: Host-associated > Fungi > Mycelium > Unclassified | place: USA: New Jersey, Wharton State... | reverse complement strand
CGTCCTATTGCATCCTATTACGTCCTATTGCATCCTATTACGTCCTATTGCGTCCTATTACGTCCTATTCACCTCATTCCCCCACAAAAAAAGAGAGCATCCCAAGACACTCCCTCACCTACATATACTAACTATTACGCTCTCTCAACTCTGCCAGATTTCAAGCAAGAAGTACATACATGCATCTTCTTCGCAGCCCCGTTCACTTTAACCTTTACAGATTTGATATTGGATTTCCACATTTTGTTTGATCTTCTATGAGAATGGCTCACATTATTTCCAAAATGAGCACCTTTTTCACAAATAGCACATTTAGCCATGACTGATTGCACCTCCTTACATATAATAAGTCCAGAACATTCATCCAGACTAACAACAATAATCATTTTAACAGATGCATTTTAGATTTGCAAGCAAAAACGCAAAAAAACGAAATATATATTTCATTTTCTATAGAAACAGGTTATAATACATAAACATAAGGAAAATCCTTACCAGTAATAACGAAACGGAGGTGTCCAAATGAAAGGGCGTATGAATACCGAATTAGGAGAAATCATTATTAATACAGATATTATTGCCACTTATGCAGGAAGTGTTGCTGTTGAGTGTTTTGGTATAATCGGAATGGCAGCCGTTAACATGAAAGATGGACTTGTGAAATTATTAAAGAGAGACAGCCTCAAACACGGCATCAATGTAACTCTGCATAGTAATAAGATCTCATTGGATTTCCATGTCATTGTATCTTATGGCGTCAGCATCCTTGCTGTTTCTGATAATTTAATCAGTAATGTGAAGTACAAAGTCGAAGAATTTACCGGAATGGAAATTGAAAAGATCAATATTATGGTCGAAGGCGTCCGGGTAATAGACTAATAGAGGAGGAACTTGTAGTGGCAATCAATACAATCAATGCCAAAATGCTAGAAAAAATGTTGTTGGCAGGTGCAAAGAATCTGGAACTGAAAAAAGAATGGATCAATGAACTGAATGTATTCCCGGTTCCGGATGGTGATACCGGAACAAATATGACTTTAACCATTATGTCGGCTATAAAGGAAGTGAATTCCCTTGCAACCGTTTCTATTGAAACCTTGGCAAAAGCTATTTCATCCGGTTCTCTGAGAGGAGCAAGAGGAAACTCAGGCGTTATCCTTTCTCAGCTGTTACGAGGGTTTACAAAAGGAATCCGGGATTATCAGGAACTGGATTCGATAATTATCGCTAATGCCTTTGAAAAAGCGGTAGCAACTGCCTATAAAGCAGTTATGAAGCCAAAAGAAGGAACTATTCTTACCGTTGCCAGAGGAGTTGCTGAAAAAGCCGTGTCCCTTGCTGCTGAATGTGATGAACTTGCTGAGTTTTTTGAAATTCTGGTGAACGAAGCACAGATAGTTTTGGATAAGACGCCTGATATGCTCCCGGTGCTAAAAGAAGCGGGTGTAGTTGACTCGGGTGGACAGGGGCTTTTAGAAATCTTAAAAGGTGCATTTGATGCCTTCCAGGGCAAAGAAATCGATCTTACCTTTGACATGCCCAAGACCGGCAAGACAGTAAAGATAACTTCACCGACAGAAACAGATATTAAATTTGGATATTGTACTGAATTCATTGTTGTCCTGAATGACAAAACATTTAATCACTCAGATGAAATTTGCTTCAAAGAATATTTAAGCAGCATCGGTGATTCTATCGTATGTGTAGCTGATGATGAGATCATCAAAATACATGTACATACGAATGATCCGGGCCTGGTAATCCAAAAAGCCCAGACGTATGGTTCATTATCACGTATTAAAATCGATAATATGCGGGAAGAACATCAGGAAAAACTGATTAAAGAAAGCGAAAAGGCAGCTGCAATGCAAAAGCAAGAGGTTCAGCCGCCAAAAGAAGTAGGATTTATATCCGTATCACGCGGTGAAGGTATTGGCGAAATATTTAAAGGTCTTGGCATTGACTATCTGATTGAAGGTGGGCAAACGATGAATCCCAGTACGGAAGATATGCTGAATGCTATTGCCTCCGTAAACGCAAAAACAATATACATTTTACCAAACAACAAAAATATTATCCTGGCTGCCAATCAGGCTCAGGCATTAACAAAGGATAAAGAAGTCATCGTAATACCAACGAAGACAATTCCCCAGGGTATCACTGCAGTGATCAATTATGTGCCGGAAAAGTCATCAAAAGACAACGAGGCAGCGATGACAGAATCCATTAATAACGTAAAGACCGGTCAGATTACTTACGCTGTGCGGGACACCCGCATTGATGATAAAGAAATTCACGAAGGTGATATCATGGGTATTGGTGATCATGGTATTCTGGCAGTTGGGCAGGATGTTATGGGCATTACGGAAGAGACCATCAGCCAGATGGTGGAAGATGATTCGGAATTGATCAGTATTTATTACGGTGAAGATGTATCAGCAGAAGATGCCGAAGCGTTAGGTATCAAAGTGGGAGAACAGTATCCCTACTGTGATGTGGAAGTGAATTTTGGCGGACAGCCGATTTACTATTGCGTTGTATCGATAGAATGATAGTGTAGAGTGTAATTATGAAGTATGACTTAAAAACAATTAAAGGTGTCGGTGAAAAAACAGAAAAGCTTTTTGCAAAAGTGGGTATTTTTAACACGGAGGATTTATTGGCTTATTATCCTCGGGATTATGATGTTTATGAAAATCCGGTTGCTATTATGGATGTAAAGGCAGATACCAAAGCAGCGGTTTCCGGAACGGTAGTTCAGGCACCGGAAGTAAAAAAAGTGCGTAATCTGACTATTTTATCAATAAAAATACGTGATGATTCCGGTTTTTTACATCTGACATGGTTCAATATGCCATTCCTTCGTAATGCACTAAAAAGAGGAACTTCCTTCATTTTTCGTGGCAGGGTTTCCGGTAAGAATGGTCGGATGGTTATGGAGCAGCCCGAGATATTCACTAAAGCTGCTTATCATCAAGTACTTCATCATATGCAGCCGATATATTCGTTAACTGCAGGATTAACGAATAAAACCATAACCAAGGCAGTCCGGGAAGTTTTTAAATCAAATTTATTATCTTATGAGTATTTACCAGAGGCTTTTCGTAAACACTATCAACTGGCAGAGTATAATTATGCACTTTCCAATATACACTTTCCGAAAAATATGGAAGATATGAAAAAAGCCCGTAAACGCCTTGCCTTCGACGAATTTCTTCTTTTTATCCTGGCACTTGCCCGCTTTAAAGGAGAAACTCAGGAAATAAAGAACAGTTATCCGCTAAAAGAAGTCTGGAAAACGGAAGAAATTACCGAGCGTCTTCCTTATCAATTGACTGGCGCCCAGCAACAAGTCTGGCTAGAAGTTGAGCGGGATTTGAAAGGGCATACCATGATGACCCGGCTGGTTCAGGGCGATGTGGGCAGCGGAAAAACGATCATTGCTTTTCTGGCTATGGTAATGGTTGCTGAGAACGGCTATCAGAGTGCCTTGATGGTGCCGACAGAGGTTTTGGCTGCACAGCATTACGAAGCACTGAGAGAACTGCTTACTGACGCTGAATGGGAAACATATCAGCCCCTTTTGCTAACCGGTTCCAATACCGCCAAAGAAAAAAGAGATCGTTACGATGCGATCGCATCAGGGACAAGCAGGCTGATCCTTGGTACCCATGCGTTAATTCAAGCGAAGGTTCAGTATCGCAACCTGGCTCTGGTGGTCACCGATGAGCAGCATCGTTTTGGCGTCACCCAGCGGGAAACACTGGGAAGCAAAGGCAATTACCCGAATGTTCTGGTTATGAGTGCCACCCCCATTCCCCGTACTTTGGCGATCATTTTATATGGGGATCTGGATATTTCTGTCATTGACGAATTACCGTCGCAGCGTTTGCCAATTAAAAACTGTGTGGTGGATCAATCTTACCGTCCCACGGCATACCGTTTTCTGCAAAAAGAAGTAGCCGCCGGACGACAGGTATATGTAATTTGTCCGATGGTTGAAGAAAGTGAAAATCTGGAAGTGGAAAATGTTGTAGATTATCGTCAAAACCTTCAGCATCAACTGCCGGACGGCATTAACGTAGGCATGCTGCATGGACAGATGAAACCAAAGGATAAGAATGATATCATGGAACGCTTTGCCCGAAATGAAATTCAGGTACTTGTTTCCACCACCGTTGTGGAAGTTGGCATAAATGTTCCAAATGCTACCGTTATGATGGTTGAAAACGCCGAGCGCTTTGGTCTGGCACAGCTCCATCAGCTGCGTGGCCGGGTTGGCAGAGGAGCTCATCAATCCTATTGCATCTTCATGCAAAGCAGTCAAAGCGAAACAACATCAAAACGGCTGGAAATCCTGAACAAATCCAATGATGGATTTTTCATTGCCGGCGAAGATTTAAAATTGCGGGGGCCCGGCGATTTAATGGGCATCCGTCAAAGTGGTCTAATGGAATTTATCATTGCAGATATCTATCGGGATGTCGATATTTTAAAACTTGCAAGCGAAGCAGCATCCGCCTTACTAACAGATGACGTGCATTTACAAAAAGAAGAACATGCATTATTAAACAAAAAACTAAAAGCTTATATGACACATCAGGTCGAAAGAATTGGATTATAAAATCCACAATCACTCTTCCGGTAAATAGTAACAGAAAAATAGCTCAGATAGCAGCTATCTGAGCTATTCCTCTGTCAAAGACCGGAAATTAGAACTGACCCTGACTCTGACTCTGTCCCTGTCCACCAGACATCTGTCTTTCTTGTGCTTCGATCATTTTTTTAACCATATAACCACCAACAGAACCATTCTGTTTAGAAGTTAAATTACCGTTATATCCGTCAGAAAGCGGAACACCCAACTCGTTTGCTACTTCGAATTTAAAACGGTTTAAAGCACTTTTTGCTTCTGGTACTGCAGAAGTATTAGAAGAACGACTTGCCATAATTGTTGCCTCCTTAATTTTTAATTCTTGTAATTTGTTTTCTGGTTACGAAGTTAGTATATGAAAAAATCTAAACTTTACACTAGGTAGTTTCTGTATCGTCAGACAAATAATACTAGTTATTACATTTTCTGATTTGTAACAGTTCAGCCGTCGATGTTCCGCGAGGTGTTTTCAGGCATTTATGCCTGAAAATCCCGAGAGTTGTCGGCACGGAATGCTGTTTACAGCATTTCTGTGCATCCCTGTTACAGTTCCGCCTTCGGCTGAGCTGTAACACAATTTCGTATAATTTATGAAAAATATTTGCAGTTTATTTAGTTATTTGTTATAATACCACTAGAAAACTCAAAGAGGTTATAGATATGAATATAGGAATATCAGCACATAACAGTAAAAAAAGCTTAATTGAAGATTTTTGTATCGCGTATAAAGGAATTCTGTCAAAACATGAAGTATATGCGACAGGGACAACAGGCCGACGCATCGAAGAGGTGACCAGTCTCCATGTTCATAAGTTTTTAGCAGGGGCTGTCGGTGGTGACAAGCAATTTACCGAAATGATTGAACGCGGGGATATGGATTTGGTAATATTATTTTACAATCCAACGATGATTTCTGCGAAAGAACCGGATATCAATCAGATCTCCCGTCGATGCGATCAGTACAACATCCCGGTTGCAACCAATATCGCTACAGCAGAATGTTTAATTCTTGGCCTCGCCAGAGGTGATCTTGATTGGCGTGAGCAGATGAAAGAAGATTAAACCTATATTATGAGAGTGATTGCAGGTAAAGCACGAAGCATTCCTTTGAAGACGCCTAAAGGAGCGGATACGCGACCAACTTCTGACCGAACCAAGGAAACGTTGTTTAACATGATACAGCCCCATATAATGGACTGTAATTTTCTTGATCTGTTCAGCGGCAGTGGCGGTATTGGCATCGAGGCATTAAGCCGCGGCGCCGGCGATTGTGTTTTTGTTGAGAATAACAAAGAAGCACTTTCGTGTATTAAGGAAAACCTTCAAAAGACAAAATTAATTGAAAACAGTCAAGTTATTGCCAAAGATGTTTTATTTGCCTTAAGACAATTAGAAGGGCAGATGATTTTTGATTGTGTTTTTATGGATCCCCCATATAATCATGAATTAGAAAAAGAAATTCTTTTCTATTTTGAAAGTTCTAAGCTTCTGGCATCTAATTGCCTGGTTGTGGTGGAGGCTTCCAATGATACCGATTTCTCATATCTTGAAGAAACCGGATTTTCTTTGTATAAAGAAAAAGTGTACAAGACCAATAAGCATCTCTTTCTGAAGAGAAGAGAGGACATAAAATGAAAATAGCTGTATATCCGGGGAGTTTTGACCCGGTTACGAATGGACATCTGGACGTGATTTCCAGAGCCGCCACTCTTTTTGACCAAATTATTGTGGGCGTTCTGAATAATTCTGCAAAAAGTCCGTTGTTTTCTGTTGAAGAACGTGTTAATATACTAACTAAAGTGACGGAGCATATTCCCAACATAGAAGTAAAGTCCTTTTCCGGACTTTCCATTAACTTTGTTCAAGAATGTAATGCCAATGTGATCATCCGTGGTTTACGCGCGATTACTGATTTTGAATATGAACTCCAGATGGCACAGACCAATCGGGTACTGGCTCCCAATATTGATACTATGTTTTTGACAACCTGCTTAGAATATGCATATTTAAGTTCAACAACAGTAAAAGAAGTTGCTTTGTTTGGCGGCGATATTTCCAAATTTGTACCGCCATACGTTGAAACTGAAATACAGCAGAAATTAAATAACAGATCATAGTATAAATGAGCTTCAAAATACAATCGAACTGAATAAAAAAAACGATAGAATAACAAAGGAGAACACTTATGAGTAGCAGAATTGAACAAATTATTGAAGAGATTGAAGAATATGTAGACAGTTGCAAATACCAGCCGTTATCTTCAACCAAAATTGTAGTAAATAAAGAAGAATTGGAAGAGATGCTGCGTGAACTTCGCTTGAAAACGCCGGATGAAATTAAAAGATATCAGAAGATCATCAGCAACAAAGATGCCATTCTGGCTGACGCACAGGCTAAAGCAGACAGCCTGATCGCGGAAGCACAGAAAAAGACGCAGGAAATGGTAAGCCAGCATGAAGTTATGCAGCAGGCATATGCACAGGCCAATGAGACCATCAGCAATGCGAATAAACAAGCGCAGAGTATTTTGGATTCCGCAACGACTGATGCTAACAACATTCGTATGAGCGCCATTGCTTATACCGATGATATGTTGGACAACTTAAGTCAGATTATGGGGAATACCTTATCTGATGCCGGCGAAAAATATAAAGTATTCATCAGTTCCCTGCAGAGTTGCTATGAAGTTGTTAATAGAAACAGAAGTGAACTGGCACCGCAGGGTATGCCGCAGCAGGCACCAGTCGCGGATGAATTAGAACTTGCAATGGAAGAGGACGACGAATAATTGACAGAGTACAAATGCAAGTATTCCATTACAAACTTTTGCAGCAATATATCCACCTATAGGTAGTTTCGTTTTTTGTATCATACATCCCGTCTGAGCTATGGTAGAAATACCTCCGAAGGCGGTAACTGACAGAATAATGCCGTACCTGAAAGGCGGCGGCCATGGAGCGGAAGCAATACTTTGGATTCCGCTGGTTATTTCTATCAATCCCAAGAATATGTAACGTATATTTGGGTTCAGGAATATGATTTTTTGCATGAGACCAGCCAGAATAGAAAAGAGTATTACATATCCGCCTAATTTAGTAATAGATTCAAAACCGTTCATGATTGAGGTATCTATAAGTTCCATAAGCGGAACCGGCGTAGATACCTCTTTTGTTTTCTCTGGTACTGCCGGAAGATTTTTATAACGCCCATAGAATAGTCTGAAGATCAGGCTGCATAAAAAGTTTGTCAGATAAAGAATAACGAAAGTGACTGTTGCCAGATCGGGGCGATTTAGTGTACTTAGCAGAATATATCCTGAGATAAACATCGGACTGGCATTGTTGGCAATGGTCAGCAGGTATTTTGCTTCATCACGTTCGATTTTTCCATTTTCCAGTAAATCCGCAGTCAGCTTGGCTCCCATCGGATAACCGCAGAAAATCCCCAGAATCAAGGCATAGGCACCATAGCCCGAGACACCAAAGAGGATATTCCACAATTTAGGGCAGATTCCTAAAATACGATGGATAAAATTTGTTCGAATGAGAAAGCTGGATAATATAATAAAAGGTAATAATGAAGGCAGCAACACTTCGAACCAGAGTGACAACCCTCTTTTTGAGGCAGCTAAAGACTCTGCTGGGAATATCAACATAAAAAACAGCAGTAATATCCCAGAAATGATGATTAAAGTACGTTTCATGAGAATTATTCCATAATCTTTTTATTATATATATGCCAATCGTGATCAGAATAATGTTAATGTACTCTCGAAATCTGCGTGAAAAGAGATTCAGAGCGGTACATGTTAGTAATATGGAGGACCAATATGTCAAGTTTAAAGGGATTACAGCCAGCAAGAGTATTTCATTATTTTGAAGAAATCTGTAAAATTCCTCATGCATCCTATAATACAAAGGCAATCAGCGATTATTTGGCGGCATTTGCCCATGAGCATAATTTGAAATACTATCGAGATGTGCAGGATAATGTAGTAATTTATAAAAATCCCGCTGCCGGATATGAGAATGCACCAGCAGTGATCATCCAGGGGCACAGTGATATGGTTGCGGAAAAGGATATGGATTGCAGCCATGATTTTTCTGTCGATCCGTTAAACCTCGTCGTCAATGGAGATGAACTTAAAGCACAAGGCACTACTTTAGGCGGAGATGACGGAATCGCTGTCGCTTATGCATTGGCAATTTTAGAAGATGCTTCTTTAAAACATCCGGCATTGGAAGTAGTTATTACTACTAATGAAGAAGTAGGACTGTTAGGTGCCACAGCTCTGGATACCGCTGTTTTATCCGGTACCCGGATGATCAATATTGACTCAGAAGAAGAGGGCTCTTTGTTAGCCGGCTGCGCCGGCGGTTTAACGGCACGATCACGAATTCCGGTAAATTACGTTGAAGCAACCGGTTCATGTTACCAGATCACCATCAGCGGTTTGACCGGCGGACACTCAGGGACTGAGATTCATAAGAACAGAGCCAATTCCAACATCTTGATGGGACGGCTGCTGCATACCATTGGCGAACAGATGAAATACATGCTTGCGGAACTGGAAGGCGGCCAGAAAGACAACGTTATCACTCAGAGCACCCGAGCGTTAGTTTTGATTCCTGAAGATTCGAAGGAACAGCTGGCAAAGATATGTACGGATTTTGAAAACTGTATTCGCAACGAATATACGGGGATCGATGAAGGCATTTGTGTAACGTTACTTTCCAAAGGTGTCTGCACGGAACCTGCACTGCATCCTGTCAGTCGGGAGAAAACCGTATTTTTTCTCATGAATATCCCTTCGGGGGTACAGAAGATGAGTGGCAGTATTTCTGGTCTGGTAGAAACTTCTTTCAATCCAGGGGTGCTAAAATTAGACCATGAAGCACTTTGTGTAAGTGGTGGGGTACGAAGCTCTATTGAAAGTGCCAAGATGGCATTATCGGAAAAAATATGCTATTTGACCGAATTCTTAGGCGGCGATTATGAGATTGCTGGTGTATATCCAGCCTGGGAATATCAGGATCAGTCTTCACTTAGGGATATTATGACTTCTATTTATGAAGAAATGTTCCAGAAAAAAATGGCTGTTGACATCATTCATGCCGGCCTGGAATGTGGTATCTTCTATCACAAAATCCCGGGACTGGACTGTGTATCCTTTGGACCGGAAATGGCCGATATCCATACGACCAAAGAACGTTTGTCCATATCATCCACGAAAAGAATGTGGAAATACCTGGTAAAGGTGTTGGAATCATTAAAATAACGTTCTAATCCTGATATTTTAGCATATAATAAATGTTGGGTCAGTGTTACAGTTCAATCTTCGACTGAACTGTAACCATAAGTATCAGTAAAGGAGAGAATAGGATGGAAATACAACTGTGGCGCGAAATTTTAGCCCCATATGAATTGGCAGTAAAAGAATTGACAGATAAATTCAATCATCTGATTAAGGAACACCGGGTAAAAGACCTTTATTCTCCCATCGAAGAAGTAACCGGACGAGTAAAAAGTGTGACCAGTATATTAGAAAAGATACAAAAGAAAAACATTCCCTTTGATGAACTTGAGCAACACATTGATGATATCGCCGGTATCCGGATTATCTGTCAGTTTGTAGAAGACATTGAAAAAGTAGCCGAAATCATTCACAGAAGAAGTGACATTATCGTAAAAAGTGAAAAGGACTATATTACGAACATGAAAGACAGCGGATACCGCAGCTTCCATATGATTATTTATTATGTCGTGGAAACCTTAGATGGACCGAAGAAATTGCAGGCAGAGATCCAGATCCGCACTATGGCGATGAATTTCTGGGCCACTATTGAACACTCGCTGCAGTATAAATATAAAACGCAAATACCGATACATATTAAAGAGCGTCTAAGCAAAGCTGCGGATGCCATTATTGCACTGGACAATGAAATGTCTACAGTCCGCAATGAAATTATGGATGCGCAGAACTCTTCCTTACTGCAGCTGAATCTGGTGTCGGATATTTTGAAAAATATTGAAAATCTATTCAAGCTTTCCAACAAACGGGAAGTAATAAAAATACAGGATGAATTTTACCGCATCTATTCTACTAATGATCTGCAGCAGCTAAAGCATTTTCACAAGCAGCTGGATATCATCTCTGAAGGCTATCGGGCACAGGCGGTAACAACGGGTTTTACCAAAGGAATATAATATGAAATTACCATCCACATATATCGATGAGATGACGCAGCTTCTGGGCTTGGAAATGCCCGAATTCCTGGCCTCTTTTGAAAAGAGTCCCCAGCTGGGGCTGCGGGTGAATACAACTAAAATATCACCTGAAGAATTTGAAAAAACAGCACCATTTCCAGTGCAAAGGATCCCCTGGATTCCAAACGGTTTTTTTTATCAGGATCTTATTGGCGTGTCCAAACATCCCTACTATTTTGCCGGTTTGTACTATCTTCAGGAGCCTAGCGCCATGACGCCGGCCAGATCTTTGCCGGTAATTCCCGGTGACTGCGTGCTGGACCTCTGTGCCGCACCGGGCGGAAAGGCAACTGAACTTGCAGCAAAGCTGCAGGGCAAAGGTTTTTTGATCGCAAATGATATTAGTAATACAAGAGCCAAGGCACTGCTCAAGAACCTGGAGCTTTTTGGTATTGCCAATCAATGCGTTATCAGTGAGAATCCCCGGAAACTGCTTTCGGTGTATACAGAATTTTTTGATAAGATTCTGGTTGATGCGCCTTGTTCCGGGGAAGGAATGTTCCGTCGGGAACCCCGGATGATAAAAGCTTGGGAACAACAGGGACCGGAGTATTACCAGTCTATTCAAAAAGATTTAATCTCGCACGCTGCCCGGCTGTTAAAGCCGGGCGGCATGATGCTATATTCAACCTGTACTTTTTCCGTTAAAGAAAATGAAGCAGTGATTGACCATCTGCTTACTTCCCGAGATGATATGGAATTGGTAGATATTCAGCCTTATGCCGGATTTGAACAAGGACGTATTCCGTATATTGGCGTCACGCCGGAACAAGGTCTTAATCATGAGTCACAGACTGAGCAGCATCCTTATCGAAAATGTGTCCGCATTTTTCCTCATAAAATGAATGGTGAAGGACATTTTCTGGCTTTACTGCTGAAAAAGGGTCAGCTTACTGAGACAAAATCATATTTTCATAAAAGTGATATTTTGCCAAAAGCTGCTGCCGAATTTCTTGCCGATGTAAAAAGACCATTAGAAGATGGATATTTCCGCTTGCTTCAGGACAGGCTTTATTACCTGCCAAAAGATTGTGAACTTTATCGGAATGTTCGTTACCTTAGAAGCGGACTGTACATGGGTGAGGTAAAGAAAAACCGTTTCGAGCCGTCACAGGCACTGGCCATGTCATTAAAACGCGAGGAATTCACCTCCTCAATCAATCTGACGGCAGAAGATATTCGAACACGAAAATATCTAAAAGGAGAGACTATTGATGTCAGCGACTGCAAACCGGTTAATAATAAAGGTTGGCAGTTAGTCTGTGTGGATGGCTTTCCTCTGGGATGGGGCAAATTACAAAACCAAATCCTGAAAAATAAATATTATAGTGGCTGGAGGCTGCAGTAAATGAAAGAAACCAAACAAACCAAACAAAAGAACTCCCTTTGGTTGGATAAATGTTACTGGTCACGGAGTGAACAGTAACGGATAAATACCTGGGAATATAGAAAGGTTGCAGAATATAAATGTTACGAAATAAAAAAGCAGTCCTGTTTGATCTGGATGGGACTTTAATTGATTCCATGTGGATGTGGAAACAAATAGATATCGATTATCTGGGACGTCATAACCGGGAATTACCAGATACCCTGCAAAAAGAGATTGAAGGCATGAGTTTTACCGAGACAGCGAATTACTTCAAAGAGCGTTTTCATATCCGTGATTCCGTTGATGCGATTAAAGCAGAGTGGCTTAGTATGGCCAGGAGTAAGTATCAGAATGAAACACCATTAAAAGAAGGTGTCCTTTCTTTTCTGGGCTACCTGAAAGAACACCGGATTCGAACCGGGATAGCAACCAGCAACAGTATTGAACTGGTGCAGACCATTCTGGAATCGCATCAACTGACCGCTGCATTTGATGCAGTTTATACGTGCTGTGAGGTAGCCAAAGGAAAACCCGAACCGGACATCTATCTGCTGGTAGCCGACAAGCTTGATGCCGCACCGGAAGAATGCCTTGTTTTTGAGGACGTCCCCATGGGACTTATCGCCGGTAACAGCGCCGGCATGGAAACTTGTGCTGTATGGGACCGTTATAGCATCGACCAGGATGAAGAAAAACGTATCCTTGCAGATTATTATATTCATACATATCACGATGTGTTGAATGGGACTTATGAGGTATTAAAACCATGAACGAAACATTCTTACCGGTATCCATGAAGGACATGCAGAAGGCAGGAACAGGTCAGCTGGATTTCGTCTATATTTCAGGGGATGCTTATGTGGACCACCCTTCTTTTGGGACGGCAATTATCAGCCGTTTACTTGTCCGGCATGGCTATACGGTCGGCATAATTGCCCAGCCAGACTGGAAAGACGAGCACAGTATTACCATTCTGGGTGAACCCCGGCTTGGTTTTCTTGTCTCTGCCGGCAACATGGATTCAATGGTCAACCATTATACCGTTTCCAAAAAACCCCGCCGTTTTGATGCCTATTCTCCAGGGGGAAAAACCGGTTTAAGGCCAGACCGGGCAGTTACAGTCTACGGCAATCTGATTCGTAAAACATATAAACGCACCCCGGTTATTATCGGGGGAATTGAAGCCAGCCTGAGAAGACTGGCTCACTATGATTATTGGTCCGATCGGATAAAACGCTCAGTTTTACTGGATTCCGGCGCCGATATGATATCGTATGGAATGGGCGAACACTCCATTCTGGAAATTGCCCAGGCATTAGATGCCGGAATAGCTATCTCGGATATTACGTATATTGCCGGGACGGTATTTCGCTGCAAGGATTTGGACGGCTTGTATCAGCCGGTTATCCTGCCTGCTTATGAAGAGGTGAAAAACAATAAGGAAGCATATGCGAGAAGTTTTTATATTCAGTATCAGAATACCGACTCTATCAGCGGTCATATTTTAGCAGAAGACTATGAAAATCAGGGATATATTGTCCAAAATCCACCGGCAAAACCATTAAGTACTGATGAAATGGACGATATTTATGCAATGCCATATACAAAAACCTGTCATCCGATGTATAATAGCCTAGGCGGAGTTCCAGCCATTACAGAAGTGCAGTTTAGCCTGACCAGTAATCGGGGATGCTTTGGTGGTTGTAATTTTTGTGCTCTGACATTTCATCAGGGTCGCACTGTCCAGGTGCGAAGTCATGATTCATTGGTGAAAGAAGCTGCCTCGTTGATAGAAAGTAAAGATTTCAAAGGATATATTCATGATGTTGGTGGACCCACAGCTGATTTCAGGGCACCTTCCTGTCAAAAGCAGCTTACTAAAGGCGTCTGCTCTGATCAGCAGTGCTTGTTTCCGAAACCATGTAAAAACCTGGAAGTATCTCACCGGGATTATGTCGACCTGCTGCGTAAATTAAGAAAATTACCCGGCGTAAAAAAAGTATTTATCCGTTCGGGAATTCGTTTTGATTATCTGCTGGCAGATCGCGACAGCACCTTTTTAAACGAATTAGTTGAACATCATATCAGCGGACAACTGCGCGTGGCTCCGGAACATGTTTCCGATTCCGTATTAATGCGGATGGGAAAGCCGGAACATCATGTATATGAAGCATTTTTGAAGAAATATAATACTTATGATCAGAAGGTTGGCAAAAAGCAATATGTCGTGCCGTATTTCATGTCGTCCCATCCCGGATGCGGACTTAAGGAAGCTATCGTGCTGGCAGAGTACATCCGGGATATGAATTTCACCCCTGAACAAGTGCAGGATTTTTATCCAACACCATCGACAATTTCTACCTGTATGTATTATACCGGTGTTGATCCGGCTACTCTAAAGCCAATATACGTAACCAAAAATCCTCATGAAAAAGCTATGCAGCGAGCATTAATTCAGTTTCGGGTTCCCAGTAATTATGCTTTGGTTCATGAAGCACTGACGCAAGCCCACAGAACAGATTTAATTGGTTTTGGTCCCCAATGCCTGATTCGTCCGCGGCAGTTAAAAAGAGACTCAAAGACTCAAAAAAAGAAAACACTTCGAAACATTCATAAAAAGAAATGATGGTTTTAATATATGCAGACTTTAATTATATCGGATAAAGAAGCAGGACAGCGGCTGGATAAATATCTGCAGCGTTATCTGAGTCTTGCACCAAAGAGTTTTATCTATAAAATGCTGAGAAAGAAAAATATTGTTCTAAATGAAAAAAAAGCGGATGGAAGCGAAAAGGTACAGCCGCAAGATCAAATCAGTCTATACCTCGCCGATGAAACAATTGATAAATTCACAAAGACAATAGCGATTGAAAAATCAATTCTTCTGGACATTATCTATGAAGATACCGATATTGTCATCCTGAATAAGCCGACGGGGATTCTTTCACAAAAAGCAAAAGACAGCGATGTATCCATGAATGAATATCTGATCAGCTATCTGGTAGAGAGTAAGCAGATTACCACGGAAGAATTAAAAACATTTCATCCGGCTGTATGTAACCGATTAGACCGAAATACCAGCGGTATTTTGCTGGCCGGCAAAACCATGTCAGGATTGCAGCAGTTGTCCGCTGCTTTGAAGGAACGCAGCGCCAAAAAATATTATCTGTGCCTGGTTCAGGGGGTAATCAAAAAGGGTCATCATATTCAAGGCTATTTGCAAAAAAATGAAAAATATAATAAAGTAGAGGTGTGTACGCATCCGACTCCGGATGGCATCTATATAGAAACTGCGTATCAGCCGCTTTGCAATAATAAAAGTATCACCCTGCTGAATGTAGAATTAATCACCGGAAGGACACATCAGATCCGCAGTCACCTGGCCAGCATGGGACATCCGATCATCGGCGACTGGAAATATGGTAAACGTACCTGTAATGAAAAATTTCGAAAAAAATATGGACTACAGCACCAGCTGCTGCATTCCCATCTTATTTCCTTCGGGGAAAATAAAACTTTTAAAGCGGAATTGCCAAAATTATTTTCATCCGTTTTAGAAGGAGAACATTTGGAGGACTGGCATATATGAAGCAAACAACCATACACGAATTGTGGGAATATGTAAAAATGATTATCTTTGTCGTAGCTTTTGTATTGATTCTGAATAATTTCATCGTAATCAATGCAAAGATACCTTCTGAATCAATGGAGAACACCATCATGAAAGGTGACCAGCTATTTGGCAACCGCCTGGCTTATAAGTTTGGCGAACCGGAACGCTATGATATCGTCATCTTCAAATTTCCGGATGATGAAAGTCAGTTGTTTATCAAAAGAGTCATCGGTCTTCCTGGCGAAACAGTGAAAATCGTTAATGGAAAAGTCTATATAAACGACCGGGATACACCACTGGATGACAGTTTTCTGCCCGAACCGATGCTTGCGGATTCCGAAGCCAAAGAATATACCGTACCGGAAGGCTGCTATTTTCTCTTAGGAGATAACCGTAATTATTCCAAAGATTCAAGATACTGGACCAACAAATTTGTCAGCAAAGATAAAATTCTGGGTAAAGCAGCACTTCGCTATTATCCACTGAATAAAATCGGATTTGTCAACTAATAGAAGCGAACAAAAGGGAGTACTTATGGGCACCTGGAATTCCAGAGGACTGCGGGGCTCGACTTTGGAAGAGTTGATCAACCGCACAAATGAACAGTATCAGGAAAAGGGATTAGCGTTGATCCAAAAGATACCAACGCCAATTACCCCAATTAAAATCGATAAGACAAACCGTCATATTACACTTGCTTATTTTGAAAAAAAGAGTACGGTGGATTATATTGGTGCCGTACAGGGAGTTCCTATCTGTTTTGATGCTAAGGAATGCGGCACCGACAGTTTCCCTTTGGCCAATGTCCACGAACATCAAATGGTTTTTATGGAGCAGTTTGAACAACAAGAAGGAATTGCATTTCTTCTGATTTTCTTCAGTAAACGCAATACCTTCTACTATTTGCGCCTGGAAGAATTGAAAAAGTTTTGGAATCGCAGCATGGTCGGCGGAAAAAAAAGTTTTACTTATGATGAGTTGGATACAAAATTCTTTCTTACACAAAAAAATGGCATATTACTTCCATATCTGGAAGGTTTACAAAAAGATTTGGCCAAGAGAAATTGACTTTCTGCCATTTATCCCGTATAATCAAATAAGTTAATTCTGCTATGCTACCATGGTAGCGGGTTAAAGTATTAAAGTGACAGGAGAAAAAGAATGCAAAAAATGTTTCATACACCTGAGGGTGTTCGTGATGTATATAATGGAGAATGTGAAAAAAAGAGGTATTTACAGGAGCAGCTTCACAAAGTGTTTCATTCTTATGGATATCAGGATATAGAGACACCGACATTTGAATTTTTCGAAGTGTTCAGTCGGGAAGTGGGTACCACCCCATCTAATGAATTATACAAGTTTTTTGACCGTGATGGCAATACTCTGGTACTAAGACCTGATTTTACTCCGTCCATAGCACGGGCGGCATCGATGCATTTTTCTGGCGATGGTATGCCTACTCGCCTGTGCTATCAGGGCAATACATTTATTAATAATTCCAGCTATCAGGGTCGTCTAAAAGAATCTACCCAGATGGGCGTAGAACTTTTGGGTGACGATTCGGTGGATGCTGATGCTGAGGTGATAGCGCTGGTAATCCGGCTATTAAAGGAAACCGGACTAAAAGAATTCCAGATCAGCATCGGTCAGGTGGATTTTTTCAAAGCTTTGATTGATGAAGCACAGATGTCGGAAGAAGCAGCAGCGCAGCTGCGCCAGTTGATTTCGAATAAAAACCATTTTGGAGTGGAAGAACTCGTTATGGAAAAGCATCTGGATCAGGAACTGGAGCAGGCTTTTTTGAACCTGCCACAGTTATTTGGCGGTGTCGAAGTTCTGGAGAAAGCCAAAACACTGTCAGCTAACCCCAAAGCACAGCAGGCGGTAGTACGCTTAGAAGAAATCTACGAAGTACTTTGCTATTACGGAGTCGAGGATTATATCTCTTTTGATTTTGGAATGTTAAGTAAATTCAACTATTATACCGGGATTATTTTCCATGGATTTACATATGGCTCCGGTGAGCCGCTGGTAAAGGGCGGCCGGTATGATTCTTTAATGCAGCATTTTGGTACGCCGGCACCGGCAGTGGGATTTGTGCTGGTAATGGAGCAAGTAATGAATGCATTGGCTCGTCAAAATATTGATATTCCGTTAGAATCGGGTAAGACATTGGTTTTATATCATCACTCATTTAAGGAAGACATGCGTAAAATTGCCATTGTTATCAGCGAAGAGCACCGCGAGCATGGAATGCAGGTTGCCGGAATGCTTTTTTCAGAGACGAAAACCCTGGCTGATTATATTGAATATGGAAAGCAGAATCAGTTTGCCGGCATTGTTTACCTGAAAGATCGAAAAACGGCAGATTTGATTAATTTGTTTACCGGTGATGTACAGACAATAAATCTGGATACGTTGTATCAACCACATTAATGGAAGGCAGAGAAGATGAGATACTTGACTTTTGCTCTGGGAAAGGGCAGATTAGCCCAAAAGACACTGGGGCTTTTTGAACAGATCGGGATTACTTGTGCAGAAATGAAAGACAAAGACTCCCGCAAGCTTATTTTTGTAAATGAAGAACTGAAATTGAAATTTTTCCTTTCCAAAGGACCAGATGTTCCTACCTATGTGGAATATGGTGCTGCGGACATCGGTGTGGTTGGAAGTGATACGATCATGGAAGAAGGGCGTAAACTTTACGAAGTGATGGATCTTGGTTTTGGAAAATGTACCATGTGTGTATGCGGACCTGAATCAGCAAAAGAACTTCTGAACCATAATCAGTTGATCCGGGTAGCAACAAAGTACCCTAATATTGCCAAAGATTATTTTTATAATAAAAAGCATCAGACGGTAGAGATCATCAAGCTCAATGGTTCGATTGAACTGGCACCGATCGTAGGTCTTTCGGAAGTAATTGTTGACATCGTTGAAACAGGTTCCACTCTTCGTGAGAATGGGTTAAATGTTTTAGAAGAAATCTGTCCACTTTCAGCAAGGATGGTGGTTAATCAGGTGAGTATGAAGATGGAACATGAGCGTATTTCGAAAATCATCAAAGATTTACGAAGTATTTAGGAGGCAAATCATGAATACAGTCAGACTGACGAAAGAAACCACTGACAATATACTGGAATCATTGTTAAAACGCAGCCCCAATAATTATGGTTCTTATGAAAGTACAGTAAAAGAAATATTAGAGGATGTAAAACTTAATAAAGATAAGGCTGTATTTTCTTATACTAAAAAGTTTGATCATGCGGATATTAACACAACGAATATAAAAGTAACGCAGGAAGAAATTGATGAGGCATATAAACTGGTGGATGAAGCGCTTCTTGCGGTAATGAGAAAATCATTGATGAACATTCGTGCTTATCACGAAAAGCAGCGCATTAACAGCTGGTTTGATACCACTGATAATGGTACTTTATTAGGGCAAAAGGTAACGCCGCTGGCAAGAGTAGGTGTGTATGTACCGGGAGGAAAAGCCGTATATCCTTCTTCCGTATTAATGAATATAGTTCCGGCTAAAATTGCCGGTGTGGATAAAATCATAATGACAACACCATGTACTGCTGAAGGCAAGATAAATCCTGCTGTTCTGGTGGCTGCTAATGAAGCCGGAACAGATGAGATCTATAAGATCGGCGGAGCCCAGGCAATTGCTGCCCTGGCTTATGGAACAGAAAGTATTCCGAAAGTAGACAAAATCGTCGGACCGGGAAATATCTACGTAGCGCTGGCTAAAAAAGCGGTGTATGGTCATGTAAGTATTGATTCTATCGCCGGACCAAGCGAAATATTAGTGCTGGCAGATGAAACGGCCAATCCCCGTTATGTTGCAGCAGATTTGTTGTCACAGGCTGAGCATGATGAGTTGGCTTCGGCAATCTTGATCACCACCAGTGAAAAACTGGCCGAAGAAGTCAGCAAAGAAGTCGATCGGTTTACCGGCATGCTTTCCCGCAAAGAGATCATTCAGAAATCTCTGGATCAGTTCGGATATATTTTGATTGCCGAAACGATGTCAGATGCCATTGATACGGCGAATGAAATTGCTTCAGAGCATCTGGAGCTGATGACAAAGGATCCCTTTGAGGTGATGACAAAGATTCGAAATGCCGGTGCAATTTTCATCGGACCTTATAGTAGTGAGCCATTGGGTGATTACTTTGCCGGACCAGATCATGTTTTACCGACTAATGGAACTGCTAAGTTCTTTTCACCGTTAAGCGTCGACGACTTCATTAAGAAATCCAGTATTATCTATTATTCCAGGGAAGCTTTGGAAGCTGTGCATGAGGAGATTGAAGCTTTTGCTAAATCTGAGCAGCTGACGGCACATGCAAACTCGATATCGGTGCGGTTTGAAAATAATTGATATGTATTGCAGAAGTATAGTTGGTACTGTTGCAAATCAGGAGGAGGAAATCGGCAGATGGACAAACGAATTGCTGAGATAAAAAGGAAAACTAAAGAAACCGACATTCAGATGAAGCTTACTCTGGATGGAATAGG
>Ga0153928_1000448_pt1 | contig 20439 bp, 18 predicted proteins | sample TSNJ012MetaG_FD_106656 | JGI IMG/M metagenome (GOLD analysis project Ga0153928, IMG submission 106656) | Attine ant fungus gardens microbial communities from New Jersey, USA - TSNJ012 MetaG | ecosystem: Host-associated > Fungi > Mycelium > Unclassified | place: USA: New Jersey, Wharton State... | reverse complement strand
TCCACCCTTCCCAACACGCCCGCTTGCGCGCCGGAAGACGTGGCCAGCGCGGGAAAGCCGAGCCCCCGCAACAATTTCGCCGACCCCGCATCCCACGCATTGGCGATCACGAAGCTTCCCGGCGCCCCATGCAGCGCGCGAAACGTCTCTGCTTTCTGAGCGGTGTTCATGTCGCGGTCGTCCTCCGGTTAGGCTTGCGGGCACGCGCCAACGCGAGCCGGCGCCGGCAAATCATAGCGCAGGCGGGCGTCGCGGCCGATTTATCGTTTGTCCGAACCTGCCAGGCGCGCGTCCGCCTGAGCGCGGCGCGCACCGCGGATCGGGATCACGCCAGCATCACGATCGCCGCGACGAGCGCGGCGATCTGGTTGCTCAGTATATCGGCTATCTCAGCGGGCGGGATCGCAATATCGCCCTTCGTCTTCTTCCTGGGGTCCGCCATCGCCGCCTTGGCGTTCGTCTCCACAAAATTCTTGAAGTCAGCCGATGCGAGGAAGACGTGCAAGTCGGGGTCCTTCAGGTTCCAGGCTTGGAGCAGATAGCGCCAGAACACGCCTGTTCCCGTGCGATAATCAAGACGATCGGGGGGCTTGTCGACGGCGTGGGGTGGCGTGCCGCTGGTGGTGAAGGGCAGTAGTTCGCCTTGAGCGTCGACCAGAGAAAGCCGCACGCCGGTCAGGAGCGCCTTTGCCTGCGTTCGTGCATTGGCTGCATCTTGGCCCTCGGAGATGCGGCCGACCAACCCGCCGAGGATCAGCCCCTGATCGCCGGTCCAGGCCCATTCTTTTTCGAAGCCGGGGTTCGTCTTCCCGTTGGCAACCCGGCTCACGCGCTCGCGCACCAACGCTGCGCCTTCTTTCTGCAGCCACCGCAGGTTTGGTTCCTGCTGCGAAGAAAGCCAAGCGTCGAGGAACGACCATTCCACGTCGGCCGCGCTGTCGCCTCGACGCTGCGCACCGATCAGATAGAGCGCGTTGGTGACTGTGTTTTGGATCCCCGGCAGGGCTCCCAAAGTCGGGTCCCCCTCCGTGTCTCCTGGATACGCCGTCTTTTTCCAGTATGTATTCCACACCCCCCCTGGCACGGCCGGGCCGTAGTCCTTGAAGCAGTCAGGATCGCGATTGCGCCGCTCCCATGTGTACTGCGCGTTCTTGAACCGTTTCCAGCACGCCGCGCTGATAAGGCAGAAGCCGCCACGAAGGTCGTCGCTGAAAAACGATTGACCCGACGCCCGGTCCGTCGAGATGACAAACCAGCCGTAGTCGTCAAACCACGTCCAGTAAGGATTGGTCTCTCTCACGTCTATCCAAGCCTTGCATAGCGTTTTCGCGCCCTTGCCGAAACTCTCGGCGTCGCTGCTGTCGACGTTGGCGAGGTAGTCGATCATCGTGTCCAGCGAGTTGCCCAGCTTCCAGCCGCCGAAATCTGATATGTGGTCCTTGATGTACGCGAACTTTTGCTTTGCGGCTTTGCAGAACTCATCGATCGGTGCGGCGACCGGCATGGCATGAACTCCATCGATGTTGGTCTTGGGGACGACAGCCAGAGATCGCGACGGGTGGCGCCGCCATGATCGGGGAGATTGTGGTCGATACGAAATCGCCTTAGCGCGTAACGCTAATTAACATTCCTATGCCGCGCAAGCCCGCTGCCGAGACGCGCTCACAGCGCGGCGCGCTTGCGACCAGGCAGACCGCAGGTCGCCGTGAACTTGTTTGCCGGCCGCGACCCAAGTGCTTGCGGTGACATCGCCCGTCACACCAATTCCACCCGGAGCGTGCGGCCCACGATTTTGGCGGCGCGCTGCAGCGTGGCGAGGGTCACGTTGCCGTCCTTCGGGTCGAGCAGGCGGCTGATCTGGCTGCGGCTCGTCTTCATGCGCTCGGCGAGACGCTTGCGCGACAAATTCTGCGCCTTCATCGCCTCGGCAATCTGCGCCGCAAGCGCTTGCTTGACGGCGGCGGCTTCAAACTCCTTGAGTGCGCCTTCTTGTTCCAAGAAAATGCTTAACCCCGTCAAGGCGTCCATCGAATGCTCGTCGTTCCTCTTCATACGGGGGCGCTGGGGTCGTCCTGGACTCAGCGTCTCGGAATGCCGGCAAGGCGCAGGCCTTTGCAATAATTGTCGCGATCTTGCGGCCATTTGAAGGGATAGTCGTTTCTGAACTTCTCGATGGTGAAATCGGGTTCGAGCGAGAGGAGTTTCTCTATGTAGGGCGCGGCCTCCTCGCGCCGACCGAGATGGCCGAGCGAGGCGATCAGCGGTTTGTAGCCGTTGATGAAGTTGGGCACGCTTTTCATGACGCGCCGCCCGACCGCCACGGCGCGTTCGTAGTCGCGCTTGAACGTGTACGCTATGACGTAAGTGTTTTCGAATACGCTAAAGTACGGGTCGATGGGGCAGAGTTCGCGATGACGGCTCAGCCGCCTCAAAGCCTCGTCGGGTTCGCCAATATAGCAATAGGTCGCGGCGCTCAGCGCCCAAACAGAGGCTTGGTTTGGGTTCAAACGCAGCGCGCGATCAAAGTATTGAACTGCCTGATCGAACTCTTTCTTCCAGGCAAGCGAGTGGGCATAGATGCCCATGGCCTCCGAATTTTCGGGGTCGAGCTCCATTGCTCGCAGACACAGCGTCCGGATAATCGCAAGCGTCTTGGCTGCATCGGCGGTCCATCCCTGGCCGATGTGCCACAAATGCCAATACGCCAGCAGCGTCACCGCCATGCTGTTATCCGGCTCGATGGCCAAGGCGCGGTGGATCAGATTGCCGGCTTGCTGGTACTTCTGCCATTCCATGCTGTAAATGAGCGGAAGTGCAAGTAACAGAAGGCCGGTTGGCCCATAACGTTCACTGTGCCTCGGTTGGCCCTCGATGAACAGAATGACGGGATCGATGCTGGCGACAACGCGCCCAATGACCATTTCGTTGACCCGATGCAATTGATCGACTTTGAGCTCGAAGCTGTCGCTCCAGACCGGCCGGGTGGACCGGGTGAGATCCAGCAGCCAAACCTCAATGTGATGGTTCTCGCCACGTCTCTTTATTATGCCATCGACCGCGTAGTCCAACTGCTGCTGTTGCAACACGTCTTCGCTCAAGAGAGTGGCTACGGGTCGGTGCCGCATCGATACCGGCGTAATGACGTCGAACCAGCGAAAGCGAGCCAAGGCAGCGGCTATTTCGTGACTCAAAGAGAACGCCAATTCGCGCTCATTTTCGGAGTCGTTGGCATCGAAGGGAAGGACGCCGACTCGAAGTCGGTGGCGGCTGGACGCCGGCCTTTCAATATCCGCGCCGGTGTGACGGGACTCGTTGGATCGTCGAAGCGCGGCACCTTTTCGCGGGAGCTGCGCTCGGAGCGTTTCGTAGAACCGCTGCGACTCGATCGACGGCTTGACGTGAAATGCCTTCATCAGCACTTCCCGGCACCGTTCGTATTCGCGCAGTGCCTGCTCGCGCTCGCCCAATTTCGTGAGCGCGCGCATCAGCGCTCGTAATGCGCCTTGATGCGTCGGATCGAACGAGATCAAACTGCGGGCAATGGCGGCCACCTGATTCGGATCGCACCCCGGCCTATTCGTTTGTTGCAGCGCTGCATCGAGCGATCCCCTAACCCTTTCCTTGAGCCGGATTCGTTCCCGAGCCAACCATTGGTCGAAAGGCGCGCTGACCTCATTCAGCCCCTCGAGCAATTCTCCCCCGCACAGGACGGCAAGATCGGTGCGGGTCGAGTCGGACGATGACGCCTGCAGCAAAGCGAGAGCATCGATCCAGCAAAGATCGGTATTAAGACGAACGGTCGCTCGCCCGGTGATAATCAGTTCCGTGGCTAGCGGCCCCATCGCGGAGATCAGGTCGCCCAGGACCTGACGAAAGCTGGTGCGGGCCTGTGCGGCGCTCACCCGGTCCCACAGCATCGATGCAATGCGCGCCCGTGGCACCCGCGCGCCAAAAGCGAAGCAAAGATATCCGAGGGCCGCGCGCGCCTTTCTCGCGCGCGGAAGCACGTCATCGCCGAGATAGCTGGTCGCCCGCATCGGGCCGAGCAGGTGAATGCGCACGATCGGGTGCGCCGCCGGACGGTAGGCATGCGGTGCGATATTGGACGTAACGGCCCCCTGGCCGCCGGCTGCCGTGTTGTCCATTGCATCCGTCCCCATCGCCGCGAGAAAGGTCTCAAGGCCGTCGTCGGCCGACAATCGGTCGTAAATCGATTGTGCATCACACTACCCAAGCATGTGGGCGGGGTGAAGGGTAGATTGTTGCGAAAATATATTGCGCGCGTATTGCGTATTCACAACTTCGCATTCGAAAAATGCTAGATATAGGGTACCCCCGAACCGATTCGGGGCTACTTATGGAGGCTTGTCGTGAAAGAGCTTAGCGCAGAGAAAGTTGCGGGCAGTGCAAGCTCCGCAACTCGGGACGATGGTAAGGTCCGGATGGGGACGCTGAGTCCGAGCTTCCCCCCGGTGCGTGCCAAGCCGGAGAACTTGGCCGACAGCGGCCGGATACGCATGGGCACTCTGAGCCCAACGTTCCCGCCGGTTCGGACTCGGTAAAGCGACCGCCGGAGACGCGGAAGGTCATTGCGTAGGCTTGCTGGCCGGCGAGCACGATTGAGTGCCGCCGGCCGGCCTTTTCGCTGCGCGTGACAAGTGCCGGTTTGTTCCCGGTCATGTTCAAATGTTTCCTATAATATTACCGGCGCGCGTCTGACTATTTATTGTTCATGCCCCACAAAATGTACGCAGCGTCTTTGAGATACGAGTGAACCTCTGCGGCCAATTTCTTTGTTTGGACCGCATTCAATTTTTAATTGCTTGCGGCAGGTGGATGCTCCAGACTGCATTGCAAGTTCGCACTATCATTTGCGCGCGAGGAGCCGATGCCCGCCAAGAGGCCGCCAAGAAGTCCGAGCTCCATCGATGTCACGGTCGGCCGCAACGTGCGCATCTGGCGCATTTCCAAAGGAATGTCCCAGTCCCAGCTCGCCAGCCGGCTCGGCGTCACCTTTCAGCAAGTCCAGAAATACGAGGTCGGGGTCAACCGGATCGGCACCGGGCGCCTCGTCAAGATGGCGAGCGTTCTCGGGGTTCCCATTGCCGCCCTGTTCGATGGCGTCGAGGGGGCCGACCGTTCGTCGGCGCTGCTTTCCCTTGTTGCCGACTCGCGCTCGTTCCGGCTCGCGCACGCCTTCGCGGCGATCACGGAGAAGTCGCTGCGCCTCTCCCTCGTCAACCTCGTCGAGCAGGTTGCGGGCGCGGTCCCGCGCTCGCAGCGCCGCCGGGATTAGGCTTTTGGTCCCCGATCTTGGCGACGAAAGCCAGAAGCTGCGGGTCACCCGGCATTCAAAGCATGATCCCGCAAACGCAGCCACGGCGGTGGCCCCGCAAGGGGAGAGGGCGCCACAACTGGCGCCGCAGCCCCGGCCCGATCAGATGTAACCTGGCGAAGTTACCCCCGCGCGAGGCTGATTGCGACCGGCGGACCGTTGCGGATCGTCTGATAAACCACGCAGTAGCGCTCGGTGAGCTTGAGCACCTGGTCGAGCTTCTCCTGCGGCGCGTCGGTGTCGACCGTGAACGTCAGGCGGATCTCTCGAAAGCCGACCGGCGCGTCCTTGGCGACCCCGAGGGTGCCGCGGAAATCGAGATCCCCTTCCGCCGCCACGCTCGCCGAGCGCAGCGGCACGTCGAGCGCGGTCGAGACCGCCTTGAGCGTCACGCCCGCGCAGGCGACCAGCGCCTCGAGCAGCATGTCGCCCGAGCACAGTTCGAGGCCGGAGCCGCCGGTCGCCGGATGCAGGCCCGCGGTCGCGAGCGCGCGCCCGGTCTCGACCTTGCAGGCGATGTTGGCGTCATCGAGCGTCCCGCGCGCCTTGAGCGTGATCACCGCGGCCTGCGGCTCCGCCTTGTAGCGGTCCTTGATCGGGGCCTGCATGGCCCGCAACGCTTGGGCATCCATGTCGTTCTCCTGATAAACGTCCAGACTACCACCATAGCGCCGCGCCGGCAGTGGCCCGGGTCTCGCGGTCGTCGGTCGTCACCGCGCGGTCGAGCGAGCGGTCGAGCGCCGCCATGACGCGCCGTTTGGCGAAGTCGAACGCCGCCGATTGCCGGTCGCGCGGGCGCGGCAGGTCGGTCTCGATCTCGGCGAACACCCGGCCCGGGCGCGGCGACATCACGATGACGCGGTCGGCGAGCACGATCGCCTCGTCGACGTCGTGCGTCACCACCATCAAGGTCGGCTTGGCGTCCGCCCACAGGTCGAGCAGATGGTCCTGGAGGGCGATGCGGGTGAACGCGTCGAGCGCCGAGAATGGCTCGTCGAGCAGCATCACCTCCGGCCGGGTGATGAGCGCGCGGGCGATGGCGGCGCGTTGCGCCTGGCCGCCCGAGAGTTCGCGCGGCCACATGCGCGCCTTGTCGGACAGCCCGACGCGGTCGAGCGCGGCGGTGACGCGCTGCTTGCGTTCCGCCGGGCGCCGGTGAACGAGGCCGAAGCCGACGTTGTCGGCGACGCACAGCCACGGCAGCAGCCGCGGTTCCTGAAACACGATGCCGATCTTCTCGTGCGGCGCGGTGATCCTCGCGCCGTCGAGCGCGACCGCGCCCTGGGTCGGCTGATCGAGCCCGCACACGAGGCGCAGCAGGGTCGACTTGCCGCAGCCCGAGCCGCCGATGATCACCGCGATCTCGCCCGGCTCGACTTCGAGCGAGAGGTCGTGCACGGCGCGCACGCCGTTGGGATAGGTTTTTCCCACGTGGTCGAGGACCAGCATGCTACCTGCGCGCCGCAAAGGCGTCCTCCCAGCGCAGCAACGGCGCCGCGGCGATGACGATGATCCAGTCGGAGATCTTGCCGATGATCGCAAAAGCCACGATTGCCGCCACGATCTCGGCCGGCTTGCCGAGCTGTTGGCCGTCGATCAGCAGGTAGCCCAGCCCCTCCGAGGCGCCCAGCAATTCGGCCGCGACCACGAACATCCAGCCGAGCCCGAGGCCGGAGCGCAACGCGATGACATAAGACGGCAGCACGGCGGGAAGCAGGATGCGCCGGACCATGGCGGCGTCGGAGAGCCGGAAGACCCGTCCGACCTCGACGAGCTTGCGGTCGACCGACAAGATCGCGCCCATCACGCCGAGATAGACCGGGAAGAACACGCCGACTGCAATCAGCGTGATTTTCGAGCCCTCGAAAATTCCGAACCACAAAACAAACAGCGGCACCCACGCGATCGACGGAATCGCCCGCAGCGCCTGCAGGGTCGGGTCGAGCAGCCGGCGGGTAAGGGCCGAATAGCCGGCGATCGCGCCGGCCAGCGTTCCGGCGACGACGCCGATGCCGAATCCGGCCGCCACGCGCCCGGAGGTCACCAGCACGTGGCGCTGCAATTCGCCGGTACGGGCCAGGTCGACGAATGTTTGGAAGATGATGGAAGGCGGCGGGATCAGCCTTCCGTTCGAGAGTCCGAGCCGCACCGCCGCTTCCCACAGGATCGCCGCCGCGACCGGCAGCAACAGGCCGACGGCCGGGCGCACGAATCGCGTCAGCGGCGCGCGCGGCGCCGCCGTTACCGAAACCGGGCGTTCCGCCGAGACGGTCATGCGGAGAAAAGACATGGCATCGGTCCAGAATACAACACGGGCACGCGGGCGCGATCGTGCAAATAGAGGCGACAAACGAGCCGCTCGCTCATCAGACCCCCTCCCTGTCCCTCCCCCTCAAGGGGGAAGGGAACGCTGTGGCACCGCCTGCACGCGTTCCTGAAGCACGGTCGAGCGTGAGAAAGAAGCGAAGCGGTGCCACTTGCGCCTCCCTCCCCCGCTTGCGGGGGAGGGATGGGGAGGGGGCGCTCGGTTCCCCTCGCGCGTAGTTTAATTCCCCGCGATCGGCACGCGGTCGTCGATCAGGTCGTCGACGGCGGCCTTGACGTCGACGCTCGCCGGAATGACGCCGGCCTGCTGCAGGGCCACGCCGGCAGCGAGGATCGACTCGCGCTGGGGCGCGCCGATGCGGTTGTAGGTGATTTCCGTGCGCTCCTTGAGCTGTTTCTCCGCGACCGCGTCGGGCAGCTTGGTGACGGTCATGAACACGTGTTTGAGCTCGTCGGGATGGGCGAGCGAGTATTTGCGCGCCTCCTCATAGACGGCGAGCGTGCGCTGCACGAGGTCGGGATGGTCCTTGAGGAACTCCTGGCGCACGTTGAGGATGCCCCAGGTGTTGGCGGCTGCGTTGCGATAGAACAGCCGCGCGCCGTCCTCGATTTCGGCCTGCGCCATCATCGGGTCGAGGCCGGCCCAGGCATCCACGTCGCCGCGGATCAGCGCGGTCTTGCCGTCCGGGTGCTGCAGCAGCACCGGCGTGATGTCGTGTTCGGTCAGGCCCGCGGTTTGCAGCGCCCGCACCAGGAAAATGTGCGGATCGGTGCCGCGGGTCACCGCCACGCGCTTGCCCTTGAGGTCGGCGACCTTGTTGATCGCCGTGTCCTTGCGGGTGACGAGGGCGGTCCATTCCGGACGCGAGTAGACGTAGATCGATTTGATCGGGTTGCCGTTGATCTTGCCGATCAGCGCGGCGGCGCCGGCGGACGACCCGAAGTCGATCGAGCCGGCGCTGAGGAACTCGAGCGCCTTATTGGAGCCGAGCGTCTGCACCCAGCGCACGCCGATGCCGTCCTTGGCGAATTCCTTCTCCAGCAGGCCCTTGTCCTTGAGCAGCATCGACACCGGATTGTAGGTCGCCCAGTCGATCACGATTTCTTTGGGCTTGTCGGCGGCCTGCGCGGCAAGCGGGCTAAGCGCCGTCGCGATCGCGGCGGCGGTAAACAGGCGTCGGGAGAACAGGGACATGGGGACCTCCACGCGTTACACGGCCGGCCGCGTTCCCTTACCGCGGGTGGCCGTTAATGGAGGCGGGACAATTGGCCCGCCGTCAGCTGGCGGCGGGGCGGGCCCCGCGCTTTAGCTGCATTTGTTAAGCGCCCGCAAGCTGCTCGCTCAAATCGGCGCTAGTGCTGGTGGTTTAGGAACCTGCGCCGTTGTCGTCAATGAGAAAGTAATGCCGTCCGCTGCGGCCTTTTTGGCAAGCCGTTCTCCGGCCGGTGATTAACCAGCGGCCGCATTCCATGCAGCGCTGCCCGATGCCCAGGCGGGCGCTTGCCGTGTGCGCCGGTCTGAGGCATTGCTTGCCGTGAGCAAGCGCATCCATGGGATCATCGGTGCTGGGCGCGATCCTTTCTCTTCTGTCGGCGGCCTCGTTCGCGTTGAACATCACGGCAGCGAGACGCGGGGTCGTTACCGGAACGCCGCTCCAGGGGACCGCGCTCACAGTTCCCATCGGTGTCGCCTGTTTCCTGTCGGTCGCGATCGCAACCGGACAAATTGCTGGTCTCAACGCATTTCCTCCGGCGGCGGCCGCCTGGATGGCGGCGGTCGGGCTGCTGCACTTTTTGCTGGGACGCTACTGCAACTACCGCGCCAACCAAGCCGCCGGCGTCAACATCACGGCCCCCGTCATCCAGCTTCAGATCGTCGTCACGCTCGCGCTCGCTGTGATCATTCTGCATGAACCCTGCACCATCCTGCAGGTCCTCGGCGCCGGCGTGATGCTGGCCGGCGCGCTCGTCACGCAATATCAGCGGCCGAGCTCGAAGCCGCGAGAGGCCGCATTCGTCGCGCGCTACGTTCCCGGGTACTTGTTCGCTTCGCTTGCCGCGCTCGCCTACGGCACGTCGCCCATCATGGCGCGATTTGCGCTCGCGAATACCGGTCCCGGGAGCGGAATCCTCGGAGGACTCCTCGCCTATTGTGCGGCGACCGCCGTCGTCGGCCTGGCGATGATATGGCCGCGGTTGCGGCACGAGGTCATCGTCGTAAAGCGTGAAAACGTGCGCTGGTTTGCCTATTCGGGCGTGTTTGTTGCCATGGCGCAAGGCTTCTTCTTTTCGGCGGTGGCGGTTGCCCCGATCATGGTCGTCTCGCCGCTTCTTCAGTTTTCTTTGCTGTTTCGTCTGCTCTTCTCCAGTTTGCTCAATCCCGATCACGAGATTTTCGGCCGGCTCGTCGTCGCGGGCGTGGCCACCTCGATCCTGGGTTCGCTGGCCGTAGCCGCCGACACCGACACGATCCTGCGTTTTCTAGCGCTGCCCGAATGGTTGTCGGCTGCGCTGCGCTGGCGCTTCTGATCGCTGTCCAGCCTTGCATGGGAGGCGACCAACGCGCGGTTCATTCTTCATGGCATGGGCCGCGGTTGACCTTCCTTGCGATCTTGTATACAAGTGTACCTGGGTCGTTTGGGACGAGCCGGATGGCCAAAAAGCCATTGCAATTCGAGACCGCGCGCGCGCGGGGCAATCGTCTCCATGCGCGCCTCCACACCGACATACTCAGCGGGCGCTTGCGCCCTGGCGAGGCTCTTTCGGAAACGCGCATCGCCGAGCAGCACGGCATCAGCCGCACGCCGGTGCGCGAGGTGTTCCAAACGCTCGCCAAGGAGGGGCTGCTGCGCATCGTGCCGCAGATCGGCACGTTCGTCGCGCCAATCAATCTCGGTTCGGTCAACGCCAGCCAGTTCATCCGCGAGGCGCTCGAATGCCGCGCTGTGCGCGATGCTGCTGAGCGCGCCAGCGTTGCTCAGGTGGCCGGGTTGAAGCAGCAGATCGCGGTTCAGGCAAAAGCCATCCGTTCCGGCGACCACGTCGCGTTTTTCACGCTCGACGAAAAGATGCACCGAGTGATCCTCGAAGTGTCCGGCCATCCCGGCGTGTGGGACCTGATCGCTTCGGTCAAGGCACAGCTCGACCGCGTGCGCTACCTCTCGCTCGAGGAGCCGGCGTGGCTGACGATGATCTTCCGCCAGCACCGAGAGATCGTTGCGGCCATCGCTGCGCATGATCCGAGTAAGGCCGAGCGTGCGATGCAGCAGCATCTGCGCACGGTATTTGCCGCCATCGCGCGCATCGCTTCGGCGCACGGCGAATTTTTTGCGGAAAAAATTCCCGAACTCGACGAGAAGAGTGCGTGATGGAACAGACCTGGCGTTGGTTCGGCCCTGACGACGCGATCACGCTCGCCGAGGTCGCGCAGACCGGCGCGACCGGCATCGTGACCGCGCTGCATCACATTCCCTATGGGGTCATCTGGGACACGGATGAAATCGCCAAGCGCAAGCGCGCGATCGAGGCCGACGCCTCGTTCGGTCTGCGCTGGAGCGTCGTCGAGAGTCTCCCGGTCGCCGAAGCGATCAAACAGGGCGAGGGTGACCTTGCGCCTCTGTTCGGCAGCTACCGTGCGTCGATCCGCAATCTCGCGTCGCTCGGCATCAGAACGATCTGCTACAATTTCATGCCGGTGCTCGACTGGACGCGCACGCAGCTCGCTGCGGCGCGGCCGCGCGGCGGCACGGCCTTGCGTTTCAATGCGCACGAATACGCCGCCTTCGACTGTTTCATGCTCAAGCGAAAAGGCGCCGAGGCCGAGCAGACGCCCGCAGTTCTGGCGCGCGCCAAAGCCTGGGTCGATGCCGCGTCGGAGCGCGACAAGGAAAAGCTTCTCGCGACCATCATGGCCGGACTGCCCGGCGCCTACGATCGTTACGACGTGCCGGGCCTCCAGCGGATGCTCGAACGCTATGGCGGGATCGACCGCGCGGCCCTGCGCGAGAACCTCAAACGGTTTCTGCAGGAGGTCGTGCCGGCCGCCGAGGAGGCAGGCGTAGCGCTCTGTATCCATCCCGACGATCCGCCGCGGCCGTTGTTCGGGCTGCCGCGCGTCGTTTCGACCGCCGATGATATCGATTTCATCGTCAAGGCCGTCGACAGCCCCGCGAACGGCATCACCTTGTGCACCGGCTCGCTCGGCGCTCGCCCCGGCAACGATCTGCCGGCGATCGCGCGGCGCTTCGCGCCCAAGGTGTTTTTCGCGCACCTGCGCAACGTCACCAAAGAACCGGATGGCTCGTTCGTCGAGGCCGATCATCTTGGCGGCGACGTCGACGTCGTCGCGGTCGTCGACGCTCTCCTGCGGGAGCAGCGGCGGCGCCGCGAATCCGGCATGGCCGACTGGCGCATCCCGTTCCGACCCGATCACGGCCACGAGCTGCTCGACGATGGGCGGCGCAAGACCCACCCGGGCTATCCGCTGGTCGGCCGTTTGCGCGGTCTCGCGGAATTGCGCGGCGTCATGACCGCCGTTGCCGCGCTCAACAAGCTGCCGGTGTGACGATCATGCGTTTGTCGCAGCGCGCCTTGTCCAGCCTGCCGCGCACGGTGCGGCGACCGGACGTCGATCGCGCGGCGCTGCGCACCGGCATCGTCCATCTCGGGCTCGGCGCATTCGCCCGCGCCCATCTCGCCGCCTTCATGCAGCCCTTGCTCGCGGGCGACCCATCCTGGGGCATTCTCGGCGTCAGTCTGCGCAGCACGGCGACGCGCGATGCGCTTGCGCCGCAGGACTTTCTCTACACCTGCGTTGCCCGCGACGGCAGCGGCATCTGTTTGGCAATCATGTCGGTGCTGACCGGCGTTCTGGTCGCGCCGGAGAGTCCGGCCGCGGTCGTCGCGGCCATGGCCGATGCGGCCGTGCGTATCGTCAGCATCTCGGTGAGCGAGCGCGGCTATCACCGCCGCGCTGCCGACGGCGCGCTCGACGAAGAGGATCCCGTCATTCGGCAGGATCTTCGCCGGCCGGATGCGCCGCGCAGCGTGCCCGGGCTGATCGTCGCCGCCCTGCGGCGCCGACGCGCGAACGGCGTGCCTCCCTTCACCGTGCTCTGCTGCGATAACCTGCCCGACAACGGCAATTCCACCCGGATGCTGGTCGGCCGTTTCGCGCGCATCGGCGATCCCGCGCTCGCCGACTTTATCGAGAATGAGGTCGCCTTTCCGAACACGATGGTCGATCAGATCGTGCCGGCGACGACCGACGCCGATCGCGCCGAGATCGACGCGGCGCTCGGCGCGCACGATGCCTGGCCGGTCGTGTGCGAGCCGTTCCGGCAGTGGGTGATCGAGGACCGGTTCCCGCTCGGCCGTCCGGCCTGGGAGCGGACCGGTGCCGAGCTCGTCGCCGACGTGCGCCCCTATGAGGCGATGAAGCTCAGGCTCCTCAACGGCAGCCATTCGGCCATCGCCTATCTCGGCCAGCTCGCCGGCTGGCGAACCGTGGCGGAGGCCGTCGCCGACCCGACGCTCGCCGCTTTCGTTTCCGGGCTCATGCGAGAGGCGGCGGCGACCTTACGGCTGCCGCCGAACGTCGATCTTGCCGCGTATAGCCGCACGCTGATGGCGCGCTTCGCCAACCCCGCGCTCGGGCACCAGACGGCGCAGATCGCGCGCGACGGCTCGCAGAAACTGCCCATGCGTCTATTCGCGACAGCCGCGGCGCGCACGGCCTGCGGGCTCACCTCGCCGCATGTCGCCCTCGCCGTCGCCGCTTGGCTGCGCTTTCTGCAAGGACGCGCCGACGACGGTACGCCGCTCACTATCGAAGACCCGAAGAAGGACGCGCTGCTCGCTGCAGCGCGGGGGGCCGCCACATCCCGTTCTCTGTGCGATGCAATCTTCACATTCCAGGATGTTGTGCCGCCGCCTCTCGCCGCCGCCTTGGCGTTTCGCGACGAGGTCACGGCCGCGTTTCAAGACCTCGCCACGCTTGGCGTGCGCGGAGCACTCAGCAAAAGCAAACAAAGGGAGGACTATCATGAACGGACTCAAAACACTGGTCGCGAGCCTCGCGCTGGTCGCGGCGACGGCATTGCCGGCGCTGGCGCAAGATGTTCCGGCCCCAGGTAAAAGCCCGCGCATCGACGCTATCAAGAAGGCCGGCGTGCTGCGCGTCGCGGTGCTCGCCAATGCCCCCTGGCTGGTCGAGAATACCACCGGCGGCGGCGAGCACTGGTCCGGGCCGGCTTGGCTGCTATCGGAGGAATACGCCAAGCGGCTCGGCGTAAAACTCGAGCCGGTGCTGGTATCGCACGAGACCAAAGTTCCTGCCCTTGCCGCCAATCAGGTCGATATCACGGTGACGCCGCTGGCGGAGACGCCGGAGCGCGACAAGGTCGTCGACTTCATCCTCTATTCAAACACCAGCGTCTGCATGTTCGGTCGCGCCGATAACCCGAAATTCGCCAAGGCGAAGTCGGTCGACGACTTGAACTCGCCGGAGTTCACCATCGCCTACTTCATCGGTGGCGGCGAGGAAGGCTGGGTGAAGCAACGCTTCCCCAAGGCCAAGCTCCTTGGCGTGGCCAATTCCGGCGCCACGGCGCCGCTTGAAGACATCATGGCCAAGCGCGCGGATGCGGCTCCGATCAACCGCATTCCCTACGTGCCGATGAGCCATAAGGTAAAGGGACTGGCGGTGCTGCCGAGCGCCAACAATTGCCAGGACAGCACCGAGAAGGCGCAGCCGGTCGGCGTCGCCATCGACAAGAACCAGCCTGAGTTCCTGGCCTGGGCGCGTGCCGTGGCGAAGTCGATCCAGCCGCAGCTCGCCGCGGCGGAACAGAAAGTCATCGAGACGATGAAGTAAGGCCAGAGGTCAGATATCAGACGACGGATATCCGAAGGACTTGCATCTGACATCTGGCATCTGACCTCTGATCTCTGACATACCCATGGACCTCGACTTCACCCCCGTGCTCGACAGCGGTTGGTTCCTGGTGGGCGGGCTGGGGCTGACGCTGGCGCTGTCGGTGCTGACAATCGTCTGCAGCCTCCTGCTCGGCGGCGCGCTCGGGCTTGTGCGCTGTTACGGGCCCGGTTGGCTGCGCTGGCCGATCGTCTTCTACATCGACTCGATGCGCGCCGTGCCGGTGCTGGTGGTGCTGGTGTGGACCTATTTCGCGCTGCCGATCGTCACCGGCTTCGTCTTGCCGCCGTTCTGGGCGGCGCTCGTCGCGCTGACTGCACACATCTCCGCCTACGTCGCCGAGATCGTGCGCGCCGGTGTCACCTCGATCCGCCCCGGCCAGACGCGCGCGGCCTTGGCGCTCGGTATGTCGCGCTGGCGGACGATCCGCTCCATCGTCCTGCCGCAAGCGGTCGTGCGCATGCTGCCGGCGTTCGGCTCGATCCTGTCCATCGCCATCAAGGATACGGCGATCGCCGCGGTTATCGCGGTGCCGGAATACATGAACCGTTCGCAGACGGTGGCCGGCCAGAGCTTCCATCCTATCGAAGTCTTCACCGTAGCGATGGCGGTCTATTTCGTCATTCTGTTCCCGGTCACCCGTGTCGTGGACATGGTTTACGTGCGGCTCGCACATCTGGGGCGATCATGACTTTCGATTGGTCCGTGGTCTGGCGGAACGCCGGCGCTCTGCTGCAGGGCGTCGAGCTGACCGTGCTGCTGGCGGTCACGACCATGCTCATCTCGATCCCCGGCGGCATCGTTCTCGCACTGATGCGGCTGTCGCACGTGCGCGCGCTGTCCGCGGCGTCCGCGGCTTTCGTCGAATTATTCCGCAACCTGCCGCTGATCCTGGTGGTCTACTCGGCCTACTACGTCATGCCGGTGGCAACCGGGCTCAATCTGTCGCCGCTTACGACCGGCATCGTCGCCTTGAGCCTCAACGTATCGGCCTACAACGGCGAGACCTTCCGCGCCGGTATCGCCTCGATCCGCAAAGGCCAGACCGAGGCGGCCTACGCACTCGGCATGGGGCGCTGGCAGACGATGAAGGAGATCGTCCTGCCGCAGGCGGTCCGCCGCGTCCTGCCGGTGCTCGCTTCCACTTGGGTGTCGCTGTTCAAGGACACCTCGCTGGTCTCGGTGATCTCCGTCGACGAGCTCGCCTACACGTCGATGCGCATCCGCGCCCAGACCTTTCGTGTGCTGGAAATGCTCACCGCGATGGCGGCAATCTACTGGCTGCTCGGTTATCCGCAGGCGAAGCTCGTCGACTGGATCAACCGTCGTTACGGAGTGAAGGAATGAGCGCCGCCGCTGAAGCGCGCGTCAACGCGGGCCGCGCGGCCGATAGCGTGCCGACGCTCATATATCGCAATGTCGTCAAGCGCTTCGATAGCTTGACGGTGTTGAACGGCGTGTCGATGGAGGTACGTCACAAGGAGGTGGTGTGCCTGATCGGTCCGTCCGGGTCCGGTAAGTCGACGCTCCTGCGCTGCACGAACGGCCTCGAACTGATCGACGAGGGCCAAGTCGTGTTCGACGGCAAACCGCTGCCGCGCGACTGGAACGGCATGCGCCGGATGCGCCGGCGCATGGGCATGGTGTTCCAGAATTTCGAATTGTTTCCGCACAAGACCGCGCTCGGCAACGTCGCCATCGGCCCCATGGCGGTGCTCGCTACATCGCGGGAAAGAGCAGAGGCCCAGGCACAAGCGCTGTTGGCGAAGGTCGGACTTGCCGACAAGTCGGCGAGCTATCCGTTCCAGCTCTCCGGCGGGCAGCAGCAGCGGGTCGCGATCGCCCGTGCGCTGGCGATGGAGCCCGAGGTGATGCTGTTCGACGAACCGACCTCGGCGCTCGATCCGGAGACGATCGGCGAAGTGCTCAACGTCATGAAGCAACTCGCCGAGGAAGGCATGACCATGCTTGTGGTCACTCACGAGATGACCTTCGCACACAGAGTTGCCGATTGGGTCGTGGTGATGGATCGCGGCACGATCATCGAACAAGGTCCGCCGCGGCAGATCTTTCAGGCGCCGACTGTCGAGCGGACGCGGAGCTTCCTCAGCCATCTCGGCTGGTCGGGATGAACAAGCCGGCGAGCCGCACGCGAGCCGTGACACGGGCCTTGGCCTCGGCTATCGGAGTGCCATGAACGACGTGGCCGAGGTCTACCAGCGCGATCCGGGTTATTCGATGCCGCCGCCGTGACGGCGGACTTCGTGGGGCTCGCCGAAAGGGCCGGCCTCCGAAAAATTCGTCGGGGCGATCATCGATGAAGCCTGAGGAAATCACGCAGCTGTATGACGAGGGATACGCGGCCGGCTACGACGAGAAGTTCCTTCTCTCGCCACCCGCCAAGCCGGAAAGCGACCACGAGCTTGAGCTTCTGCGCGGCTTTCTCACCGCCGGCGTGACATGGCTCGATGTCGCTTGTGGAACCGGGTACTTTTTGCGGCACTTTCCACAGGTCGAGCGCGCCGGCGTCGATCTGTCGCCCGCGATGCTGCGTTTGGCAAGAGAGGCCAATCCGGGGATTAAGCTGATCGAAGGTGACTTTCGCGAACCTCATGCAAGCTGGATAGATCGCTGGGGCCTGGTGTCGTGCATGTGGTACGCGTACGGCTTGGTCGACACCGTCCCGGATATCCTCCGACTGATTGAAAATATGGCCGCATGGGCCGCTCCCAACGGCACGTGTTTCATGCCGCTTTGCGACCCGCGCATGATGACCGGGGTAAACCTGCCGTGCGAGGTGTCGGCGCCCGTTCCCGGCCGCGTCATGATCACCGGCGTCGTGTGGAGCTATATCGAGGACGATGGCCGCAAGGTGCATTCCCACATGATTGCGCCGAACGTCGAGTTCATGGTCGAGCAGTTCGAGCGCTATTTCGAGGACGTTTCCGTCCATCGTTATCCGACTGCCTCGCCGGAAGTGCCGGGCCGCCCTGCTTTGGTGGCCAGGGGCAAACGGATATCGCTGCGTCACGCGTGATCTTCAACTGATGCCGTAGCGAGTCTTTGACGGTCGTATATAACGACCGGTCACCTACGAGGCTGCGATGCGAGCTCGCGGCGCGGCGCGCGGGCCTGCGCCGGTTGCGAACGCGCATCTGCATGGTGCGAGCGGGTGAGACGGAGAGACGCTCTATTTGGTTCGGTTGAGATGCGGCATGGTTTGCCCCTCATAAGGCAGTCCCAGAAAATTCATGGTCCTTTCCGCTGCGTTCGCGTCAGCCAAATCAACAATAAGGAGGGATTGCGGTCGGTGCCGAAAATATTCCGAGACTGCCGCGTTGTGGCTTTCATAAAATCGTGTCCACTTCGACTTCTCGAATAATTCCTGCTCGGAGGTGGCGGCAATCAGCATCGCCGCCTCGAACATCCAACCTTTGTACGGATACGGAAACTCCTTGAGATCGTCTGCGGTCGGGACCCGGCCCTTTCCAATCAGGTTGGTGAAATAACGGATCAGGGAACCGTACCACTCATCCGCGCCACTCCGCACGGAGAGGATGAATTTTGCACCGGGAAATTCCCTGTCCAGTACGACGAACGTAAAAGGCAAAGAGAATGGGACATCTTGGAATACCTGGGCGGAGCGGGCGAGCGCAATGATTGGATCGAAATTGCGAACCGCCCACTCGCGCACAAGCAGTTCTCCCGCCTGCTGGTCGCCGACCGTAAACTTCAAGCCCTTAAAAAACGCTGCCAACGAGGTGGTGCCGGTTTTACTAAACCCGATGCAAAAGACTTTCGCATCCGGGAAAGCCGCTGCCGCTAACCGCCGATTCGTGCTGTCGAACGCGCGGCGGACCCCCCGCTTGAACAACATTTTCAGCATATCCCTGCCTCATAAACCCCTTGCTCAGGTCCTCTTCAATGCGCGCGATTATCTCCTGGAGTGAACGGCGTCGCGCATCAACCAATAGGTCTGCGTCACGAACCAGACGGCGGGTCCCGGAAACGCGAGCAGATGCGCGAGGGCGACTGCCGCGTCGACCGGGTGGCGCACCACCGACGCGAGCAGGATGCTGAGTGGAAACAGGAATCCATAGTACTCCTGGCCGAGAATCGCGGAGCGCTCGCGCGGCGCCACGATCACGATCGGAATGGCCCAGAGCTTCCGTCGCAGCACCGCGTATCCGGCGTAGAGCAACAGGGACGCGACCGGCAGCGGGCTTTGCATCCGCCATAGCACGACAGCGAGCCCGATCGCTTCGAGCGGGAGGGCAATCCAGGCGGCAACCCGCGCACCGGCGCGGCGAGAATGCCGCAGCACGAACGTCCGCACTCCCGCCCTTCGGTCGTACGATATATCGTGCAGTTGATGCCATAGGATGCCGCGCAGGCCGCATCCGAACGCCCAAGCGGCGACGGCCCCGATCCAGACCGGATCGATCGCTGTTCCGGCAGCCCACAACGACAGCAAAGCTGCCACCAGCGCGGGAAAGAGATGCGCGCCCGCCGCGTCCGCAAGAACACCGAGGATGCCCCGGCCTTTGAGGCGAAAGGGCGGAACGGAATAGAGGGAGAAGGCAAGCCAAGCGCACAGATAGGCTGCCACGAGGAGCGGATTATCTCGCCAGGCGACGCTGAAGACCGTACCGATGCAAAGCGGGACCGCGAGCAGCAGCGCAAGCACCCACGGCGGCTTGTCGGCGAGGCGGTTGGTCTTGCCGGCGCGACGATCGACGACGCGGTCGGTAACGTCGTTGAGGAAACTGACATAGGCGGCGCACACCACGATGGCGCAGATGAGCGAGACGAGGCTCTGCCACAGCGAAGCCGTCGAGACGCCCTCCACCAGGGCGGTCGCGTAGAAGACCGAGAGTACCGGGACGAGCTTGTAGTCCCACCATTCCGTAGCGCGCGCCATGTGGCCGAGCATGCCCCAGCGCGAATGCCAGCTGGTGGGCGCCACATCGCGTGGTGGGCCCCTACTCCCGCCGCGCCGCAGGTAGTGAATGAAGGGATTTCGGTCCGATCGCGCGACCTCGTCGTGGATCGCGAGGTAGCCGCGCGTGGAGAAATCGCGCCGCGGATCACGGCCCTCGCGCCAGCCGAACTCCAGATAGTGACGCACCGGATCCATTCCGGCGGCTGCGACGTCGGGATACGTCGCGAGATACCAGGCCTGATCGACGCCGCCCTCATCACATGCAAGCTCTTCGTCGCTTTTGAAAGTCGATGCTTCGCGCGGCGATCCGCTGCCGTGCCGCAAATAGTGGATGAATGGATTCCCCTCCAGCCCTTCATGGAGGGCGAGATAGCCGCGCGTGGAGAAATCGCGCCGCGGATCGCGATCCTCGCGCCAACCGAACTCCAGATAGTGACGCACCGGATCCATTCCGGCGGTCGCGACGTCGGGGTGCGTGGCGAGATACCAGGCCTGATCGACGCCGCGCTCCCCGCGTGCAAGCTCTTTGTCGCCTTCGAAAGGCGATCCTTCGCGCGGCGACGCCGGGCGGCTGCCGTGCCGCAAATGGTGGATGAATGGATTCCCCTCCAGCCCTTCATGGAGGGTGAGATAGCCGCGCGTCGAGAAGTCCGGCCGCGGATCGCGGCCCTCGTGCCAGCCGAAATGCAGATAATGATGTACCGGGTCCATTCCGGCGGCCGCGATGTCGGGGTACGTCGCGAGATACCAGGCCTGGTCGATACCGCCCTCACCACGTGCAAGCTCTTCGTCGCTTTTGAAAGTCGATGCTTCGCGCGGCGACGCCGGGCGGCTGCGGTGCCGCAAATGGTGGATGAATGGATTCCCCTCCAGCCCTTCATGGAGGGCGAGATAGCCGCGCGT
>Ga0153928_1000445_pt1 | contig 20507 bp, 15 predicted proteins | sample TSNJ012MetaG_FD_106656 | JGI IMG/M metagenome (GOLD analysis project Ga0153928, IMG submission 106656) | Attine ant fungus gardens microbial communities from New Jersey, USA - TSNJ012 MetaG | ecosystem: Host-associated > Fungi > Mycelium > Unclassified | place: USA: New Jersey, Wharton State... | reverse complement strand
GGGTATGATTTTAATGGTGATGGAAAGGATGAAATTTTCAGCTGTTATAATATGATTGGCAGTGATGGGCAGTTGATTTGGACCTTGCCGATTGAAATTGACCATACGGATGAAATTATTGTCGGCAAGTTTGATCCGGACGAGGATGAGATGATTGCTATGGTGTCGGGCTGGGAAGGATTTATGATTGTGGATAAGCAGGGCAATATCCGGCACCGTGACCTGAATGGCCATGGGCAGCGGATCAGTGCCGCCAATTATTGTCCGGAGCGGAAAGGGCTTGAAATTTGTACGACTACATACTGGGAATATCAGGGGATTATCTATCTTCATGACTGCAAGGGCAATGAATTGTGGCATCTTGAGCCTGGTTCGAATGGAAATGTGATTGCGCCAGTAAACTGGCAGGGGGATGGAACGGAACTGATTCTGTTAAACGGGAATGTCAGGGATGGCGGAATGCTGGATGGGGAAGGTGATGTGGTAGTGGCCTTCCCAGATGACGGGCATCCGGACTTGTGTGCGGAGGTCATCGATCTGACCGGTGATGCCCGGGATGAGATTGTGTTGTGGGATGCCGGCCGGATGTTTATCTATACGCAGGACAGCCCCGGTCCGGCCGGAGACTTGGAATACGTTCCGGAAAAATATCCCCATTATAATTGTTCTAATTACCGGGGGGAATATTCATTTGCCAGATGGATAGGAAGGAATGAAGAGGAGCATGGAATATCATAATCCAATTTTACGGGGATTTCATCCGGATCCGAGTGTCTGCCGGGTAGGGGAGGATTTTTATCTGGTTATGTCGTCATTTACTTACTTTCCGGGTATTCCAGTGTTTCACAGCCGGAATCTGATCAATTGGTCTCTGGTGGGGCATTGCCTGACCAGAGATAGTCAGATCCAGCTTGAGGAGAGTAGAAACTCAAGAGGGATATTTGCACCAACGATACGTTATCATGATAGGCGCTTTTTTGTGATTGTTACGGATGTTGACGGAATTGGGAATTTCCTGGTTCATACTCAGTTAATTACAGGATCATGGTCAGAACCGGTGCCGGTTGCGCAAAATGGGATTGATCCATCGTTGTTCTGGGATGAGGATGGGACTTGCTGGTATTGTGGGAAAGGGATTTTGGATGGACAACGGGGGATTGTTGCCTTTATTTTGAACCCACTTACTGGTGAGATACTTTCTGACAAATACTTGATCAGTAAGGGATGCGGTGGAAAGTGTGCGGAAGGTCCCCATATTTACAAAAAGGATGGCTGGTATTACCTGGTGACGGCTGAAGGGGGAACCCAGTATAGTCACCGGGCAGTTATCCAAAGATCTCGGAAGCTGACGTCTGGTTATCAACCATGCCCTCATAACCCATTATTGTCGCATGAGGAACAGAACTGGCGGACAATTCAGGCAGTTGGCCATACCGACTTATTTGAAGACCAGAATGGGAATTGGTGGGGAGTGTGCCTGGGAATTCGGATGTTTGGAGATATACTGCTGCATAATCTGGGAAGGGAGACGTTACTGGTTCCGGTCGTGTGGCGGGATTGCTGGCCTCAAATGGGGAAAGATGGCTGTGTGGAGGTGGTTATGGATGGGCCGTTGCCGGGAAGTGTTGAGCGGGAGACGGTGCAGCCCATCAAAAAGACGGAAGCAGTTGAATTCATGCAAATTGCAGAGAAAGATTCAACCGTCAGAGAAATATGGACGTTTGATTATAAAAGTAATCGAATTCCAGCCGATTTCTGCTTTATTCGTAAGTTTAACCGGGATTGCTACCAACTGGACAAGGGCCGGTTGGTGCTACAAGGGAAAGAAACGGAAATAGACAATGCAACAGGCAGCCCCACATGTATTTTACGGGAACAGCAAGAATTTATCATGGAAGCAACAACGTGTCTGAATCCCATGGCTTGTAGTCAGGGGCGTTTTGGTATGATAGCTTATTACAGTAACAATAATCATTATGATATTGCGGTTGTCAAAGAAAGCAAAGGCTGCCGGCTCACGCTATATAAACATATTCATGATCTGGGAGCAATAACAGAAGAGGTTTTACTGGAAACCGGAATCAGTAAACTATGGCTGAAAATAAGGGCGGATAAAGTGGGTTATTATTTTGAGTACAGCTTTGATTGTCAGAATTGGGACGAGTTAGGGCGCGGGGCAATTGCCGGTTTATGTACCGAAGGTATGATGCAGCGATCTTACACCGGCACCATGATTGGAATGTTTGCTGAACATGGCCAGGGGGTTTTTGAGGATCGGTTCTCGATGATAAGTGAAAGACAAGAGGAGAATTTTATTCATGGAATATCAAAATGAATTACTGTGCTTTACTGGTGCGGCAATTATCAACCTGGCTCCGGTTCCCCAAAAGGCTCCGTTTTATGATGCTACCGGTGGCCCCTTTACTCATTCAAAGGTTAGCAAATACCTTGAGTTGTATGCGGAAGAAGGTATTGTTGGGGTATGCCCGTGCTCCGGAATCATGGAAAATACTATTCTGCCGTTGATTCTTACGGGCGAGAAAATGACGTTTGCGGAATGGATGCACAAGGTTTATTGGGCGTGCAGGAATGCTGGGTTTGATGGGGAAACGGCGGGGGAAGTAGGCCGGCTGGAATATATTCTGATTGATATTTTAGCTAAGCGGGTCGGGATGCCGTTCCATCGTTTTCTGGGGGCGGCCAAAGACAGTGTTACCGTATATGGAAGTGGCGGCAGTACGCATTTGAGTGGTAAGGCATTAGCGGGCGAAATGGAGCATTTTGTTAACTGTGGTTATAAAACCGTCAAGATTAAGATTGGTACAGATTTTGGTACACGACTGGATTATGATGTAGAGCGGGTGAAGTTGGTAAGGGAGACGATCGGGCCGGACATTGCCCTGGCGATTGATGGAAACCATGTATTTACACCGGAAGCAGCCAGACGGTTTGCAGACCGGGTGGAGCCCTATCAGATTGCCTGGTTTGAAGAGCCGATTCATGCCTATGATTTTACTGGTTACCGTGAACTGAGTGAAACACTTCCCATGCTGTTAGCGGCGGGAGAATCGGTTCGCAATCACTATCTGTTTGAGCCTTATCTGGCCGCCGGGATCAGACATTTTCAACCGGTTCCTTCTGTCTTTGCCGGGGTTAGGGAATGGATGATGGTACGTGACCTGGCAGTTGGCCAAAATTTAAAATTTTCGTCTGGCGGCCTGCCGTTGCTTGCCTGTCCTTTAATTGCAACAGCGGATGATTATGCCATGGAGGAATTCCTCAAAGTTTGCAATCAGCCGGTGCTGGATTGTATGGAAGTGACCATGGAACAAAAAAATGGTCGGTTCTATTTGCCGGATATTCCGGGTTTGCCTTTTAAGCTGAATGTGGAGTGGCTGAGAAAGAAGGGATTTTTGCTGTCATATCATTATATTTCTTGCAAAAACACTTCGTTCAGGGTACAGTAGGGCCAAGCAGCAGTTTTTAATTGAAACCACAGGATATGTATTATCTCATGTCCTGTGGTTTTAACAACTTTGGTACATGCCCATAAATCACCATACCAGTTCTATTTGATATTTCCTCATCCAATAATCAATCTGCCAGATATAAGCCAGCATTTGCGGTCCCGCCATCAACTGCCCATACCATGGTTTGCCGTAATCAGAAGGCGCAGCCAGGAACTTTTCCATCTTATTCCGATCCAGGAACTGCAGAACCGGGGAAGTAGAATCGGCCAGGATTTGCTTTACCTTATCAGTCAGCAAGGCCTCGTAATGAGTGTCGTAGGTTTTGGGATACGGAGACTTACGCCGGTAAAGGATTTCCTCCGGCAGATAGTTCTTGCCACACTCCCGCAAGAGTCCCTTTACAACCCCGTCTTTTGTCTTCATGTCCCAGGGAACATTCCACACATATTCGATAATCCGGTGGTCAGCAAAGGGAACCCGTGCTTCCAGACCACAGAACATGCTGGTGCGGTCCATCCGATTCAGTAATGTCTGCATAAACCATTTCTGATTCAGACAGGCGATTTCCCGTCGCCGGGCTTCTTGTGGACTGTCTTCTGCCAGACGCGGGGTTTCACTGACAGAAGCTTCATATCTGGCAGTGACGTATTCTTCCATTTTCAGATAATCCAGAAAATCAGCTTTTAGCAATACCTTTCGAGCACTCAAATCCATTGTCCAGGGGAAAGTATGAGCCTCAAAGCATTCTTTTTTATGAAACCAGGGATAACCGCCAAAGATTTCATCAGCACATTCGCCGGTCAGTGTTACTTTGTTGAACGGTTTTACCTGGGAACAGAAATACAGCATGGAAGAATCTACATCCGCCATAGCCGGTAAATCATGAGCGTCGACAGAATCTTTCAGACAATCGGTCTGATCCTGAATGCTGCATTCCAGAAAACGATGCTCAGCATCCAGGAATGCCACCATTTTTTCTACATAAGGACGGTCTTCGGACGGTTGGAAGGCATTGGCCTGAAAGTATTTTGTATTGTTGGTGAAATCAAAGGAAAAGGTATTCAGCCGATCGCCCTTTTTCTTTAATTCAGCAGCACAAACCGCAGATACCAGACTGCTGTCTACCCCGCCGGATAAAAAGGTACAAATGGGGACGTCGGAGACCATTTGGCGGCGAATCGCATCCACGACAAGAGCGGAAGTCTTTTCCACGGTAGTCTCGTAGTTGTCTTCGTGCGGATGGCTTTCCAGCTTCCAGTAGCAAATCTGTTTCAGTTCATCTGGTGTAAAGACAAGGTAATGCCCCGGCAGCACTTCTTCAATGCCCTGGAAGACACCGCAGCCGTAAGTCCGGGCCGGGCCGATGCTGAATATTTCATTCATCCCATGGTGATCCAGACGGGCTTTCATGCCAGGACAGGCCAGAATTCCCTTGATTTCTGATGCAAACAGAAGCTGATCGTGCTGACGGGAAAAAAACAGTGGTTTAATGCCGCTGCGGTCCCGATATAAAAATAATTGCTCCTTGATCGGGTCCCAGATGGCGAAAGCGAAGATTCCATTTAGCCGGGTGACGAATTCCGGGCCATATTCCAGATAAGCCACCAGAATGACCTCGGTATCAGTCTGGGTTTCGAAGGCCCACCCGGCAGCAATCAATTGTTGCCGCAATTCTGCCGTATTGTAAAGCTCTCCGTTATAGACGATTGCCCAGATATGGCCATCGATAGCGCGAAGAATTGGCTGATGTCCGGTACTTAGGTCAATAATGGACAGTCTGGCGTGGGAAAACCCGACATGGCGTTCCAGCCAGACTCCGGAATCATCCGGTCCCCGGTGGGCTTGAATTTGATGGATATCCTCCAGAACAGCTTGATAATACTCTTTGTTTTCGATATAATCTTTGGTAAAATCACAAAATCCGCCAATACCACACATAGTGGGTCACATCCTTTCTTGTACTATAAGTATGCGCATATGTTAGCCATACTAATCCAATATATGGGATAAATGATGATATTATTGCAAAAATTATGCAGGGCCAGGATGAGTGGGGAAGTGACGCGAAAGACCGTTATTTTAGCTAAAAAACCTCATAATGTAACCGTTCAAAATGTGACAATTATCACAAAATAAAACAATGAATTGACATAATGTGCCGGTTGATGTATTCTAAAGAAATTATGATGATTAAAGGAGATAATTATGTATTTTGCACTTGGATTATTTGCCATAACCTATGTTTTGCTGCTTGCATTCAGCAAATTCAGAGCATATATTGCTGCTATTTCAGCCGTACTATTTGTAGTATTAGGGATTTTGCCGGTTACGCAGGTGCCCGGTGCCATTGACTGGAATGTTCTGATGATGATTGCCGGTACAATGGGAACGGTTGCATTGTTTATTGAATCAAAAATGCCGGCACGGATGGCTGATATTATTATGGAAAAGGTACCGAACGTTATGTGGGCGATTGTGGCTCTGGCTTTATTTGCCGGAATTATTTCGGCTTTTGTGGATAATGTAGCGACTGTTCTGATGGTGGCCCCGGTGGCCCTTGCGTTATCCCGGAAGCTTAATATCAGCCCGGTACCGGTGGTTATTTCCATTGCCGTTTCCTCGAATCTACAGGGGGCAGCTACCCTGGTCGGCGATACCACCGCAATTCTTCTGGGCGGATATGCGAAGTTGAACTTTTTGGATTTCTTTATTTATCAGGGAAAGCCGGGAATGTTCTGGGTGGTACAGGTAGGAGCGGTTGTTTCGGCCCTGGTGCTGGTCTTTTATTTCCGCAAGCTGAAGGAACCGGTGGATACGGCAGAACGCACTGCGGTGACTGATTATGTACCGTCAATTCTCTTGTCAGGAACGGTGCTGCTGCTCATTATCGCTTCATTTATTGCAGACAAGCCAGCAATTACGAATGGTATTATTTGTGTCGGAATGGCAGTCGTTGGCTTTGTCCGTAAGTCAGCTTTGAAGCAGTCAGTGGCGCCGCTGATTCAGTTTTTTAAAGAGATGGATGGGGAGACGCTGTTGTTGCTGGCCAGTTTATTTGTGATCATTGCGGGGATTACCGAAGCAGGTGTAATTGATGCAATCAGTACTCTGTTTATTAATGTCGCAGGAGATAATTTATTCCTGATTTATACGTTGATTGTATGGGCCTCCGTATTTTTCTCCGCATTCATTGATAACATTCCCTATGTTGCAACGATGCTGCCGGTTGTCAGCGGAATTGCCGCTTTAATGGGCATTGCTCCTCATCTGCTTTATTTTGGCCTGCTGACCGGAGCAACCCTGGGCGGGAACCTGACGCCGATTGGTGCAAGTGCCAATATTACCGGTATCGGCATATTAAGAAAAGAAGGGTATACGGTGACAAACGGTGATTTTATGAAAATCGGTGTACCGTTCTCGCTGATTGCGGTTATTTCAGGCTACGTGCTGCTTTGGCTGATTTGGACCTGAAAAACGAAGAAATACCTTAAATCGGACGTTATGCTGCTGCCAGGCTGGAAGCAGAACATAGGGACGGGACTGAATAATACGAAAAGGCATGGTGACATGTCTTTTTTTATTATAAAGAACATTATGAGAAAGCAATGTCGCTTAAAACAATATCTCAATTTCCTATCCAGGGGTTGAAAAGAAGGCGGACATTTTATATAGTATATATAGAAGAACATCTGCCATATAAAATAAACCAGGAGGTAGGAGAAATATGATTCGAATACAGTGGTTAGGACATGCTTGTTTTAAATTAACCGGTAACGGCTATTCCATCGTCATAGACCCTTATGCAGATGGACATGTACCTGGTTATGACATTCTGCGGACGGCTGCCAATCAGGTAATATGCAGCCACGAACATCGTGATCATAGCTTTCGGGAGGGGATAAGCCATGAGCCTTGGAACCGGGAAAATCCGTGGCGGCTTCAGATTGTGGATTCCTGGCACGATGACCAGAAGGGAGCTTTACGTGGTGCCAATAAAATTCATATTTTAGAATGTGATGATCTGCGTGTGATACATTCAGGCGATTTGGGCTGTATGCTTACAGATGAGCAATTTGAGGCAATGGGAACACCTGATGTTTTGATGATTCCGGTTGGCGGTTTTTATACGATAGATGCTGAAGCGGCAAAGATAATCGCCGACAGAGTCAAAGCTAAACTTATCATTCCGATGCATTACCGCAGCGACCGGTTTGGTTTTGATGTGTTGGGCACAGTTGAACAGTTCCTGGAGTTGTACCCGAAAGATAAGATGGTATGCTATTATGAGAGTGACCAGATTGAGGTAAATAAAGATACCAAAGAACAAATTGCGATTTTTAATCAATGAAATCAGGAGTAAGATACGAATATGACCATAGACCAGGCAGAGTTTTTTGTTGCAATTATAAAGTATGGAACCTACTATGAGGCGGCAGAGCAACTTGGCATTTCCCAATCATCATTATCAAAACAAATTATAAATCTGGAAAATGAATTAAATGTAAAGCTGTTTTTGCGTCAAAACAGAACCGTTCACCTGACTGAGGCCGGAGCTGTTTTTTATCGGCATGCCCAAACTTTGCTGCGGGATTATCATGAAATGAGAACCGAGTTAAGCGCTTATTCAGAAACGCTGTCGGGTATGATCAAGATGGGAACGCTTCCGATTTTATCCCAATATGGAATTACTGACCGCTTAAGACGGTTTATGAAAGAGTATCCGAAAGTCATAGTTGAAATCGAAGAAATTGAAGATACAGAATTGCTGCGAGGTCTTCGTTATGGGAAGTATGACCTGGCGATTGCACGTGATGAAATCATAAAGGATCGGGTGTTTTCAGCGACGCTGCTGGCACATGATCGCCTGGTGCTGCTGGTTTCACGGAGTCATTCGTTGGCGGGAAAAGAAACGATAACATTAGAGGCTTTAAAAGATGAACCATTTATTCTGATGCATCCCCATATCAGTGTGCATGATTTGGCGGTATCAGCCTGCATGGCGGCTGGTTTTAGTCCGCAGGTAATCCGTACCGCCCGAATTGAATCGATTATTGATGCGGTCAGAATCGGTGAGGGTGTCAGCTTGCTGTGCGAAAAACAAGTGAGTGCATTTAAGCTGGATGAGGTGGTATTGCTAAGGCTGGATTGCCCGGTTGAGGCCAATGTAGTAATTGCAAACCGGATAAAACCACCGGAGCATATTCGCAGTTTTATTAAATACTTAAAAACAGGTCCAGTAATCGATTCCTAAATGGAATCGATTCTTTTTGTTTTTGATTTGATTCCTTTTTTCGGATCATGCTAAAATAATAGTATAAACGAGTATTTAAGAAATAGGAGGCAGATTAAGATGACAGGAAAAGATATCAGAGATTTGCGGGGGGCTTTGGAATTGCTTGAATCAATCCCGGGGCAGCTGCGGGAAACAGATGTTGAAGTGGATCCCAAAGGGGAACTGGCCGGCGTATACCGTCATGTCGGTGCCGGCGGAACCGTCGAACGGCCGACCCAAGAAGGTCCGGCCATGGTATTTAACAATATAAAAGGCCACGAAGGAGCCAGAGTTGCCATTGGTCTGCTGGCAAGCCGTAAGCGGGTAGGGTATTTGCTGGATTGTGAGCCGGAGAAACTGGGATTTCTCTTAAAGGATTCCGTTACGAATCCCCTTCCGCCGGTGGTAATTCCAAATGCACAGGCCAGGTGTCAGGAGGTTGTTCAGCTGGCATCCGATCCTGAATTTGATATTCGGAAACTGATACCGGCACCAACGAATACGTTGGAGGATGCCGGCCCTTATATTACGATGGGCATGTGTTATGCCTCCAATCCGGAAACCGGCGATTCGGATATTACGATTCATCGGATGTGCCTGCAGTCAAAAGACGAAATTTCAATTTTCCTGCTGCCTGGTGCCCGCCACATTGGTTATTTCAGAGAAGTGGCGGAGGCGAGAGGAGAAGCCTTACCGATCTCCATCAGTATCGGCGTTGATCCGGCCATTGAGATTGCCTCCTGCTTTGAGCCGCCGACAACCCCGCTGGGTTACGACGAACTCCAGGCCGCCGGTGCTATCCGTAATGAGCCGGTTGAGCTGGTAAAATGCCTGACAATTAATGAAAAGGCAATTGCCAATGCGGAATATGTAATCGAAGGCGAAATACTTCCGGGAAGGCGTATTCGTGAAGATGTTAATTCCAATACCGGAAAAGCAATGCCGGAATTCCCGGGTTATTGTGGACCGGCCAATCCGGAACTCCCGGTGATAAAAGTCAAAGCGGTTACGACTCGCCGAAATCCGATTATGCAGACTTGCATCGGACCCAGTGAAGAACATGTTTCGATGGCGGGAATTCCGACGGAAGCCAGTATTCTGGCGATGGTAGAAAAGGCGATGCCGGGAAAGCTTTTAAATGTATATTGTGCTTCCAGCGGCGGCGGGAAATATATAGCGGTATTGCAGTTTAAAAAGTCCGTTCCTTCGGATGAGGGACGTCAGCGCCAGGCGGCGTTGCTGGCGTTCAGCGCTTTCGCCGAATTGAAGCATGTGTTCGTGGTGGATGAAGATGTTGACTGCTTTGATGAAAAAGATGTGTTGTGGGCGATGACCACCAGATTTCAGGCGGATGTTGATATCATTCCGATTCCGGGGGTCCAGTGCCATCCGCTGGATCCGTCCAATCAGCCGGAATATTCAGCGCATATTCGTGGGCGCGGTGTGGCTTGTAAAGCGATTTTTGATTGTACGGTGCCATTTGATCAGAAGGAACATTTCCAGCGTGCCGGATTTATGGAGGTGGATCCTGATAAGTGGTTGTGATTGGTTGGCGGACAGCATCAAAATGATAATGGAGGGGTATGATGCGAAGGATTGTGGTAGGAATCAGCGGTGCCAGTGGAATGCCGTTGGCCATTTGCCTTTTACAGGAATTAAGGAAACAGCCGGAGGTTGAAGTGCATCTGGTGATATCTTATGGTGCCGAGGCGACGATTGCCGCCGAAACCAGCTATACAATAGAGCAGATTCGCGCAATGGCGGCGGTTAACTATGATAATCAAAATATTGGCGGGGCAATCGCCAGTGGCAGTTTTACCACCGAGGGCATGATTGTAATCCCATGCGCGATGAAAACCATTGCCGGAGTTGCTCACGGTTATGCGGATAATCTGCTCCTGCGAGCCTGTGATGTGATGATTAAGGAGAAGCGCAAGCTGTTGTTGGTGGCCAGAGAAACACCACTGAGTCCCATTCATTTAGACAACCTGGCGTATTTGGCCAGACTGCAGAATGTCATGATTATTCCACCGATGCTGACCTATTACAATCAGCCACAGTCTGTCGCAGATATGGAAATACATCTGGTGGGCAAGATCCTTCGCCAGTTTGATATAGAAGTAAACGGTTTTAAACCATGGGGTGAACATGATGAGAGTAAATGATATTTATCGCAAAATGATATTTATGGGGTCGGATTTGGTGATCTGCATTGGTAACAGCGGCGGTGGACATATTGGCAGCTGCGTCATTTCGGAACCATATGAAAAAGATGGACAAATCCATATAACCAGCAGCACCCGCAATCTGCTGAGCCATAAAGAGGGTGAGATCGCATTATGGTACAGTGAAGCGGCGGCAAAGGAGCTTAATCGTACCGTGTGTTGTATTTGCGGAATCCATTATGATGACATTACGGCGGAGGAGCTTCTGGCGGTTCGGGAATGGTGTGAAAAGGATGTTGAAGAAATGAAGCTTTTCAAAGCTGGCAACAGGGTGACCTGATGCTATATTGGGCAGGGGGCTAGCCATTAGTTGACTAGCCCTCTTCTGCAATCGCATTAGTAACCTGCTTCAATTGCACATGAATACGGCGTCTAATATCCGGCGCAACTCTCCGCTGAAATCAATTTTCCCCTTTTTGCTGCTCCAGATCAACCCGATACTGTTGGTTAGATGAATTGCATTTTCTGCAAGGAGCCGCGCTGGCGCTTTATTCAATATCTGGCCGGTATCTTGGGCCCTTTTGATCAGTGTGATGTACATCTCATATACTGCGACATCCTTAGGTTCGGCCAGTTTAGTTCCTTTATCAATATATCGCTTGAGTACCTGCCCCATTATTTCAGGTCCTACTTCCAACGTTCGCTTCAAATAGATATAATGCAATCTATAAAACTGATCAATAAAATTGTCTGAATTGATAATCTCGCTGATGGTTTGGGCTGACAAATAATCTGAAATGATATAAATATCATCTAGTATATCATCTTTGGTTTTGTAATAATAATAGAAAGCACCCCTGGTGATTCCGCATGCATCACATATATCCTTTACTGAAACTTTCATATAGCCTTTGCTTTGAAACAAGCGCAAGGCCATACTGATGATCATATCTTTGGTTGAATCGTAGTTTGAACCGTTGTTTGTCATATCATTTCACCTCACTATGCAAAGTATAGCAAATATCACTCCACATTTCCATATATATGTCAATATCAATATGCACAAATGATGATATGAAAATTTGTATATTCTGCAATTGACGATATTAACATGCACATGTATAATGAATAATATACATGTGCATGTTAATATGTCATGAAAACCATCTGAGTAAAAGAAAGGAAGGAAAGCATTATGGCACAATTATTCGAACGCAATATGATTGGTAATGTGGAGATCAAAAACAGACTGGGCATGGGGCCAATGGGTTTTGCCCACACAGATTCTGATGGCGGATACTCTGACAGGCAGATCGAGTATTACGCTGAACGGGCTAAGGGTGGGTATGGACTCATCTATCCGACAGCTACAAAAGTATGTTCTGTCTTTGAACCGTCGCCCATGCCAAATGTGTTACAGGATTCCCATACCGCTGTTCGGTTGGGTCTTTTATGCAGTAAGGTTCATCAGTACGGTGCGAAAGTTTGTTCTCAGCTTTCCATAGGCCTGGGCCGCGTATTGCCGCCTAATCAGAATACGAAACTCCGGTCGGCAAGTGCCATTCCAGCTTTTTGGACACCCAATATTATTTGCGAGCCTTATACCACGGAGGAAGTAGAATTTCTGGTAGAAGAATTTGGAAGGTCTGCACGTTTGGCACAGGATGCTGGCGCAGATATGATTGAGATCCATGCCTATGGCGGATATCTGATCGACCAATTTATCTCTGAAGCATGGAATAAGCGAGATGATAAATACGGCGGCAGTCTGGAGAAAAGGTTGCGCATTGTATACGAGCTTCGAGATTCCGTGCGGAAATACTGCAGAAAGGATTTTCCTATCCTGATTAAACTTACCCCAGATCATGGATTTGAAGGTGGGCGGACCTTGGAGGAGGGAATTGAGATACTCAAACTGCTGGACAGTGAAGGTTTCGCCGCATTCCATCTGGATTATGGCTGCTATGAAACATGGTATAATGCCGTTACAACCGTTTATCAAAAGGACGGTAACCAATTGTTTATGGCGGAAGCCGTAAAAAAGGCTGGTATTAAGACACCACTGATCGTGCAGGGAAAACTTACTGACCCGGCACTGGCCAAGCAGACAATCGCTTCTGGCGTTGCCGAAATCATCCTCCATGGACACCAATCCCTGGCAGACCCATTCTGGCCGGTTAAGGTCAAAAAAGGTAATTACGAGGATATCCGGCCATGTATTGGCTGTAATGAGTGCCTGAATACGCTTACCACTAATCGGCATTTCACCTGTGCAGTCAATCCGCTCTGTGGTATGGAGGTAGATTACGCACTAACTCCGGCACCGAAAGCAATGGATGTATTAATCGTTGGTGGTGGTCCCGGCGGTATGATGGCTGCAATTACTGCTGCCGAGCGTGGTTTTGAAGTGGAACTGTGGGAAAAAGATGATAAACTTGGCGGTGCATTGATTTCGGCTGCTGCCCCTGACTTTAAATCCGCTGTAAAGCGTTTTGTGGAGTATCTGCGGATACAAATATACAAACATAATGTTAAGGTTTGCTTAGAAAAAGAGGCTACTGCAGAGGATATCCTCATCCGCAGCCCTGATGCCGTGATTCTGGCAGCAGGCAGCAACCCCATTATTCCTAACATTGAAGGTTTGGATTCCCTCAATGTGGTAGAAGCAAATGCCATGTTAAAGGAAGGGACATGTACAGGAGAAAAAGTTGTCGTTCTTGGCGGTGGTCTTGTCGGTTGTGAATCAGCTCTTCATTTGGCTGGCGGTGGTAAAGATGTAACGATTGTGGAGCTGCTCGATGACATTCTCATGACGGTAGACCATAGCCTGAACAATGACATGGCCATCCGTAGGATGATCGCCGAGTCAAGTATTCATATTGTTACAGGCTCACGCATGATAAAAGCGGATCAAGATGGCGTTCTTGTCGAAAAGAACGGCAAGAATACCTTTATTTCCTGTGATGCCCTTGTAGCGGCAGTCGGTTATCGTTCCAGCAGAGAGATGGAAGATCAACTGGTGGGAAAAATTGACATGGTCTTCACCATTGGCGATAATGTAAAGCCGGCTAAGATTATTGATGCAGTCGCTCAGGGCTTCCATACGATCCGTTTGCTTGAGTATTTGGATAACTAAAATCTACATAAAGAGCCAGTTGAGCCAGTCTTATCCTGTCCCAACCGGCTCAAATAATCCGCAGACACCGGCCACACCAGCCGAACCAATCAGTGGATTGATCTTATTTTTTTAGGAAAATGATCTTCATTGAGGAATTACTTGTTGTAATTTTTTGTTTTAACAGTTATAATAACCAAAGAGAATTTTAATAATATAAGGAGGGAGAAAATTGGACGACGTTGGCCGAAGTAAGCATACGGATGATATTTATGATATACGGTTTTTGACAAAGATATGCAGCAGACGGTTAAACACCGCCTTTTTTCGCCCCCTCATATCTTTTTTCATAAATTAATATGTTCTGTTTATGCTTATATATTTCCAGAGCTTATCATATTATCTGTGGTTACGGCCTCTAAATTGAACAGGAGGTTTAGTTAAGATGACTAATTCTACAATAGAACAATTAAAAGAACTGTTGAACAACCATCAGTTTGCCAAAATGCGGCCTTTATTAAATGAGATGAATCAATTTAATCTGGCTGAGTTTTTGGATGACCTGAAAAAGGAACAGGCCATCCGCTGTTTCCGGATGCTTTCGAAGGATTTGGCATCCGATGTATTTCCGGAAATGTCTCCGGAACTGCAGGAATATATTATTTCTTCAGTTACCGACCAGGAACTAAAGACGATTATTAATGATTTGTTTGTAGATGATGCTGTCGATATGCTGGAGGAAATGCCGGCTAATGTGGTAAAGCGTGTTCTGGCCAATGCCAATCATGAGACCCGCAGCCTGATCAATGAATTCCTCAAATACCCGGAATCATCTGCCGGAAGTGTGATGACGGCGGAGTTTGTATCATTCTCCAAATCTTTTACGGTTTCTCAGGCAATTAAATATATCCGGAATACCGGTATTGATAAGGAAACCGTTTATCTTTGCTATGTAACAGACCGAAGCCGCATTCTTGAAGGGGTGGTCTCTTTTAAGGAGCTTTTGTTTGCCGATCCGGATACCCTTGTTGAAGAAATTATGGAAACGGACATTGTCTATGCGATCACAACGGAAGATCAGGAAGAGGTAATCCGTAAGGTGAAAAAGTACAATTTACTGGCAATTCCTGTTGTTGACTCCGAGAACCGTATGGTTGGCATTATCACAATTGATGATGTGATAGATGTCATGCAGGAAGAGGCAACGGAAGACTTTGAGAAGATGGCTGCTATGGCACCATCGGAGAAACCATATTTAAAAACGAGTGTATTTGAACTGGCGAAAAACCGGATTGGCTGGCTGCTTTTGCTGATGTTTTCGGCAATGTTTACCGGAAAGATACTCGAAAACTATGAATCGGCCTTTGCCGCCGTCCCATTACTCGTCACCTTTATTCCGATGCTGATGGACACCGGCGGTAATTCCGGCTCTCAAAGTTCAACCTTAATTATTCGTGGTATGGCCATTTCAGAAATCAAGATATCTGACTGGGCAACGGTTCTTTTTAAAGAAATGCGGGTTGCTGCTATGGTTGGCTTTGTTTTGGCGGCAGCAAATTTTGCCCGTTTGCTGATCCAATATCCGGGAAGATATGACATTGCCTTTACTGTTGTGATTACGTTATTCTTTACGGTTATAATCGCAAAATCCATTGGTGCAATACTGCCGATGCTGGCTAAACGCCTGAAATTAGATCCGGCAATCATGGCATCTCCAATGATTACAACGATAGTAGATGTGCTTGCATTGATGGTATATTTTAATATTGCGCAGATATTTATTAAATTTTAGTGATGGTCAATTGAATAAGTTCGTGCTGCCAGGGCATGGTTCTGTAAGATGAGCGGAACCATGCCTTTATTAAGAGAAGGTTTTTTGGGCAGTTGTGATATGGTACAATTAGGTTATCCATTTTATGGGAGGTTATACCGCTATGGTAATCCCCGAGACCCTCCAGGGACAGGTGATTAGACTCCCAAGTGTGCATTTGGACTAGCCAACATCTGGCTGTCCCAGAGCTTTGTTAACCAGAATTTTCAACTTTCCACGGGGAGAGTCAAGGCATCCCTTGATAATATCATCTTCTGTAAATCGAGCCATAAGAATCTCGCGCCTGGTTACCCGTTTCCAATCATAACATACATAGATATAGCCATCGTCAGCCTCTTTGGCATCTGGGTAGGCGGCATCATTTCGTTCATCGAGAAGGAGGGTAAATGGCCAGGTTTCTCCATCATCCTCACTTAACATGGCGGTCAGATGACTACGTCCTTTCCAGTGCTTAACATTACCCTGCTGCATGATGTTGTCCAGATCAATACGTTCCTGAAAATTCAAATGATTAATCATTAGTAATCGTCCAGACTTCAGGCGGCGGATATGAAAGCGGGAACAAGGACCGTCGATATGACTTTTTCTACCCAAACTCCAGGTATAGCCACCATCTGTAGAAAAGCTTTCACCGATACCATCAAAGGTACGTGCCAGCATCCAGAGCATGCCATCATGTTTTTCTACAATCATATGCTCGTCAAAGCTTCGATTGGGAATATCGGCGCATCCTCGGAGCAAGATGGTATGTCCATTGTCTGATGAGGCATAAACATTAGAAAATTGTTCATCCTCAAGACCATGGCGTTCAGTCGGATAGGCTCCGCAGGTATCACACCAGATTGCACAGGGGAATAGCCATTCTTCATGGGAAGTTACTAATGGTTTATTGATCATAATTCCATTGGCAATTCGCCGCGGCGTAGTCCACTGAAGGAACTGGTCATCTGGTTGTGCACATATGGAGACCCAAACTCCACTTCGGCAGTCATTGAAACCGTGAGCCTGATTATAGGTCATCCACAATTCGCCAGTTGGGGCCAGCCAAAGACAAGGATCATAGATTCGACATTCAGGATCGGGATGCTCGATTACTGTAGCAGCGGAACGAAATGTCTCTCCGCCATCATCACTGATACAAAGCATCAGGAAATTGCCGCCGGCCTCAGCGTCCTGACCGGTAAAGAAGTTAATAAAAATCCTGCCGCCAGCGGACACTTCAATGGATGGAATGCCCTGCCATCGCCGGTAGGAATCCTGAAAACGAAGATCGGATGGGGTTACATAGACGGTTGCCGGAGTAAGAACGGAATCTTGAGTGTACATAAAAGCCTCCTTTTGCTTATCATTGGTGGTGAGTGGATAAAGTGTAACATTTTCAATGAAAATTGTCAAGAGTAGAGGAAATAGGCGGATTTTAATATGTGAGAGTGAAATTGTCTTGACAAAATGGGAGCTATTGGTTATGATAAATACATGTACTACTCACTAATGATGAGCTAACAGAAAGGAGAATAGAGCATGGGTGATTTTAACGCCCATTACTTCCTCCTATAATTATCTCTTAATCATCAAACATGTTGGAATACATGTGGACTCTTATTATCATAACAAAATGTTGAAATCACACCAGAAGTAATTTGGTGGCTAGCAGCCAGGAATTCTAAAATTCATGGTATCGAGGGCCCTTCAACAGATATTATGGATATCAAGTAATATCCGAGTATATCGGAAAATTTACTTTTTACGTGCTGCCGTTGCTGCTGGATCAGAGAACCAGTTCATCGGTCAGAGCATTTGCGGTAGTAGAAGAATAGCAGGAGGTAAAAACTATGGCAACATTAATTATCGGCGGGAATGGTCTGATTGGGACACATTTGGTAAAACATCTGTGTGATATGGGCGAAGAAGTCATCAGCTTCAGCAGTCACCAACCAGGCGTTCTGGTGAAGGGTTGTAAATATATAGCAGGTGATGTAACAGAATATGGTACACTCAATCAGATTTTGCATACCCATAAGGTTGATCGGATTTTGCATAATGCGGCGGTATCCCACCCTAAGCTATTTCGTGAGAATCCGTATAAAATATACCGCATTAATGTCGGTGGAACCTTGACGGCTCTGGAGGCAGCCCGCAATTACGGGGTCAGCCGATTTATCTATATGAGTTCAGGCGCTGTATATGGAAATACAACCCGGGAGAGTGTGACGGAGGAGACACCGCTGCGTTCAGAAAGTCCATATGGGGCAACAAAAGTGGCATGTGAAGAATTGGTGAGAAATTATGGACTGGATAGTACTTCCCTGCGGATTGGTTTTGTGTACGGACCGGGACGAAAATTTGAGTGTCCGATTCATATGCTGCTTGCTGACTGTATTCAAAAGAAGCAAGTAAACTGGGAACAGGGGATAGATCAACGGATGGATTATATTTATATTGATGACTGTGTAGAAGCAATTGTAAACATTGCAATGGCATCCCAATTACCCCACACGGAGTATAATGTCGGCGGTGGGCAGAATGTACCGTATTCCAGAGTAGTAGACTGTGCCAGAAATCTGTGTCCGGATGTGATAATCGAAGTAGGTGCCGGAACCCTGGGTTATGATAATCTGGGCGCGATGAGCATCAAACGGGTCTATGATGTTTTTGGCTGGCAGCCCAAAGTTTCCATAGAGGCGGGCATGGCGTTGTACCATGATTGGTTGCTAAAAGAAGAAAAATAAAGTAAATGCATTTACGTTGTTATATTGAATAAATGAAAATGCCATGGTATGATGTAAAATATGATACAATTCTAAAAGAAGAGAGGAAGATAAGGTGGTGGCTGGAGATGAAAAAAAGCGTTTAATGCAGACAGGGATCTTTCGAACCCAGAATGATGTTGTGCTGTTTTTAATAGGCAGAAGTATGGGTGACAGTGATGTTCCATTAGGTGCATGGACATTAAAAGAAAAGTTGGAGCAGTGTGGCATTGACTGCGGAACAGCTACAGTCGGACGTTATCTTAAAGAACTGGATTCCAAGGGGATGACAACCCGAAAAAGTAATCAAGGACGGGTTTTGACAGAAGAAGGGAAAATATGGGTTGAACAGACCCGTGATAATGTGCTGCGTGCTCAGATGCATAACAAGTCATCACGGGCATTGAGGGTGGATAACTACTCGGACTTGCTTGATTTGATTCGGGCCAGAAAAGCGATTGAAGTTGAGGGTGTCAGACTTGCGGCAAATTGCGCTACTAGTGAAGAAGTTACTAAGCTAAAAAATTCAGTTATGATTCATTACCGGTATGTGGCGGAAGGGCGTGATCCCACCGAACCGGCGCTGGAATTTCATTCTATTCTGGCTGCGATGAGTCACAACCGTTTTATTAAAACAATGTTTGATATGCTTGTTTTTGAGGAACGGCGCATTGAGGATGAGATGGATCAACTGCTGACGAGAGAACGTGGAGATATCTACGTGGTAGAGCATGATGATATTCTGAAAGCAGTGGCAGAAAAAAATGAGGAACAGGCGGCGGCTTTGATGGAACAGCATTTGGATGCCTTATTGTCGGCGGTACGGGAGCAAACACAGCAGATGATAGCGGAGGAGTCCGATCAATAAACAAACAAATGCATATGACAGTGATGGTTTTTATGAGCCATTGCTGTTTTTTTATCCTTCGAAATAACGTTACTGCGCTAATGGCTATTCAAGTGTGATCAGTGATATGGAAACAGAAAAAGGAAGGAAGTGTGTTTTTTGTACATAAATGAAGTGAATTGAACTGGAAAATTATTCAAAAGATGCAAAAATAAAATCAAAAAAGAAAAAATGCTAAATATATTGACAGGAACAAAAAAAGAATATATAATACTCATATACTCATCACAGATGAGCAGTGATAAAAAGGAGGAATAATAAATGAAAAAATTATCGATTGTATTAGTGGCGGCTATGGTTTTGAGCATGTCAGCATGTGCGGGGGCAGCAGGGAATGATAAGTCGTCAAGTGAAGTGACCACATCGGCAGCAGCAAAAGACTTGGAGGGAGCTTCCGAAGCACCGCAGTCGACGCCGGACACGGAAAAAAAAGCAGCGATGATTACAGCGCAGCCATTAGGAGATAAGGGTGTTACAGACAACACCTATGAAGGCTTTATGAAAGGCTGCGAGGAATTTGGGTATACTCCTACTGTAGTCGAAGTTCAGGCCGGAGAATATGAGGAAACTTTGCGGGCGATGTGTCAGGAAGGTTATGATGTTATTATGCCGTGCTGGTCCGCTCTTGAGGATGCATGTGCCAAGGTTTCGGCAGAATATCCGGACAGTGAATTTATTATGGTATTTAGCGAAATTGAACTGCCCAATGTCAAATCATTGATCAGTAAGCAGGAGGATGGCTCCTATTTGGCTGGTGTTGATGCCGCGCTGACAACCAAGACAAACCACATTGCCTTTATGGGGGGGTCGGATAATCCGCAGATCAACAAGTTTAGGGCCGGATTTGTGGCCGGTGCCCAATTAGTGAATCCGGATGTTAAGATTGATGTTACCTGGGTTGGCAGCTTTGATGATCCGGCCAAGGGAAAAGAGCTTGCATTGATGTTATATGATCAAGGAGTGGATGTTATCTATGTAGCCGCTGCGGCTTCGTCCACCG
>Ga0153928_1000444_pt1 | contig 20519 bp, 17 predicted proteins | sample TSNJ012MetaG_FD_106656 | JGI IMG/M metagenome (GOLD analysis project Ga0153928, IMG submission 106656) | Attine ant fungus gardens microbial communities from New Jersey, USA - TSNJ012 MetaG | ecosystem: Host-associated > Fungi > Mycelium > Unclassified | place: USA: New Jersey, Wharton State... | reverse complement strand
TATAAAAACCAGGAGGAAAAGATGAGACAGACGGAACATATTGATACATGGTCGGGGATCTTAGTGTATCTGGAATATCATCATCAGCAATTAAGCAATGTAAGCAAGGAACTAATCGGTGAGGCTGTAAAATTGGCAAAAAAGAGCAGCCAAAGTGTTTATGGGATTGCAGTTGGAAAAGCGCCGGATATACTGAGAAAAGAGTTGGAAGATTACCCTTTCCGGGAAGTCTTTTTATGTGAAATACAGGAGGACTTCCGCGCTGCGGTATGGGAAGAGATCATGTCCAAATGCATTGGGTACCTGCGCCCTTCGATTGTGTTAATTGGCGGAACTCAAGAAGGGCGGTGTTTGGCACCTCGCGTTGCGGTTGCATTTCAGACCGGTTTGACTGCGGATTGCACGGCTTTAGAAATTAATGAACAGGGTGAATTAATTCAAATTCGTCCGGCATTTGGCGGCAATCTTATGGCCAGGATTGTGACACCGGAAACCAGGCCGCAGATCGCTACTGTACGTCCGGGAGTTATGGAAGCAGCAGAAAAGTCTGCAGATGCAGCGGTTAGTTTTTACAAAGGAGTGGCAATCAGCCGGTCGGATGCCATAACGATACAAAAGATTATAGCGTTGGAAGCTTCAGAGGATATTACCAAAGAAGAACTTTTAATCGTTGGCGGCAGGGGTGTCAGGGAAAAAGCAGATTTGCAGATGCTTGAAGAACTGGCATATTTATTGGGGGGGAAGCTGGCCGGCAGCAGGGCGCTGGTGGAAAAAGGATGGATAATGCCATCACGCCAGATTGGTCTTTCGGGTCATACTGTCCGGCCGAAATGCATGATTACCTGTGGTGTTTCTGGAACTGTTCAGTTTATGGCGGGAATGCGGGCAGCGAAAAACATTATTGCTGTTAACTCGGATCCTGGTGCTCCCATTTTTAGCATTGCTCATTATCCGATCTGCCAGGATATCTATGAGGTAGTTCCTGAGTTGATCAGAATGCTGAAGGTTACTATTCAGTGCCACTATCCCGCGAGGTATTTTTTGTGAGTGAAGCAAAGCGGAAGTCACAGAAAATCCGAGGATTGCCAGCGCGAAATTATGCAAAATGCATAATTTCTGTGCATCGCGAAGCGTGTTACTGTTCGCAGCCCTATGGGCTGTGAATAGTAACTGCTGAAGTTCACTCCGTGACCAGCAACCAAATAAATACTATATGCATATCCTTGAAAATATGGTACAGTAGAAAAACAAATAACGGCTTATGAGGAGCCAAAACAGGCTCCGGCGGAAAGAGACAGGGGATGAACATGAGATTAACATTAGAACAGTTTATGGAAATGACAGAGGTCTTTCCGATAATCGCAGCTGCTAAGAATGAAGAATGGCTAAAGGCCTGTGCAAAAGCAGAGTGTGAGATTGTCTATCTTTTGTATGGAGATATATGTAATATTGTAGAAAACGTGCAGTTCTTAAAGGATGCCGGCAAGCGGGTAATAGTTCACATCGATCTGATCACCGGGTTTTCCGCTAAGGAAATTTGTGTTGATTTTATTAAGAAGTTTACCAGGGCAGACGGAATTACCAGCATGAAGCCAATCATGATAAAGCGGGCTAAAGAGCTGGGGCTTTTTACAATTCAGCGGTTTTTTATGATGGATGCGATCAATTACCAGAATATCGTCAAGTATGTTAAGACAAGTGATCCGGATGTGGTGGAGTTCTTGCCGGCGGGGCTTACGAAAATCATTGGATATCTGCTGGATGAGATTGACAAACCAGTAATCGCCGGCGGGTTAGTGATGGATGAAGGTGATGTTATGGGGGCACTAAAGGTCGGAGCGATAGCAATTACTACAACAAATCAGGCACTTTGGAGAGGCTGATCCGAGGGTTGTATAAATTGCATAAAAAAGCAGTGGATTTTTTGAGATTATCGCAATATTGACAATAAAACTATTAGGTTATACAATAGTAACAGTTACTATAGAGAGCCTAAGAGAAAGTAACTTTCGGCATACAACTGTGCGCGAAAGTTGCTTTTTTTGTTTGTTTAGAAGATTTTAAAGCAAGCAGATTATGATAATTGTGCGCAGATGATCATGATTCGGATTCTTAGGCAAAACCAGGCAGTGGTCTGCTGAAAAAATGGAGGTATTTGTATCATGAGTTATGATATTAAAGATTTTAATATGGATTTCTTCTCTTTGAAAGGGAAAAATGCAATTGTAACTGGGGGAAACAGTGGATTAGGACAGGCTTTTGCCCTGGCATTGGCGAAAGCCGGAGCGAATATCTTTGTTGCGAGTTTTGTGGAAGATGATGGTGAGACACAGAAACTGATTGAAGGATGTGGAAGTCGTTATGCATTTATGAAAGCAGATATTTCGGTAAAAGGAGTGTCGGATGAAATCGTTGAAGCTTGTGTTAAGAAATTAGGAAGCATTGACATCTTAGTAAACTGTGCAGGAATCTGTAAGATTAATGATGTGCTGGACTTTGGCCGTGATGACTGGGATCCGATGATTGCTATTAACTTAACTGCAGCCTTTGAATTAAGCCACGCAGCAGCAAAATACATGATTCCTCAGAAAAGCGGCAAAATCATTAATATCTGCTCATTGTTTTCTTATCTGGGCGGGCTTGGTTCGCCGGCGTATGCAGCGATGAAGCATGGGTTGGCCGGACTTACCAAAGCTTATGCAGATGAACTTGGCAAATATAACATTCAGGTAACCGGCATTGCACCGGGATACTTCGCAACTAATGTTACAACGGTAACGAGAAGCAATCCGGAGACCAATAAAAGAGTTCTGGATCATATTCCGGCAGAGCGCTGGGGTGAGCGCCAGGATCTGATGGGGGCGGTTGTATATCTGGCAAGTAAGGCTTCTGAATATGTGAATGGCACCCTGCTGGTAGTGGATGGCGGATATCTGGTGCGTTAAGCAGGCGAGAGAGGTTGATCAAAATGAGTAAGAAATATATTATAGGTGTAGATGAAGGCTCACAAAGTGCTAAGATCCTGATTTTTGATCTGGAAGGAAATGTGGTGTGTGAGGGACGTGAAGGTCTGAAGCCGTATGATCTGCCATCGCCGGGAATCGTGGAGCATCCCGATGATGACTGGTGGGAGGCAATTGGAAAAGCGGGAAAGAAAGCTATGGCGGCATTTTCAGGAGATGTAAAGGACATTATCGGAGTAGGTCTTTGTACAATCCGGTTTTGCCGGGCTTATCTTAAAGGAGACGGAACTTTGGCGCAGCCGGCGATGAGCTGGATGGATATCCGGGTGTCAAAACCATATGAGCACACCAACCCGGAAGTAAAATATGTGACCACATCTTCCGGCTACATAACTCATCGCCTGACCGGTGAATTCCGGGATACCGCGGCTAACTATCAGGGAATGTGGCCGATGGATACCGACAAGTGGAACTGGATTGAGGATCAGGAGACATTTGATCATTACGGAATGCCCCGGGAAATGCTTTTTGAACTGGTAATGCCGGGAGATATCCTCGGGTATGTGACAAAAGATGCAGCTGAGTTTACCGGAATTCCCGAAGGGCTGCCGGTCGTGGCAACTGCTAATGACAAAGCAGTAGAAGCGCTGGGGGTAGGCTGTACGGGGAGCGGTACGGCTCTTGTATCGTTGGGAACCTATATCGCAGCGATGACTCAAGGGCATGATAATCCGAAGAACACCACTGATTTTTGGACTAATTTTGCATCGATGCCTGATCAGTATTTGTATGAGAGCAATGGTATCCGGCGCGGTATGTGGACGGTAAGCTGGTTTAAGGACATTCTGGGCGATGGCTATGAGGCAATGGCCAGGGAGCAGGGAATGTCTGGGGAAATGAGCCTTGATAAAGAAGCGGAGGATGTTCCCGCCGGGTGTGATGGCTTGATGACGGTACTGGATTGGTTGGCCCCGACCGATCAACTGTTCAAAAAAGGCATTATGATAGGGTTTGATGGACGACATACAAGGGCCCACATGTACCGTTCTATTTTAGAAGCAATTGCTTTGACGATGAAGAATCGGACGGATGAGATGTATGCGGAGATTGGTAATGAATTGAAGGAAATTATTATTTCCGGCGGTGGATCTAACAGTCCATTATTTATGCAGATATTTGCCGATGTATTTGGGGTACCGGCGATCAGAACGGTGGTCAATGGAGCTGCCGGGCTGGGTTCGGCGATTTGTGCGGCAGTTGGTGTAGGAGCATATTTAAGCTTTGATGAAGCGATTGACAAGATGGTGAAAGTGCAAAAGGTATTTGAACCAAATGGGGAAAACACAAAAATGTATGCACAGATGAATGAAGTGTATCAAGAGATTACTGATCATACGGATACTATTTTACAAAAAACATATCCGATTTTTCAATGATGTAATCTATGAAACACCTTATGCAGGTTGGGAGATGTTTTTATATCTCTCAACTTTGCCTGTTCCAGGCTTTGGGTGGTGTCTGTATACCCCTGGCACGGTCCTGCGCACCTGATGAGAAAGGGAGGATTTCTTTTGATTGAATTCAAGAATATTGTTAAAAAATATAAGAATAAGGAGGTTCTTGCAGATCTTTCATTTCAAATAAATACCGGGGACTTTGTGGCAATCATCGGTGCCAGCGGATGCGGAAAAACGACTACGCTTAAGATGATCAACCGCCTGATTGAGCCCACGGCAGGGAAGGTATTTATCGACGGCGAGGATATCGGGGAGAAAGATGTGATTAAGCTGCGCCGGAATATGGGGTATGTAATCCAGCAAACCGGATTATTTCCCCATATGACGGTGAAGGATAATATAGAAATCATCCCTAAAGCCACGCATATGACACCGGAAGATATTAAGGCGCGTACCTGTGAACTGATGGAAATGGTGGGGCTTAATTGTGATGAATTTCTGAATCGTTATCCGACTGAATTGAGTGGCGGGCAGCAGCAGAGAGTAGGGGTTGCAAGAGCATTTGCAACCAATCCGGATATTATTCTGATGGACGAGCCGCTGTCAGCGCTGGATCCGATTACTCGTGCAGGTTTACAGGATGAGTTGATTGACCTGCAGTCGAAGTTCAGGAAGACAATTGTTTTTGTGACCCATGATATGGATGAAGCGATTAAGATTGCCGATAAGATATGTATTATGGATAAAGGGCATATTATTCAATACGATACGCCGGAGAATATCCTGAAGTATCCCGCTAATGAGTTTGTGCTGCAGTTTGTGGGCAGCAAGCGCATTTGGACTTCACCGCAATTCATCAAGGCCAGAGATATTCTCCTGGAAAATGCTGTTTCTACTACTGCCAACAGTTCCTTATTTGGGTGTTTGGAGAAGATGCGTTCGACTCAGGTGGACAGCTTGCTGGTGGTTGATGCGAAGACGAAGAGGATGGAGGGTGTTATCTATGCCGAGCAGATACTGCGGGAAAAGGATCTTTCTTTGAAGGCGAAAGAGGTAATGAAGAAGGATTTTGTGTCAATCGGCCCGGAAGACAATATCCTGGAAGTACTGCGGATTGTGCAGCAGAATAAGATGTCCAGCATTCCTGTTGTGGATGAGAATGGCCGTTTGTCAGGTATTATAACAAAAAGCAGTCTGATTACGACTTTGAGCCAGCAGTATATTACAGAGGAGGAGGCATAGTATGGAGGTTTTAAGATTTTTTCAATATGCAGTACAGAATAAGGTGCAGATTTTGACATTGCTGCTGGAACATATTCAGCTTACTGCTATGTCGGTGGGACTGTCGCTGCTGATCGGTGTACCTCTGGGGATATTGATATGTTATGTTAAGAAGCTGAGTAAGCCGATTATAGGGGTATCTAATGTAATCCAGGCAATTCCGAGTATGGCGCTGCTGGGATTTGCGATTCCATTTCTGGGAATTGGAGTAATCCCGGCAGTGGTAACGGTTCTTTTATATTCACTGCTTCCGATCATTAAGAATACTTATACAGGAATTGATAATATTGATAGGGATCTGATTGAATCGGCTACGGGGATTGGTCTGACCAAATTGCAGGTGTTAACTAAGGTGCAGATTCCTTTGGCGCTTCCGGTTATTATGGCTGGGGTTCGGATTTCGGCGGTAACAGCAGTAGGGCTGATGACGATCGCGGCTTTTATTGGTGCCGGCGGTTTGGGATTTCTGGTCTTCTCGGGAATCCGTACAGTCAATAACTTTCAGATTCTGGCGGGGGCGATTCCGGCATGTTTGCTGGCGCTGGTAGTTGATGGACTGGCTGGCCTGGTGGAACGTTTGGTGACGCCGATCAGCTTACAGAAAGGTAAGAATATGTCACTTGAGCTGACTAAAAAGACCCGGCGGAACCAGAAGGTTATTTTGGCGGTTTCGGCGGCATTGGTGATTGGCTTATTCGGGTATACAGCGCTTAGCGGGACGAAAGGGAATGAACGGAGTATCGTGGTTGGCGGGAAGGATTTTACGGAGCAGAGTATTGTTTCGAATCTGGTTGCGGATGTGATTGAAGAGAAGACGGATATTAAGGTGAAGAGGAGGTTAGAGCTTGGGGGGACACAGGTTTGCTTTAGTGCTTTGAAATCTGGGGATATTGATCTTTACATTGAATATAGCGGGACGGCATATGGGGATACGCTTAAGTACCCGGCTTCCAGTGATGTGGATGAGGTGTATCAGACGGTAAAGAAGGATTTTAAGGAGATGTTTGATATTGATGTGCTTTCACAGATGGGGTTTAATAATACCTATACTTTAACGGTTAAGCAGGAGACGGCAGAGAGGTATGGGCTGAAGACGATCAGTGATCTGGCAAGGGTGGCGGATGAGCTTAGGTTTGGGTCTACGCTGGAGTTTTTGAATCGGAGTGATGGGTTTCCGGGGTTGGCGGAACTGTATGGGGTTTCGTTTAAATCGGAGATTGGAATTGATGGGTCTTCCAGGTATGTGGCGCTGATGAATGATGAGACGGATGTGGTGGATGCGTTTGCTACGGATGGGCTGATCAAGAAGTTCGGGTTGGTGGTGTTGGAGGATGACAAGCATTATTTTCCGCCTTATTATGCGATGCCATTGATTCGGGGGGAGGTACTTGAGAAGTATCCGGAGGTTGAGGCGGTTTTGAAGGAGTTGGGAGAGACGCTGACGGATGAAGTTATGACGGAGTTGAATTATAAGGTGGATGAGTTGTTGATGAACCCTGAGGATGTGGCGAAGGAGTTTTTGGAGGGAGCAGCAGGGGCGATGTAACCCACTCACTGGCAGCCAGGACGCCGCCGCGTCCGTTAGCCAAGATCCTCCCCTGGATTACAGGGAAGTTGTGGAAGGGCAGTGGGGTGGTGGTGTTGGCGGTAGTGGCAGGGTGTTTGGCCGGTGATTTTTTTGAATACTACGGAGTAGTATTTGGGGTTGGAATAGCCACATAGGGTGGCGATTTCGTTGATTGAAAGAGTACTGGTTGTCAGGTATTTTTGGGACCTTTGGATGCGTTCATGGGTTAGGTAGTCATTAAAGCCTTCTTGAGTTCCTTTTTTGAAGAGGGAGCTGATGTAGGCAGGGTTTTTTTTGAAAGTGGCGGCTACGGTGTTGAGATCGATGGGTTCATTAAGGTGTTCACGGATGTAGCGGATGATGTCGCCGAGGAGCTTTTGATTACCGGGGGTGACGGTGAGAGCTTGGCGCAAGGTGTTTACGTTGGTGGTAAAGGATAGAATGGACTGGTTCATAGCGGGGATGCTCCAGAGGTTTTTTAGTTGGCATAAAGTTGGCAGGGAGTTGGTTGGCTGGTATTGGCAGAGGGATACCTGGTGCAGCAGTTCATGTTCCAGGTAGTTGTACATTTCCTGAAGGGATAGTAGGTTTTGGCGGGTGTATGGATGTTTAGCGAAAACGGAGAAAGCCTGGACGATTTTTGTGGGTTCGATGGAGTGGATTGCTTTTTTTAGTTGGTTTATAGTTTCACTGCTGGCGCTGCCCCCTTTTTCTAATTTACTGTAAAGCTGGATGTGTTGTCCTTTATTGAAAATTTTATAATTTACGGCCTGGCATGCAGTTTCTAAGCTGCGATAGATGTGTGCGGGTTCGTAGCTTATATTTCCGATTCCGGTGAAGAAATCGTAATGATAGAAGCTGATTAATTTTCTGGTGATATCATGGAAGATGGAGTGCGCTTCGGTTAGGAAGGGGTTGGTTTCCTGGCCGGCGATAAGGATCACCATTTCGTTTGCGGAATATTTAGCGGAGCTCAGGTAATTGGTGTGTGGGGAGTTGCTTAGGCACTCCGTGGCAATATTGGTAATTGAAAAGTCGACAAAGTCCAGGTGGGCTTTGCTGTGATATTGGATTATGGCACAGGTATATATGGTAGCCTGGAAGGTTACCTGAAGCTCTTTTAGGCGGGCCATTGCAGTGTGGGCAGCCTCGGTAGTGCGGGCCTGCAAGAGTTCCAGCAGCAGTCGTTCCCGCAGTTCTTTTTGCATGGCATGGGAAGCTAGTTTTTTATGAAATTCTTTCTTCTGATAGAGAGATTGTTTCTGTTGGTTTTGTAGTTCATGGGTAACCAGCTCGATAAATTCAGGTTTGTTAAGCGGCTTGGTTACATATTTTTTTACGCCCAGGGAAATGGCTTTCTGGGCATATTTAAAGTCTTCGAATCCGGATATGATGATTACTGAGGTGGACTTCGCATCTTTTCGCAGAGCTTCGATAAAATCCAGACCGCTAAGGCCGGGCATCTGGATATCGGTAATGATCAGATCGGGTTTTATGGTTCGGGCTAAATCCAGTGCGGCATTGCCCGTGGCAGCTTCGTGAAATTCTATCTCTTCCGGAAGGGCGCGTTTGAGCATGGAGATAATTCCCCGGCGGATAACCCCTTCATCATCTGCGATAATTATCTTGAACATATAAGTACCCCCTAAACTAAAATGTGAATATAAATAGTTGTTCCCTGGTTTTCGATACTGGTTATTTCGATATGGCTGCCGGGATTGCAGAGCATACCGATACGTTGTCTGACATTGGACAGGCCGATGGAATGATGTGAAGTGGTGTGTTCTATCGGTGTATCGTCAGTGAAGGCGGTTTGAATCTGATTGAGTCTTTCGGCGGTAATGCCGATGCCATTATCCTGAATGGTGACAAAAAGTTCGGAACTGTCCAGGTGGGCTGAAATATAGAGTTCAAACGGTGGAAACTGGTTTTTAAAGCCGTGGTTGAAGCAGTTCTCGGTTAAAGGCTGGAGAATCAGCTTTGGTACCAGGATGTTGTCCATATCACCGGTGTCATCCTGATAATCCAGGGTGTAGGTGAGATTAGCTTCATAACGTTGCTGCATGAGTGAAAGATAGTCTTTCAGGTTTTTCCATTCCAGGGCGAAAGGGACTTCACCGTCAGTCCATTTTACACTGTATCGGAATAGATCGCCAAGGGCGGCCAGTCCATCGCTGACCTGATAGTAAGCGTCAATCTCACATTGCATCCGCATAGATTCCAGTGTGTTGTAAAGAAAGTGAGGATTGATCTGGGCTTCCAGTGCCCGCAGTTCGGTTTCCTGCTGTATTTTTTCCTGAGCGATCAGAGTGTCAATGGTATCTTGTAAATGGGTTCCCATCTTGTTAAAGCTTTTGGCAATTTGGGATATTTCATCAGCGCCATTTTCATTTACATAAATATTAAAATTCCCTTCTTTAATCTGGGTCATCATTTTCCCCATTTCAAAAAGGCGGCGCAGTAAGGCTTTGATTGCCAGATAAGCCAGTAGGACGATGAGAAAAAGGGCCAGTAAAATAACTGCGAAAACCTTTGTCATCATGTTGGTTACGGGTTTTAATATTATTTCTTGCGATAAAGCGGTTATTTTCAGCAGACCGGTTTTTTCGCAGCGGCTGTAGGCGAAGTAATATTCCTGCCCATCCAGTGTTCCCTGGATGATGTTAGGTGTTTCGGTAAAATGGGCATTGATTTTGAGTGGTGCCTTTTCGCCATGTAAAGGATAGTACAGGTCTTTGTCATCGTCATATAAGAAGTAGATAACCCCGGTTTCGGTATCAGTTAAACTGTGGGCAGGAATCAGCTTGTCCAGTTGGACATTGATTTCTACGATGCCTATCAGTCTTTTGGTGTTCAGGCTGAAAAGCTTCTGATATACAGGAATAACACAGGAATCGATTTTATGTACTTTAATGTCTTTGTGAAGCTTTTTGGGGTAGGTATAGTCTGGGTTGCGGATTTTGCCATGGATCAAGGTACGGGGGTCATTCAGAATTGCTGAAGCGTAGCTCCTGATCTGCAGGCGTTCCAGATAAGTAAAGTCGTGTGTGTAATCAAAGGACTCCTTGATCTGGGTGTTGGCGCTATATACAGCGATGTGTTTAAAGTAATTGGAATACAAGTTACGAAGTTTGGTTGCGCTGCCCCGCAAATGAGACATAAAGTAGGTCTGTTCCTGCTGACTAAGCGTAATCCTGTCATCCAGAAAATAAGAAAATTCCTGCTGGTAGATCAACTCGGCGATAGCTGAATCAATAGTGTTAAACCCTGAGTCCATGGTATAGGACAAATGGTTTAAATCTTTTTGCAGGAGTGCTTTTCCTTGCTCGATAGAAGCTGCTTTGAAGGTATTAAGATAAATTATAACAATTAAAATTGTTGGTATGAACAGAATTACAAACACCACCAATGTAAACTGTCGCAGCAGGCTCATATTTTGAAAATTTTGAAAAATACGCTTCATAGAAAGGTCCTTTCAAAGGGAGTATTTTTCGTTACAGTCCAGCCGAAGGCCGGACTGTAACTATTTTTCTTCAGATTACATGGCTTTGATGAAAATGTAAAGTGAAAACCAGCGATAATTAAAAATTTGAACCAAACTTAAAAATATCAAACCTCAAGAAACCTAAAAAGAGATTTATAATCAGGATGGTGAGGTAAGGAACTGTTTGGAAATAACCTGTACAATGTGGCAGTATGTTTTCAGACAGTTACTGAGGAAGGAGTTGATATTTTGAAACTGCTTGAAATGCAGGGGATTGAAAAAAGTTTTCATTCGGTTCAAGTGCTATACGGAATTGACTTTACATTGAAAAGCGGCAATGTACATGCATTGATGGGAGAAAACGGCGCAGGCAAATCGACGTTGATGAAGATTCTGGCTGGAGTGCACCGGTATGATAAAGGAGTAATCAGAATCGAAGGCAAAGAAGTAGAATTAACCACACCAAAACATGCCCAGGAGATGGGGATAGCGATGATTCATCAAGAATTGTCACCGATTCCGGAGATGACTGTGGCAGAGAATATTTATCTGGGCAGAGAGCCGCGGCAAGGACCTTTTGTAGATTATAAGAAAATGTATGAGATGACAGAAGAACTGCTTCGGAGTCTTAAAGTGGCAGTTAAGCCGCGGGCAAAGATTGGCAATTTAAAGGTGGCCGATCAGCAATTGGTGGAGATTGCAAAGGCGATTTCGCTAAATGCCAAGATTATTGTTATGGACGAACCGACATCGGCGATTACCGATAAAGAAGTGGAGCAACTATTCCTGATAATTAAGGATTTAAAAAACAAAGGGCAGGGAATCATCTATATTTCCCACAAGATGGATGAAATTTTTCGAATATCGGATGATATTACCGTTATGCGGGATGGACATTATGTGAATACGTGGCATGCTGAGGATATTGACAACAATATTTTAATACAGAATATGGTGGGCCGTGAACTTGACGATTATTTTCCCAAGCAGAAAGTACAGATTGAGGATACAATGTTTGAAATCCGTGGTTTTACCCAGCAGGGTAAATTTGAGGATATAAGCTTTCAGGTGCGAAAGGGAGAAATCTTTGGCATTGCCGGTCTGGTTGGAGCTGGCAGGACAGAATTGATGCATGCAATCTTTGGTTTGGATAAACCAGATACTGGCGAAATCTATCTGGAAGGTAAGAAGCTGACCATCCGAAAACCGCAGGATGCAATCCGCCAGGGAATCGCCTACGTAACGGAGGACAGGAAGCAGGAAGGTCTGGTGCTGCAGATGTCAGTTGCTCACAATATTACGCTTCCATCCATGGATGTATTCAAGCGCACGGGATTGATCACCGCTGCGAAAGAGTCCACAGTTGTGAAAAAAGAAATCCAGGAGCTGCGTATCAAAGTACATACGCCGCGTCAGCAGGCGGGGAATCTCTCAGGTGGAAATCAGCAGAAAGTAGTGTTGGCGAAATGGCTGATCAAGCACCCCAAAGTACTGATATTAGATGAACCTACCAGAGGTATTGATGTTGGTGCCAAGACGGAAATTTATAAGTTAATGTGTGAATATGTGGCAACGGGCAATGCCATTATCATGATTTCCTCGGAAATGCCGGAAGTTATGGGAATGTCTGACCGAATTATGGTGTTAAGCAGTGGCCGGCTGGGCGGAATCCTTAACCGGGAGGAATTTGGTCAGGAGTCGATTATGAAGATGGCAGTATCCCATGTGTAAAAGGCTAAGGAGCTGTTGAGAAATAACCTGTACACGTTATTTCCCGACAGATTCTAAAGTAAAAAGAGTTGAGAGGTAACAGGAAAATGGTTAAAGAAAGAAGTGAAAAAAGGGCATTTAATGCTAAAATATTTATTGCTCAATATGGTGTTATTATCGGCCTGGTTTTGATTTTTATTTTTTTTACAATAATGAAAACTAAATTCATATCAGTGGGCAATGTTTTGAATATGCTGCGCCAAACATCCATCAATGGCTTTCTGGCAATTGGCATGACCTTTGTAGTTCTGACCGGTGGCATTGACCTTTCGGTGGGATCGATTGTAGGAGCGGCGGGGATGTTTACTGCGCTGGTTGCCAGGGCTGAATCTGGCCAGCCCTGGTATGTTGCCGTACTGGTGGGACTGGCAGTTGGGTTAGTTCTTGGCACATTAAATGGAGTTATCGTTGCTTATCTGCGCGTTCCCGCCTTTGTTGCCACCCTGGGAATGCTTAGTATTGCCCGGGGGATTACTTTTATGGCCAGCGACGCGAAGCCGGTTCCGGGACTTTCGCAGGGATTTTTGCAGATTGGTGGCGGCAGTGTGGGCATCATCCCGATACCTATATTAATTCTGGCCGGGGTGCTGGTGCTAAGTTTTGTGCTGTTGTATAAATGTCCATATGGGCGTTATGTATTTGCCACCGGCGGGAATGCGGTTTCTGCCCGGGTGTCCGGTATTAATATTAAATGGATTACCTGTTCCGTATATATGATTTCGGGAGTGTTGGCGGGTTTGGCCGGAATTGTTTTGACTTCCCGGGTTACCTCCGGTCTGGCTCAAAGCGGGGATGGATATGAGGTAGATGCAATCGCTGCGGCAGTAATTGGCGGGAACAGCCTCTCCGGAGGTCGGGGGAGGTTATGGGGAACGATTATTGGTTTTCTGATAATGGGTGTTATGAACAATGGTTTGGATATGATGGCGGTATCTTCCTATTGGCAGTTGGTCATCAAAGGACTTATTATTATAGGAGCAGTAATGTTAGATTCGTTAAATGAGAATAAATAGTTAGTGTACTGGCACGTTGATGCAATGCCGTACTAAGAATCATATTATGAGTAAGAGTGCTCAGTAAGAAAAAAGGAGAAAAAGAAAATGAAGAAAAGAATGTTGGGAATGATCATCAGTGGTGTATTAGCAGTGAGTCTATTAGCCGGGTGCGGCCAGGGGACTGAAAAAGAATCAGTGGCTGACGGGGCTAAACAGGAGACTAAAGAGGAAAAAGGAAGTGAGGACAGTAAGGTCAAAATCGGCATTACGCTCTATAGCCTGAAGAATGAATTCACGGTGCGGATTGCCAATGCAGCGCAGGTGAAGGCAGAAGAATTAGGAGCAGAATTGGTGGTGTATGACGGTGATTACGATCCGGCGACCCAGATTTCCCAGGTTGAGACGATGATTGCTGATGGCGTAGACGGTATTATTTTAAACCCGCAAGATGCCGATGCATGTTCGCCCTGCGTTGATAAGGCAGTAGAAGCAGGAATCCCGGTTGTTGGAGTAAATACACGGGTAAATAATGACAAGCTCGCCAGCTATGTGGGTTCGAAAGATGTAACGGCAGGTGAGATGGAAATGCAGAAAATCGTAGATTTAATTGGTGAAAAAGGAAAGATTGTCATTATTGAAGGTCCGATGGGGCAGTCGGCTCAGATTGAACGACGTCAGGGAATTCAAAATATATTGGATAAATATCCGGAGATTGAAGTGTTAGCAGAAAAAACCGCTAACTGGTCTCGTTCAGAAGGAATGACAGTGATGGAAAACTGGCTGCAGGCATTCGAAGACATCGATGCGGTGGTAGCGGAAAATGATGAAATGGCCTTAGGTGCCAGGGAGGCCATCAAAGCATCCGGCAAAGAGATTCTGGCTATTGGTGTAGATGGTATTACCGATGCGCTAAAAGCCGTAGAAGAAGGCAATCTCGTAGCGTCAATTTTCCAGGATGGTGCCGGTCAGGGCAGTAAGGCTGTGGAAGTTGTGCTGGAAGCAATTAAGGGGCAGGAAGTTGAGCAGGATTACTGGATCAATTTTGAAGAAGTCAATAAAGAAAATGTAGCTGAGTTTAAGGAAAGAGCACAGTAATAACAAGGGGGAAATATCATGCTGAAATATTATGGTTCAGATCCTGAATTCTCAATCGCCGGGAAGACTGCTGTTATAACCGGTGGTGCCGCCGGTATCGGCAAAGCAACGGCAGATTTCTTTGCCCAAAAGGGTGTCAATCTGGTGTTGGCCGATCTAAATCAACAGGTGGGTGATATTGCAAAAAGTATTAGTAAAAATGCCGTTGGCGTGGCGGGCGACATAACCAGTGAGCCATATCGCAAAAAAGTCCTGACCGAAGCCCTTGCCCGCTTTGGGCAGGTGGATATTCTGGTTAATTGTGCCGGTATTGTCGCGTTAGATAAGGCTGAAGCATTAAGTGAAGAAAATTGGGATAAAACAATGGAAATTAATTTAAAGGCGTCATTTATGATGGCTCAGTTGATGGGACGGTATTTTATCGAAAGTGACATTGACGGATGCATTGTCAACATGGCTTCTCAGGCGGGGGTGATCGCCCTGGATAAACATGTTGCATATTGCGCATCCAAGGCAGCGATTATTTCGATGACGCAGGTAATGGCTTATGAATGGGGAAAGTATGGGATTCGTGTAAATGCCATCTCGCCGACCGTAGTTCTTACCGAGCTGGGGCACAAAGCCTGGGATGGACCGGCGGGTGATGCTTTCAAGCAGGAGATGCCGGCTCGGCGGTTTGCCGAGCCGGATGAGATTGCCGGTGCAATTGCTTTTTTGTGCAGCGGCGCTGCCGGTATGATTACCGGACACAATCTGTTAATCGATGGTGGTTATACCATTAAATAAAGGGGGGAGAATCTGAATGCAAAGAATATTGAATGATCCGGATAATATTGTAGATGAAATGCTTCAGGGCTTTTTAAAGACCCATAAAGACTTGCTTGAAATAACTGACAATCCCCGGGTAGTCAAGGCAAAGAATATTCCGGCCGGAAAAGTCGGCATGGTAACCGGCGGTGGCTCCGGACATAAGCCGGCCTTTATCGGTTATGTCGGAAAGAATATGTGTGATGCGGCTGCAGTTGGAGAAATCTGTTCTTCACCCACCGCCGCGGCTTTCCTGGATGCGTTTAAGGCTGCCAACCAGGGGCAGGGTGTTGCCTGCTTATATGGAAACTATTCCGGCGATAACATGAATGTAAAGATGGCTGTAAAAATGGCAAAAAAGCAGGGAATGGTAGTAAAAACGGTGGTGGCCAATGATGATGTGGCTTCAGCGCCGAAGGACCAGTTAGAGAAACGCCGTGGTGTGGCAGGAGAAATTCTGATGTGGAAGGCGGCGGGGGCAAAAGCGGCCGGCGGTGCTTCTTTGGATGAGGTTATTGAAACAGCACAAAAGGCGATTGATAACACCCGGAGTGTGGGTATTGGTCTTACTCCCTGTACCCTTCCGGCAGTAGGACACCCCAATTTTACGATTAAAGAAGGTACTATGGAAGTGGGAATCGGACATCATGGAGAACCGGGCATTGAGGTATGCCCTCTGGAGACGGCTGCCGAGATGGCAGTTCGAATGGCAGACATCGTCTTGCAGGATTATCCATTTACCTCAGGAGATGAAGTGGTTGTCCTGGTTTCCGGCCTGGGAGCTACGCCAGTGATGGAACTATATGTACTGTACGATGAAATCGATAAGCTGCTGATAAAACGCGGCATTAAGATCCATCGCTCTTACGTAGGTAATTACTTTACTTCACTGGAAATGATGGGAGCAACCTTGACCCTGATGAAGCTGGATGAGGAATTAAAAGGGTTGATTGACATGGATGCCGATAGTGTTGGATTTAAGCAGTGTCAGTAGAGAGGGATGAATGATGAGCGGATTTAAAAATGAAAACGGAAAACCAGTATTGCTTGCGATGGTGAAGGCAATTCAGGATAATAAGGCATATCTGGGGGAAGTGGATGGGCTGATCGGGGATGGGGATCATGGTATGAACATGAATAAAGGATTTACCCTTTTTGCAAACCGCTTTGCGAATCAAACTTTTACTTTTACACAAGGATTGGATGAGCTGGGAAATATATTGTTTTCTGAAATCGGCGGTTCGATGGGACCCATTTATGGAACTGTTTTCATGGATTCGGCGGCTGCGGGGGCGGAACTTGCGGATATTGAGCTTGGTAATTTGGCAGATATGCTTTCGGCTGGTTTGGCCGGACTGCAGGAAATTGTGGATGCCAAGGTTGGTGATAAGACGCTGGTGGATACTTTGAGTCCGGCAGTAGATGTACTTTATGACAGTGCCAAAAAGGGTGAAAACTTTGCGGCAGCACTTATCAGAATGAAAGCTGCAGCGGCCGAAGGACGGGATTCGACGAAAGAGATGATAGCTAAATTTGGCCGTTCCAGCCGATTGGGAGAGCGCTCACGAGGAGTGCTGGATGCAGGTGCCGTGTCTTGCTGTATAATTCTGACTGCGATGGCTGATGGGATACTGGAAAAATTGGGATAGAACAGGAGAATATCGGGAGAACATTAGTGCAATCCCGAAGGCAGGAGGCGAAGCGTAGTGAAAATGGCAATTGGTTGTGACGAGGCTGCTTATCAACTGAAGGTGGAATTGATTAAACATTTGGAGAAACAGCATCCGGAGGTGGAAGTAACCGATTTTGGTGCTGCAAAAGGGACTGTGGTGCTTTACCCTGATGTTGCATATAAGGTGGCTGATGTAGTAGCCGGCGGTGAATTTGACCGCGGGATTCTGGTCTGCGGTACAGGGATTGGGATGGCGATCTGTGCGAATAAAGTGCCGGGAGTCCGGGCAGCAGTTTGCCATGACCCATTCTCAGCAGAACGGGCCAGAAAAAGTAACGATGCTCAGATTATGTGTATGGGAGAACGCGTAATTGGTGTGGAGTTAGCCAAATACCTGGTGGATATTTGGCTGGCATGTGAGTTTGCCGGTGGGGGATCCGGGGCGAAAGTGGCGCGTATTAAGGAATTGGAAAAAGAACACATTTGCAAATCCGGCCGGTAGCAAGATATCAGAAGAATAAGGCAGGTGTCCCAAAAGACTTGGGACACCTGCTATGCTTTGCGGCTTTCGCGGTATTTTTTGGGGGTCATGCCGACGAAGCTTTTGAAGATTTTGGTGAAGTAGCTTTGGTCTTCGAAGCCGCACATGTTGGCGATGTCGACAATGCTTAAGGAGTCATCGGAGAAAAGGAGTTTACTTTTTTCGATACGGACCTTGTTAATGTAATTGGCGATGGTGTCGCCGGTTTCTTTTTTGAAGATGCTGCACAGGTAGGTCTTGCTTAAGTATGTAATGGCGGCTATCTCGTCCAGAGACATCTTGGACTGGTAATGTGTCTGGATGTATTTGATCACTTTGTGGATTGTGTCGGCATGTTTGATCTGGTCGTAGTCAAATGTGCTGGAGATGAAGCTGTGCATCATGTTGGACAGCCAGGCGCTTAGGTCTTCAATGGTTTTGAATTTTTCGATGGCGCCGGTTGCGGTTTGGGTGAGCAGGTCGATGTGAGCCATGTCGGCGCCGGCATCAATGGCAGTTCGGGAGATGACGATGATCAATTCCATGATTCGGGGTTTAATGGCATCCAGATTAGAGTTGTTAGATACGTAGATGTAGGCAAGAATCTGGTTCAGAACATTTTCGGCATCTTCCTTATCCCGACTACGGATTGCACTTCTGAGCTCGCGCTCCTGGGTAATTGGATAAGTGTAGTAGTTATTGTCGGTGTAGCTTTTTATCTTTTCGGCGTAGATATTATTTAGCAGAGTTTCCTGGCTGTAGAAGTATTTTCCTGCTTTGCCATGGGAGATGCCGGATATATGAGCGGTGATAGCTGACATCATTTCGGCCAGGCTCTGGATTTTCTCCGGAGAGTAGCAGGGGATTCCGGCTATTACTTTACGCAGCTCGGCATTGGGGATTTCCTGCAGGTAGTCTTCAGTGTTGCCCATGCAGAAGGGACCCGCGACGATTCCACCGGCAAGGTCACCACGTTCGTCTGAGATGAAGGAGGCTACGACGATCAGACCCAGGTTGCAGAAGAAGATATACATACCGTCCCAGCGGTAGGCTTCTTCACAGCCGTGTAAGAAGGCATTAATGCCATAGCATTTATAGCCCTGGTACTTTTCACATGCTTTGCAGACGTTGGTTGTTACATCGGTCTGGAGATATAGCTTGTTATTGGTGTAATCAACTGGGATGCAGTGTATGTTGAAGAGATTTTCAAAATGTCGGCAGTATTTTTGTGCCTGTTTAATTAACAATCCATCCATGTGTATTTCCTCACAAAATTCGAAAGATTTTTATATACTTCATAAGAATATCATAAAATAAAAAAAAGAGCAAAGGTTATTGACATAACCTCTACTCTTTTAAGACATTTTAAGACATTGAAGCTTACATAATGATATCCAAAAGCCTCTGCTTGTAGTAGAAAGAATCTACGGTTTCAAAAAACGCGTCAATATTTTCAAACTCTGTCAGTGGAGGAATATCACATCCTGAGGAAATAACAAAATTTTGATAATCGCTGCAGTTTTCTAATAACCGAATTGTCTCGATACGTACAGAAGATGGAGTGCCGTTGCCGAATTGCCGGGAGGGGCTGATATTGCCCATTACCACACAGTCCGGAGGCATCAAAGCCATCATATCCTTCATGTCAATTGCGTCACCAAAATGGAACATCCGGCAGCCGGTATCCAGAATTTCATCTACCAGCTGGATCGTGTAATTGCCACAGTTGTGGTAAATTACAACGTATCCCTGATCCTGCACGGCTTCGACGATTTCTCGCACGTAGCTGCTGGAAAATTCCTGCATTAATTTGGGTGACAATACGCCAGCAAGCGGTTCCGCCATGATGATACCGTGAGCACCGACTTCTTTGTATGCGAGGACATATTTTATAATGAAATCGGTTGCTTTACGGAGGATTTTGTGTACAAGTTCGGGCTCTTCGTAGCATAAGAGCATGACCTCATTGACATCCATCAGACGTCCTGCAAGTGAGAACGGTCCGATACATCCGCCGAAAACCGGACGGTCTGTAACTAATTTTAAAGCTTTTCTAATGCCTTCGATATAGATGCCGGTCCTGCCCTCCCCGATTTCCGGGATACGCAGTGCGTCGGCATCCTCCTCAGTTTCTACAATTTTGCCGATGATCGTAGGAACTTCATCAGTGGCATATACGGCTCTGGCGCCGAAAGCTTCCGCTTCTACAGACAAGTCCATGAAGCTTGGGACAGCGGCCATCGGATATTTATCCGCCAGCATTTTCATGCCAAGGGCCTGTGCGTTGCTGTCCGAAACAAGTTCTTTTACTGTTACGAATAGCATCTGGACGGAAGGGAACGAAAGCAGAGGGAAAGCTTTCTTGTCCTCTTCGTATATTAGTTTGTCCATCCATTTATTCATATTCATAACTAATTCCTCCTGTTCGTTTGTTAGGACTCGAGAATGAATAGGAGAGAATATCATTATAATACATAAAGAATGGTAAAATATATAGAAATATATAATGGTTTTTAAAAAAATATTCTTATATTTTTCGGAAAAATAAAAAAATATTTAAAAAAATAATTTAACAAAAAGTGTCAGGTGACTTTTTAGTTCCAACCAGAGAAAAAGTGTGGTATACTGCAAAATAAGTGGTTAGTACATTATTACTTAATCATTTGCAAATGTACGGTACCGTTGATGTTTAGCAAAAAAGCGGGAGGATATCTAAGTGAGATATGAAGGAATGGTGTACAGGCCGCCCAGCGAAGCCAGAAGTCTGATTGTTCAAGTGACAATTGGATGTGCACACAATGCCTGTACTTTTTGTACCATGTATAAAGATAAAAAATTCAGGGTTCGAAAAAAGGATGAAGTTCTGGAGGATTTTCGGATAGCATATGATACGTATGGAGACAATATC